>JACCDX011214131.1_pt1 | contig 15499 bp, 12 predicted proteins | sample 7449681 | NCBI WGS metagenome assembly JACCDX01 (sample SAMN15323450, study PRJNA562643) | freshwater metagenome | isolation source: river surface water | place: USA:Blue River Watershed | collected 2017-08-18 | reverse complement strand
GCTCGCCCATGATGGTTTTGACGTCATTAAAATCGACATTGATATGGCCGGGCACATTGATGATCTCGGCAATGCCTGCTACTGCATTGTTGAGCACGTCATCTGCATGCTGCAGCCATTCCATCATGCTGCCGTCTTCATAGATCTCTTCGAGTTTTTCATTCAGGATCACGATCAGCGAATCAACATGCTGGCCTAATTCTTCCAGACCTTCATCAGCGATATCCATGCATTTTTGTCCTTCGTAGGAGAAGGGCTTGGAGACCACGGCAACGGTCAGCGCGCCGAGCTCTTTGGCAACTTGCGCAACGATGGGTGCCGCACCCGTACCGGTACCACCGCCCATGCCGGCAGCGATAAAGACCATGTGCGCGCCGCGCAATGCATCTTCAATACGGCTGCGGGTATCTTCAGCCAGCTGACGGCCGACCTGTGGCTTCATGCCCGCGCCCAGGCCGCTCTCGCCGATCTGGATCACGTTATGTGCCTTAGACAGCGACAACGCCTGTGCATCGGTATTGGCGACGATGAACTCCACGCCTGATACGCCCTTGTTGATCATGTGCTGGACCGCATTACCACCGGCGCCGCCCACGCCTACAACCTTGATCACCGTCCCCTTGTTATTTTCCAGCATTGTGATTTCCATGATGACTCCCTTTGTGATGCAGTTTTTAGTCAGTAGCCATCACTGCGCGTGACAGCTAGCAACTAACAACTGCGCGTTAATACAAATACAGACGCAATTACCAACCCAAAACAAAACCCCCTGCCCGGGAATCAGAAATTCCCGAGGAACCACTCCTTCATACGTTCAAACACTGCTTTCGCCGAACCTGCCTGACGATGCACAACCTGACCACGCAAGTACTGCCGCTTCGCTTCCAGTAACAAACCCAGCACCGTGGAATAACGCGGACTCTTTACTACATCGGCCAACTGCCCGCTGTAGAAAGGCGTGCCCACACGCGCAGGCTTTAAGAAAATATCTTCGGCCAGCTCCACCATGCCCGGCATCAGTGCGCTGCCACCGGTAAGCACGATGCCTGACGAGAGCACTTCTTCAAAACCGGATTCACGCACCGCTTCATGTACCAGCACGAACAATTCTTCTACGCGCGGCTCGATCACTGCTGCCAGCGCCTGGCGCGACATGGAACGCACCGCCCGGTCGCCTAAGCCGGGCACATCGAATATCTCGCCCGGATCGGCCAGCACTTGTTTGGCTACGCCATAGCGCAACTTGATTTCTTCCGCTTCTGCTGTCGGTGTGCGCACCGCCATCGCAATATCATTGGTGATCTGGTCACCGGCAATCGGAATCACCGCGGTATGGCGTACTGCGCCTTCCGTGAAAATCGCTACATCGGTGGTGCCGCCGCCAATATCGACCAGTACGACACCGAGCTCTTTTTCATCTTCTGTCAATACCGCATCTGCTGACGCCATAGGCTGCAGGATCAGATCGGATACTTCCAGGCCGCAACGACGTACGCACTTGATGATGTTCTGCACCGCCGATACAGCGCCGGTGACGATATGTACGCGCACTTCCAGGCGTATGCCGCTCATACCTATCGGCTCGCGCACATCTTCCTGACTGTCGACGATGAATTCCTGCGGCACGGTATGCAAGAGCTGCTGGTCGGTCGGAATATTGACTGCCTTGGCAGTCTCGATTACGCGGTTTACATCGGCCGCAGTGACTTCTTTTTCCTTGATCGCGACCATGCCGCTGGAATTGAAGCTGCGTATATGGTTACCTGCGATACCCGTCCACACATAACGTATCTGGCAGTCGGCCATCAGCTCGGCTTCTTCCAGCGCGCGCTGTATTGATTCGACCGTCGCTTCAATATTGACCACCACGCCTTTTTTCAGGCCGCGTGATTCATGCTGGCCCAGTCCGATCACTTCATGGCGACCGTCAGGCAGTACCTCGGCCACCACTGCCACCACTTTCGAGGTGCCGATATCAAGGCCAACGATCAGATTTTTCGCATCTTTTGTCATGATTTTTTTGGCTCAACAGCGTTTAAATTAATTAGGTTCATGGTTTGCATCGTTTTATATGTCACTCTTTTCTGCCACCGCCGCGCTATGTGATCGCATGCGCAGCGCCAGTCCGTTCGGATAACGCATATCAATCACGGCCATTGCGACTGGTAATTTTTCTGCCAGTTGCGGATAGACGCTGACGAATCTTTCCACCCTGGCCTTCAACTGGCCCGGGCTTTGCTCACGTCCCAGCTTGAGCGTGATACCGTTGTCGAGCTCCGCCGTCCACGCATAGCGCTTGGATAAATTCAGTGCACGCGGCTTTAATTTCACTGGCGCCAGCCATGCCTGCAAATCCTGCATGCGCTGTGCGACTTCAGGCGCGCTGTCTTCCGGACCATTTAACTCCAGCAGCTTTCCTTCCTGTTCAGCCTCATACAGATTGGCGGTAAACACCACGCCATCGACCGACAGCAAGCGATCACCATCATCGCCCCAGGTACCCAGCGGTATATATTCCTCGACCATCACCACCAGCCTGTTTGGCCATTCGCGCCGGACAGAAGCGTGATGCACCCATGGCACCGTTTCGAACGCGGCGCGCATCGCATGCAGGTCACCGGTAAGAAAATTGCCGCGCAAGCGAGGCAGGGCCGTACTGCGCACCGTCGCTTCATCCACATAACGCAAAGGCATCTGGTGCGCACCTTTGATGCGAATGACGCGATAGTCAAAAAAATGCTGGCTGGCGATCCACTTATAAATACCTGACAGCAGGATGAGCAACAACAGCACGAGCATTGCCCGCGTGAGTTTGTTGAGCATTCTGATGTCATTGAAGATCATGTAATTCGCTTACCCTTTCTTTTCCTGCCACGCTGCCGTTGGCTTCAGATCCAGCGCAGCCATGCGCAAGATCTCGATGCACAATGCTTCATATGACATGCCTGATGCTTTGGCCGACATCGGCACCAGCGAGTGGCCCGTCATGCCGGGCGAGGTATTAATCTCCAGCAGGAACGGCCTGCCATCCGACTCGCGCACCATCACATCGGCACGGCTCCAGCCGCGACAGCCGAGCGTGCGGTAACTCTCCAGTACCAGTTGCTGTATTTGCTGTTCCTGTGCCGGCGGCAGGCCGCTCGGGCACAGGTACTGCGTGTCATTGGAAAAATATTTATTCTGATAGTCGTAATTCGCATCTGGCGCGATGATGCGTACCACGGGCAGCGCTCGCGCTGCTTCGCCTTCACCCAGCACCGGACAAGTCAGCTCCATACCGCTGATGAATTCTTCGGCCATCACCGCACGATCGAATTTCGCTGCCTGTGCATACGCTGCCGGCAATTGCGCGGCATCAGTTATTTTTGTCAGGCCGAGTGTCGAGCCTTCATGTGCGGGCTTGACGATCAATGGCAGGCCCAGCGTAGCAGCAACATGGTTCCAGTCACTGTTTGCATGCAGCATTTCAAAGCGCGGCGTCGACAGCCCGTTGAACAACCACACGCGCTTCGTCATTGCCTTATCCATGGCGATTGCTGACGCCAGCACGCCGGGGCCGGTATATGGAATGCCCATCTGTTCCAGCGCACCCTGCAAGGTGCCATCTTCACCATAGCGGCCATGCAGCGCAATGAATACGCGATCAAATTTTTCTGTCGCCAGTTCCGACAGCGCACGCGTAGACGGATCAAACGCATGCGCATCCACGCCGGCCGATCGCAAAGCTTCCAATACGCCCGAACCTGACATCAGCGAAATTTCACGCTCGGCAGAACGCCCGCCGAACAACACGCCAACTTTGCCAAACTCTTGTTTTACGTTCGCACTCATACTTTTATACTCATGTAGCTTTTTGTGCGGTCAGTTGTTGCAACTGCCCCGGCACATTCGAAATTGATCCTGCACCCATAGTGATGACCACATCACGATTGCTGGCCATCTCCAGCAAGGTCGCCGGCATATCAGCGATGTTCTCAACGAAAATCAGCTCTGTCTTGCCGACCACGCGCAATGCATGCGCAAGCGATCTGCCATCTGCTGCCGGTATAGGCTGCTCGCCGGCTGCATACACATCAGCCAGCACCAGTACATCGACGCTGGAGAGCACCTTGACGAAATCTTCAAACAGATCGCGCGTGCGCGTATAGCGATGCGGCTGGAATGCCAGTACCAGACGTCGTCCCGGATATGCACCACGCGCCGCAGCGATGGTCGCTGCCGTCTCGGCCGGATGATGGCCATAGTCATCGACCAGTGCGAAGTTGCCGCCGGCAGGCAACGGCAATTCACCATAGCGCGTAAAGCGGCGGCCGACGCCATTAAATTCCAGCAGCGCCTTTTGTATCGCGCTGTCTTTGACATCCAGTTCACGTGCAATTGCAATCGCCGCACAGGCGTTTTGCACGTTGTGCATGCCGGGCTGGTTCAGCCGCACTTTCAGTGGCGGATAATCTTTCTGTACTACGGTAAATTCCATATGCCCATTGACGGCTTTCGCATCCGTCGCACGCACATCGGCCTCTTCATGGAAACCATAGGTCATGATCATCTTGGAGATGAACGGCATGATCTCGCGCACGTTCGCATCATCCATGCACAGGATGGCCACGCCATAAAACGGCAGCCGCTGCGTAAATTCGATGAAGGCCTGCTTTAATTTTGCGAAGCTGTGATCATAGGTTTCCATATGATCAGCATCGATGTTGGTAATGACCTCGATCATCGGTGACAGATTCAAAAACGACGCATCCGATTCATCTGCCTCGGCAACGATAAAGTCACCCGCACCCAGCTTTGCATTTGCACCGGCACTGTTCAATCTTCCGCCGATCACAAAGGTCGGATCCAGCCCTGCCTCAGCCAGCACACTGGCAACCAGGCTGGTGGTGGTGGTCTTGCCATGTGTGCCGGCGATCGCAATACCACTCTTCAATCGCATCAGCTCGGCCAGCATTACAGCGCGCGGCACGATAGGAATATGCAAGGCACGCGCAGCAATCACTTCGGCATTGTCGGCCTTGACTGCGGTGGAGGTCACGATCGCATCCGCACCTTTTACATGCGCCGGCGCATGGCCGATATGAATCTTCGCCCCCAGATTTGAGAGACGACGGCTCGCAGCATTGCTGTTGAGGTCAGAGCCCGATACGGTATAGCCGAGATTGAGCAACACCTCGGCAATGCCGCTCATGCCTGAGCCGCCTATGCCGACAAAATGTATGTGTTTGACCCGGTGTTTCATGCTGCTCCCAATTCTTCAATCACGTGCGCAATGCTGCTGTTCGCATCACGCTTGCCCAGTCCGTAAGCAGCCTGCGCCATTTGCAGGCAATCATTGCGCGTGATGTTCTGTATCAGTGTTGCCAGCGCAGCGGCAGACAATTCGGTTTGCGGCACATGGCGTGCTGCGTGCGCGCTGGCCATCCAGATCGCGTTATCGCGCTGATGCGAAGTGGTCGACACCACCAGCGGCACCAATACACTGGCTACACCAGCGGCACAAAGCTCGGCAACGGTGATCGCTCCGGCACGACAGATCACCAGATCAGCCCATGCATAGCGCGCGGCCATGTCATCAATAAATGGCAGCACTTCTGCCTGTACGCCCGCTTTTTCATAGCCGGCCTTGAGTGCATCGATATGCTGCTTGCCTGACTGATGCACGACTACCGGACGCTGTTCTTGCGGTAGCATGGCCAGTGCTGCCGGCAATGTGTCATTGAGAATTTTTGCGCCCAGGCTGCCGCCTATGACCAGCACCTGCAATCTGTCGCTGTGTGAGGCATAACGTTGTTGCGGTACGGGCAGCATGCTGATTTCCTTGCGCACCGGATTGCCGGTCACTTGAAACTTTCCTGCTGCATGGCCGGCGTCGCCGGCAGTAAAACCGAACAGTACTTTTTTTGCAAATGGCAGCAAGGCCTTGTTTGACATCAGCAGTGCGGCATCAGCATTGACCAGCGCCAGCGGTATGCCCTTCAAGCTTGCCATCAGGCCACCGGGTACGGTCACATACCCGCCCATGCCCAGCACCACATCCGGCTTGCGCTTGCCCATGATGGACAGGCATTGCACGAAACCGGCAAGCATCTTGAACAGGCCGCTTATGCTGTGGCGCAGTCCCTTGCCGCGCAAGCCGCTGAAGTCGATTGCATCAAATTCGAGATCATGGCGCGGCACAATGTCGGCCTCCATGCCATGTGCCGTGCCCAGCCATGTCACATGCCAGCCGCGTGCGCGCATCGTGTCGGCAATCGCCAGACCGGGGAAAATATGGCCACCGGTACCGGCAGCCATGACCATGAGCCGCTTCATGTCCGGCCTCCGCGCATCTTGGAGCGGTTTTCATAATCAATGCGCAGCAGGATGGCAATGGCGATGCAATTCATCAAAATGCCGGAGCCACCATAACTCATCAGTGGCAACGTCAGTCCCTTGGTTGGCAACAGGCCGAGATTGACGCCCATGTTGATGAAGGTCTGCGCACCGATCCAGATGCCTATGCCTTTTGCTGCGAGACCGGCAAAAATATTGTCGAGCACGATAGCCTGACGGCCGATATCAAATGCGCGCCGCACGATCCAGTAAATCATGAAGATCACCAGCAGTACGCCGACCAAGCCCAGTTCTTCGCCGATCACGGCCAGCAAAAAATCTGTATGTGCTTCAGGCAGGTATTGCAGCTTCTCGACGCTGCCACCCAAACCGACACCAAAAAATTCGCCGCGACCAAATGCAATCAGTGAATGTGTGAGCTGATAGCCTTTGCCCAGTGGATCAGCATTCCAGGGATCGAGATAGGCCAGCATACGCTCGCGCCGCCAGGGCGAGAACAAGATCATCAGCGAGAACACCGCACCCAGTACGCTCAACATGCCGCTAAACCAGATGATGTTAAAGCCGCCCAAAAATAAAATGCCCATCGTGATGCAGATGATTACGCCAAATGCACCCAGGTCAGGCTGCAGCATCAGCAGTGCGCCGACCGAGCCCACCGCAATGGCCATAGGGAAGAACCCTTTGCGCAGCTTGCTCATGAAATGCTGCTTGCGCACGGTGTAATCAGCGGCATACAGCACAAAGGCGAGCTTCATCAGCTCGGAAGGTTGAAAATTAATGCCTGACAAACCGATCCAGCGCCGCGCGCCTTTGACTTCATTACTAATGCCCGGCACCAGTACGGCAATCATCAGGACCATGCCGCCGATTAAAAGCCAGGGTGCGGCCCGCTGCCACTGCTCAATGCGCACGCGGAAAGCCAGCACGCCGACAATCAGGCTAATGCCGACATACATGCTCTGCCGCAGCAGATAGTGATGGCTTTTCAGTGTGCTGGCTTTGGAAGCATCAGGCAAATTGATGGATGCGGAATACACCATCACGATGCCGGCCAAAAGCAACAGCAAGGTCACCCACAACAGCATCTGGTCATATTCCATCATGCGCGAGCGTTGGCCCAGCGCCGTCTCGGGTGCCGGCGCTTCGCGCATGAACAGATGAGACCAGGCCAGTTTCATGCAGTGACCTCGCCGCGTGACAGGCCCAGTTCGCGCACCGCATCGGTAAATACCTGTGCGCGCTGTGCATAGTTGGTAAACATGTCGAAGCTGGCGCAGGCAGGCGACAGCAATACGGTATCGCCTGCGTTGGCAATCGCCGCTGCCGCATTGACGGCCTCTTGCAATGTTGCGCAGTCTGTTAGGGGCACGCCTGTCTCTGCCAGTGCCGCGCGGATCAATGGCGCATCACGGCCGATCAGCATGACTGCGCGCGCGTAGCGTGTAACCGGATCAGCAAGCGGCGCGAAATCCTGGCCTTTGCCATCGCCACCGGCGATCAGTATCAGGTGCGCACCACCATGCCCTGCACCAAGGCCGACTAATGCCGCAACCGTGGCACCAACATTGGTGCCCTTGCTGTCATCCACATACTCTACTTCGCCTATGGTGGCCACCAGCTCCACACGATGTGGCTCGCCCTGATACTGGCGCGCCGCATGCAGCAAGGGTGCCAGCGGCAAACCGATCGCGCGGCACAGGCCCATTGCAGCCAGTGCATTGAGTGCATTGTGCTGGCCGCGTATTTTCAATGCATCAGATGGCATCAGCCGGTTGATGAAAAGCTCGCTATCTGCTGCAGGCTTGCGCCGTCTCTTGTTGCCGGTTTCTTCTTCGTCGGTACCGACGGCCATCAGCAGCCATTGCATGCCGTTTTCAGTGGCCAGACCGAGTGCATCCGGCGCATCCGGCGTGCCAGTACCAAAGGTCACCACCTGCGACAGTGCATGCTGCATCTTCATGCAGCTTGCATCATCACGGTTCAATATGCGCACGGTATGCGTGCCGAAGATGCGTTCTTTGTCTTTTGCATAGGCATGCATGTCGCCATGCCAGTCGAGATGATCTTGCGTGACATTCAGTACCGCAGCCGCATGGGCCTGCAAGCTGTAAGTGAAATGCAACTGGAAACTGGAGAGCTCCAGCACCCAGCAATCCGGCAGCTGGTTTTGCTCCAGGCCGGCGCGCAGTACATCCAGTGCGGCCGGGCTGATGTTGCCCGCCACTTGCACCGAGAGCCCCGCCTGACGGCATAACATGCCTGTCATGCTGGTGACGGTGGTCTTGCCATTGGTGCCTGTGATGGCCAGCACTTTCGGATGATAGTCACGCGCTTGAGCGAGTGCGGCCAAGGCCTGGGCGAACAATTCAATTTCGCCCCACACCGGAATATTTTTTTCTGCTGCTACCGGCAATAGCGCAGCCAGCTCTGCATTCGGCGACAGGCCGGGGCTGACAGCGATGAAATCAATTGCATCAAGCAGGCCGGGATGAAACTCACCACCGATAAATTCTGCATCCGGTATTGCTGACTGCAGCGCCGATAGTCGTTCCGGTGCCGTACGCGTATCGGCCACGCGCAGGCGCGCCTGGCCGCGCGCAAGCCAGCGTGCCATTGCCAGCCCAGACTCGCCCAATCCCAGTACCAATACGTGTTTGCCTTGATAGTCCATGCTTGTTATTTCAGTCCCATCTACGTTCTTCCAATCGGTTGTTCAGCGCAGCTTTAGTGTCGATAGGCCAAACAGCACCAACATCATGGTGATGATCCAGAAGCGCACCACGACTTGCGTTTCCTTCCAGCCTTTTTGTTCATAGTGATGATGCAGCGGCGCCATCAGCAACACGCGCTTGCCCACACCGGTGCGCATTTTTGTGTACTTAAACACCATTACCTGCAGCATCACCGACAGGGTTTCGACCACGAATACGCCGCCCATAATGAAGAGAACAATTTCCTGACGGGCGATGACGGCTATCGTGCCTAATGCACCGCCGAGCGCCAGTGCGCCCACATCGCCCATGAACACCTGCGCCGGATATGCGTTGAACCACAAGAACGCCAGGCCAGCACCGGCCATCGCACCACAGAAAATAATCAGTTCACCGGCACCGGGTATATGCGGTATCAGCAGATATTTCGCATAAGTCGCGCTGCCGGCCAGATAGGCAAACAAACCGAGTGCCGAGCCGACCATCACGGTCGGCATGATGGCCAGGCCATCCAGTCCATCGGTCAGGTTCACCGCATTGCTGGTGCCAACGATGACAAAATAAGTCAGTGCAATAAAGCCCCACACGCCCAGCGGATAACTGATGGTCTTAAAGAACGGTACGATCAAGTCGGCCTTGGGCGGCAAGTCCATCTGCAGACCGGACTGCACCCATGCAAAGAATAATTCCAGCACCTGATTGTTAGTCGGGCCCGACACCGAAAATGCGAGATAGAACGCAGCAAGCAGGCCGATGGCCGACTGCCAGAAATATTTTTCGCGTGATGACATACCGTTCGGATCTTTGTAGACTACTTTGCGATAATCATCGACCCAGCCTATGGTGCCAAAACCCAGCGTGACGATTAACACGGGCCAGATGAAACGATTGCTCCAGTCGCCCCACAGCAAAGTCGAGATGCCGATCGAAATCAGGATCAGCACACCACCCATGGTGGGCGTACCTGACTTGACCAGATGTGTTTGCGGACCATCGGTGCGCACTGCCTGACCGACTTTCAGTCGGGTCAGCATACGAATGACTGCCGGACCCGCAATCAGCCCGATCATCAGCGCAGTCAAGGTCGCGAATACGGCGCGAAAGGTAATGAAATTAAATACGCGCAGCGCGCCTATCTGATCCTGAAAATGTTGTGCGAGCCAGAGCAGCATGTCAGTGTGCTCCCGCTTCTGAGCCAGTCAGATGTTGCACGACCCGCTCCATTTTCATGAAGCGCGAACCTTTGACCAGCACGCTGGCCTGTGGCGCAATAGCGCCGATGACTTCGTTTAGTTTTTCCATGTCTTCAAAATGCCGGGCTTGCTCGCCAAATGCAGAACTGGCATGACGGGCAAGCGTACCGAGTGTGAAAAGTTGATCGATGTGCTGGGCTCTTGCATAGGCACCGATCTCCTGATGAAAGACGATGCCTTCACTACCGACTTCGCCCATGTCGCCCAGAACCAGCGTGCGGGGCGCCGGCGCAGCTGCCAGCACATCAATCGCGGCGCGCACCGAATCCGGATTGGCGTTGTAGGTATCGTCGATGAGCAAGGCACCGTTCTTTGCGCTCTTGCGCTGCAATCGCCCTGCGACCGGACTGAATGCCGACAGGCCGCGCGCAATGATTGCCGGCGCAATACCTATGGCCAGCGTGGCTGCACATGCGGCTAACGCATTGCGCACGTTGTGCACGCCGGCAGCAGAGAGTTCTGCAGTGAATACTTCTCCATTCGCCTTAATGTTCAACGTACTGCCAAAATCTTTGTTCGTATATGTGCAGCTGACACTGGCTGCAGCATCAAGGCCGAAACTGATTACGCGCCGCTTGCCTGCATAGGATTGCCACAACGAAGTGAATGCATCATCAAATGGAAATACTGCACAGGCATCGGTTGCCAGCGATTGAATCACTGCACCGTTTTCCTCGGCTACCGCAGCAACTGTGGCCATGAATTCCTGATGTTCGCGCTGCGCGTTATTCACCAGCCCCACGCCGGGTTCAGCGATCTCGGCCAGTCGCGCAATCTCGCCCGGATGATTCATGCCCATCTCAATCACGGCTGCGCGATGCTGGTTACCTAATCTGAACAAGGTCAATGGCACACCGATTTCATTATTCAGGTTGCCTTGGGTAGACAAGTAATGACCGGCACCATACGCAGCCTCGAGTATGGATGCGATCATTTCTTTGACCGTGGTCTTGCCATTACTGCCAGTCACGCCTATGACCGGTATCGCATGACGACGGCGCCACCAGTTGGCGATCTGGCCTAGTGCATGGCGCGTATCCGGTACCAGCAACGCAGGCAGCGGATAATTTTCAGGTACATGATGCGCAACCACTGCTGCTGCACCGCTATGTGCGACATCCGGGAGAAAATCATGTGCATCAAAACGTTCGCCCTTGAGCGCAACAAATACATTGCCGGCATGAATAGCTTTGCTGTTGGTCGATACGCCATCACAATGCGCAGGCGCCGTCAGGCGTGCACCGGGTATTGCTGCAACCAGCTGTTGAAGATCGGCCTGCATCAATGTCCTCCGTTGCGGGTGGCGCGTGTTGCCAGTGCCAGTGCCGCATGGTCGGCATCGAGAAATGCCAGACGACGTCCCTTGATTTCCTGATAGCTCTCGTGACCTTTGCCAGCAATCAGCACTACATCTTGCTTGGCCGCATGCCGTATCGCAAACAGGATGGCGCTGGCGCGATCTTCGATGACCTGCAGCTTGTCTGCTGCTGCAGGATTTAATCCGGCAGTGATCTGCGCAATGATTGCAGCCGGATCTTCATTGCGCGGATTGTCGTTTGTCACAATCTGATGGTCTGCCAGCGCAGCGGCAGCAGCCATCTGCGGTCGCTTGCCCGGGTCGCGGTCACCACCGCAGCCAAATACGCACCACAGTGCACCATGACGTTCCTTGGTGGTCTGGCGCAATGCATGCAAGGCTTTTTCCCGTGCATCCGGCGTGTGCGCATAGTCGATCACTGCCAGTGGCGCATCGATGCCGCCGAGCTGCTGCATGCGACCCGGCACTGCCTCGAGCGACTCGAGCAAGCTCACCACGGCCTGCAGTTTTTGTCCGCGTGCAAACAAGACGCCGGCAATCGCAAGCAAATTACTGACGTTAAATTGGCCGATTAATTTTGACCGCACTTGTGCATTCCCGAATGGTGTGATCAGCTGAAATGCCATCCCCAGCGTTGCGCTGCGCAGCTCGGTTGCACGCAGCATGGTCACGCCATTGATTTCTTTTGCATCATCAATGGAATAAGCATAGATGCCGATGGCAGGCTTGCGTTCGCGCAGGCGCGCAAGCAGGCGCTGCCCCATTGCATCATCCAGATTGATGACGGCATGCGCCAAGCCCGGCCAGTCAAACAGGCGCAGCTTGGCAGCTTCATAGGCTTGCATGCTGCCGTGATAATCGAGATGATCGCGTGTGAAATTCGTCAGCACTGCCACATCCACATGCATGCCATTCATGCGGCCCTGATCTAGCCCTATCGATGAGGCCTCGATCGCACAGGCAGTGGCACCCTGTTCTTTTTGTGCGGCCAGTTGACGCTGCAACTGCACGGCGTCCGGCGTGGTGTAACCGGTCTCATCAAACTGACCTGTACGACCATTACGGAACAGGCCAACGCCCAGCGTGCCGATCACGGCCGTGGGCATGCCATCGCGTGAGAACGCTTGACCCAGCCATTGGGTACAGGATGTTTTGCCATTGGTACCTGTCACCGCCACTGTGAACATGCCTGCATCAGGCTGGCCATACCAGTCGTGCGCAATCAAGCCTGCAGCCTGCCGCAATTGCGGCACCGCCAGATGCGGCACATCGAATTGCTTGTCCCACTCAAAACCATCGCATGGATCAAACAGCACAGCGCGCGCGCCTGATTCAATTGCCTGTCCGATATAGGTACGGCCATCGCCTGCATCACCCGGGTAAGCAATGAACACATCGCCCGGCGTAATGCGGCGCGAATCTGCAGACAATTGTGCACGCGCCTGTTGCGCTTGCGATGCCGGCAGTGCAGTGTGCAGCCAGTCTGTTACTTGTCGCGGATGCAGTGGATGTACGTTCATCACATACTCTCCATGATCGGCTTGTCAGGCATGATGACGTTATTGAATTCCGTGTCAGGCGCAACATTCAACAAGCGCAGGGTACCGGCTGCAACTGTAGAGAAAACCGGCGCGGCGACCTGGCCACCGAAATATTTCCCATTGCTGGGCTCATCAAGCATCACCGCGATGATGATGCGCGGATCTGAGGCAGGTGCCAGTCCGACAAATGAGCCGACATATTTTTTGACGTAACCTCCGCCCTCAAGCTTGTGTGCCGTACCCGTCTTGCCGGCCACGCGATAGCCGCGTACCTGCGCCTTGGGCGCGGTACCGTTCGCACTGATCACACGCTCCATCATTTCGCGCATCTGGCGCGCAGTTCTTTCACTGATGACGCGTTGTCCCTGTGGCGGCTTGGACAGTTTTTCAAAGCTCAGCGGGATCATTTCGCCATTGCGCGCAAAGATCATGTAGGCACGCGCAAGCTGTATCAGTGACACAGAAATACCATGACCGTAGCTCATCGTGGCCTGCTCGATCGGACGCCATGTCTTATACGGCCGCATGCGGCCAGCGACAGCACCACGAAAACCGACGCGCGGAGGCTGCCCGAAACCGACTGCGGTGAACATGTCCCACATCTGGCGTGGTTCCATTTTCTGCGCAATCTTGATCGTACCTACATTGGAAGATTGTTCGATGATCTGGCTGACGGTCATGGACGAACTGTGCGGATGTGAATCACCGACGGTGGCCGTGCCTATGGTCATTTTTTGCGGCGTATCGAATACAGTGTTTGGCGTGATCAGGCCTTTTTCCATTGCCAGCGCAACCGTAAAGGGCTTGAGCGTGGAGCCGGGCTCGAACATGTCAGTCAGCACGCGATTGCGCATCGCCGACTGGTTCATAGCGGTGCGCTCAGTCGGGTTATAAGTGGGCAGATTGGCCAGCGCCAGTATTTCACCGGTGTGCACGTCCAGCACAATGATGCCGCCGGCCTTGGCCTTGTGCTCTTCAACGGCGTCGCGCAATTGCGTAAATGCGAGATACTGAATCTTGTTGTCGATGGACAGTGTCAAATCCTTGCCATCGCGCGGCTCGCGTATCAATGCGATATCCTCGACGATGCGGCCTTTTCTGTCGCGAATCACATGACGGCTACCGGTTATGCCGGCCAGCGAATCCTGCTGCATGAGTTCCATGCCTTCCTGGCCTTTATCCTGAAAATTGGTGAACCCCACTACATGCACTGCCGATGAACCGGCCGGATAAGAGCGTTTATATTCTTTGCTGGTACGTACGCCAGATATCTTCAGATCAAGCACTTGCTGCGCCAGTTCCGGTTCGACCTGTCTTTTCAGGTACACAAAGCTGCGATCCGAATCGAGTTTTTTCTTCAGCTCTGCTGTGCTCATATCCAGCAGGCGCCCGAGCTGGCGCAATTGTTCAGGCGAAGCCTCGACATTTTCCGGTGTGGCCTCAATCGCTTTCACCGGCAGTGAAGTGGCCAGCACCTCACCATTGCGATCAAAAATTTTGCCGCGCGTTGCCGGTACTTCAATTTTGCGTGCGTAACGCTGCTCGCCCTTCTTTTGCAAAAAGTCGGTCGATACCGCCTGCAACCAGAATGCACGCGCTGCTAGTGCGACAAATGCTGCGAACAGCAAGAACAATGCGACCCGCGAGCGCCAGGCAGGCAAGCTGACAGCCAGTACCGGACTGGCGGAAAATGCGACGCCACGTGCGGCTGCGGTGCGGGTCGGAGGCGTTCTTGTCATTGTGATGCCGCCGTCAGATATAGCGTGCGGCCGGGAGCCGGCGGCTGCATGTGCAAAGTGGACTTGGCCATCGAGTCTATCCGTGCATGCTTGGCAAGCAGGGATAGATCCAGCTGCAGCTGCGCCCATTCGATTTCATTCTCGCGCTGGCGCATATGGGTACGCTCGAGTTCCATGAACAGGCGGCGTGCCTGATATTGCGAATTCACCAGCGACAAAGCCGAGAGTATCAACAGGGCGAGTACCGGAAAGATCGCGCGCGTAGTCATCAGGCGCCCTCTCCTGCCGGCAGCCTTCTTGCACAACGCATGATGGCCGAGCGTGCGCGCGGATTGGCCCGCACTTCTTCGTCAGCTGGCTTGATGCGGGAAATGATCTCCATCACGGGCTGCGGCAGATCGACCGAGCGTATCGGCAGCCGACGGTCCGGCTGCGGCACGCTGGCTTTGGATGCCATGAACCGCTTGACTATGCGATCTTCAAGCGAATGAAAACTGATCACCACCAATCTCCCGTTCGGACCAAGATGGCCGAATGCCTGTGTCAAACCTGCTTCAAGTTCTTCAAGTTCCTTATTGATGAAAATCCGTATAGCCTG
>JACCDX011589311.1_pt1 | contig 15503 bp, 14 predicted proteins | sample 7449681 | NCBI WGS metagenome assembly JACCDX01 (sample SAMN15323450, study PRJNA562643) | freshwater metagenome | isolation source: river surface water | place: USA:Blue River Watershed | collected 2017-08-18 | reverse complement strand
CGAAGCGGCCATCGCTGCCCACGCCGGCCGCCAGCTTGGCGCCGACGTCACCTCGCCACAGCTCGCGGCCATCCGCAGCCGCCAGCGCCAGCACGGTGCCGTCGCTGCTGGCCACGACGAAGCGGTCACCCGGCGTCGCGATGCTGAGCGGGAACTTGATGTCGTTGCCACGGCTGCTCCACACCAGCCGGCCCGTCGCCGGGCCAGACAAGGCCTCCAGCGCGGCCGGCTTGTCCTTGTCGGAGCCGAACCAGTTGTTCCACGTCGAGCTGATGGCCGAGCAGCCCGCCAGCGAGCTGGCCGCCAAGGCCACCAGCGTGATCCGGGCCCAGCGCCTCATTGCACGGCTCCGGCGGGCTCGACGACGGTCGGCACGCCCAGCGTCGCGAGCTTGGCCTCGACGACGCGCCGGTAGTCCTGCGCCTTGTCCAGGCTGGTCAACGCCTTCTGGTACTCGGCCTTGGCGGCATCGCGCTTGTCTTGCAGCAGCAGCGCATCACCGCGACGGTCGGCCACCAGCGCGGCGAATTCCGGCGACTTGACGGCGTCCAGCGTCTTGAGGGCTTCGTCGAAGGCCTTGGCGTCGAGCTGCAAACCGGCCAGGCGCAGGCGGGCCAGATCGCGGTAAGCCGGCTCCGAGCCCTGCTCGGCCACCCAGCTCAGGCTGGCCTTGGCGTCGTCGGCCTTGCCCTTGTCGAGCTGCAGCTTGGCCACTTGCAGGCCGGCCTGGGCCGCAAAACCGGTGCCGGCGAAGCGCGCCTTCAGGTCGCCCGCGGCCGCAGCGGCCTTGTCGACGTCCTGCGCCGAGAGCAGGCGGTCGAACTCGCCGTACATCGCGGCTGCCTCGGCGGCCTGGTTGCGCTCGCGCCATTGCCAGCCTTGCCAGGCGGCAAAGACAGCCAGTGCAGCGGTCAGCAACCAGGTGATCAGGTTGCCCCAGCGCTTCCAGAAGGCCTTGAGCTGGTCAAGTTGTTCTTGTTCTTCGAGGTCGAGATGCGATGCCATGGGAGGAATACAGCGATGTGCGGGCAGGGCCCGGGATTATGCGGTGCGCAACTCGGCCGCCAGTGCAGCCACGTCCGCGAGCGGGCGGGCCACCTGTTCGGCGCCATCGCGCAGGGGTTTGACGGTCACTTCACCACGGGCGAGTTCATCGCCACCGAACACCAGCGCGAAGCGGGCGCCCGAGGCGTCGGCCTTCTTGAACTGCGACTTGAACGACCCGCCGCCACCGTGCATCTGCACGCTCACGCCCGCCGCGCGCAGCGCCTCGAGCGTGGGCAGGATGCGCGGCAGGTCCGCCGGCTCGGGCACGACGGCGTAGACGTCCGGTGCGGCAGCCGGCGCCTGCAGGTTCAGCGTTTCGAGCAGCAGCAGCAGGCGCTCCAGACCCATGCCGAAGCCCACGGCCGGCGCGGCCTTGCCGCCCAGTTGCTCGATCAGGCCGTCGTAGCGGCCGCCGGCACACACGGTGCCCTGGGCGCCCAGCTTGGTCGTCACCCACTCGAACACGGTGAGGTTGTAGTAGTCCAGCCCGCGCACGAGCCGCGGGTTGATGCGGTAGGCCAGGCCGACGGCGTCCAGCAGCGCGCGCACGCCGTTGAAGTGGGCCAGCGAGGCTTCGCCGAGGAAGTCCAGCAGCTTGGGCGCGCCTTCGGCCATGGCCTGCATGGCCGGGTTCTTGGTGTCCAGCACGCGCAGCGGGTTGCTGTACATGCGGGCCTTGGCCTCATCGTCCAGCACGTCCTGGTGCTGTTCGAGGTGGGCGATCAGCGCTGCGCGGTGAGCGGCGCGCTCGTCGGGCTGGCCCAGGCAGTTGAGTTCCAGCGTGACGTCCTCGCCCTCCTTCAGGCCCAGCTCGCGCCACAGCGTGCGGGCCAGCAGGATGACCTCGGCGTCGACGTCAGGGCCGGCAAAGCCCAGCGCCTCGATGCCCATCTGGTGGAACTGGCGATAGCGGCCCTTCTGCGGCTTCTCACGCCGGAACATCGGGCCCGTGTAGTAGAGGCGCCGCGGGCTGTCTCGCAGGTAGCTGTGCTCGATCATCGCGCGCACGACGCCCGCCGTGCCCTCGGGGCGCAGCGCCAGGTGTTCGGCCTGGCCATGCTTGTCGGCGCGGTCTTCGAAGGCGTACATCTCCTTCTCGACGATGTCGGTCACCTCGCCGATGCCGCGCACGAACAGCGCCGTCGGCTCGACGATGGGCACGCGCACGTTGCTGTAGCCGTAGCGCTGCAGCACGCTGCGCATCTTCGCCTCCAGCCACTCCCAGCGCGCCGACTCCGGCGGCAGGATGTCGTTCATGCCTTTCACCGCTTGCAGCGGCTGCATTTTCTTGGTCTCGCTCATGGGGTCCGTGTTCAGGCCGCAGCCGTGGCGCCGAAGCGCTTCTCGATGTAGTTCTCGACCAGCGCGTGGAACTCCTGCGCGATGTTGTCACCGCGCAGCGTCACGGCCTTCTCGCCGTCGATGAAGACGGGCGCCGCCGGCGCCTCGCCGGTGCCCGGCAGGCTGATGCCGATGTCGGCGTGCTTGCTCTCGCCCGGGCCGTTGACGATGCAGCCCATGACGGCCACTTTCATCTCTTCCACGCCCGGGTACTTGCTGCGCCAGACGGGCATCTGCAGACGCAGGAAGTCGTCGATCTGCTTTGCCAGCTCCTGGAAGGTGGTGCTGGTCGTGCGGCCGCAACCCGGGCAGGCCGTGACGCTCGGGTTGAAGTGACGCAGGCCCAGCGCCTGCAGGATCTCCAGCGCGACGACGACCTCCTGCGTGCGCGACTCGCCCGGTTGGGGCGTCAGGCTGACGCGGATGGTGTCGCCGATGCCTTCCTGCGCCAGGATGCCCAGCGCCACCGACGACGCCACCGTGCCCTTGGTGCCCATGCCGGCTTCGGTCAGGCCCAGGTGCAGCGCGTAGTCGCAGCGGCGGGCCAGCTCGCGGTAGACCGAGATCAGGTCCTGCACGCCGCTGACCTTGCAGCTGATGATGATGTTGTCGGGGTTGAAACCCAGCTCGCGGGCGTAGGCCGCCGAGGTCAACGCCGACTCGACCAGCGCCTGGTACATGACGGGCTTGGCGCCCCACGGCACCGCGCGGCGGGCGTTTTCGTCCATGAACTGCGCGAGCAGCTCCTGGTCCAGGCTGCCCCAGTTGACGCCGATGCGCACGACCTTGTCGTACTTCATCGCCGCCTCGATCATCTGCGCGAACTGCTTGTCCTTCTTCTCGCCCTTGCCCACGTTGCCGGGGTTGATGCGGTACTTGGAAAGGGCCTGCGCCATGGCCGGGTATTCGGTCAACAGGCGATGGCCGTTGTAGTGGACGTCGCCCACCAGCGGCACGTCGATGCCCATGCGGTCGAGCTGCTCGCGGATGTAGGGCACCTGCTCGGCGGCCTCGGGCGTGTTGACGGTGATGCGCACCATCTCCGAGCCGGCGATGGCCAGCTCCTTGACCTGGATGGCCGTACCGATGGCGTCCACGGTATCGGTGTTGGTCATGGACTGCACGCGCACCGGCGCGTCACCGCCCACCGTCACCACACGGCCGCCCCAGACCACACGGGCCTGGCGGCTGCGGCGCGCCGCCGGCGCCGCTTCGGGAATGATCCATTCGCTCATCAATTCAACTCCAGACGGGCGACGTTGTTGCTCGCGCGCCCCGCCAGATCGACGGCGGCGCCGCGCCATTCGACCTGCGTGCCACGCACATTGCCGACGCGCACCTTGTAAGGCGCTGCGCCATTGAACTGCTGCTGCTCGCCCTGGCGCAGCACGCGCGACAGCAGCAACTGGCCACCCGCATCGACAACCTCGACCCAGCTGTCCTCGCTCGCCGAGATGCGCAGCGCCGAGCTGACCTGGGCGGGCGCCGCCACATCGCGCACCTGCAGCAGCGCCGAGGCCCGCACTGCCGGCGCGGAGGCAGGCTCGGAGACCACGGGTGTGAGCGCCACAGGCGCAGACGCGGACGCAGGCGCCGACGGCGACGCGACCGGCAGGACAACCGCCGTCGGTGCAGACACCGATACCGAGACCCCGGGCTCCGACGCGGCCGACGGCGCCGGCACGAACTCGCCAGCCGCGACGCTGGCCGCTGGCGTCACTTGGCCCGACGCCGGCAGCGGTGCAGGCGCGATGCCGCCCTCAGGCAGCCAGCCGGCCGGCACCCAGTAGATGGCTGCCGCCGCGACCAGCAACAAGCCGGCCGCCCAGACGACCGGCCGCTTCAGCAACGCCAGCACACCGCCGTCGATGGGGCCGACGCTGCGCTCGCGAAACGGCTGATTGAGGCCCGGGCGCATGTCGAAGCCCTGTTCGCTGGTGCGCGGCAGCATCGCCAGCACCGGTGCGGCCTCGATCTTCAGTGCGCGGCAGACGGCCGTCGCCAAGGCACGCGCAAACGTGGCGTCGGGCAGCTCGTCGTAACGGTCCGCCTCCAGTGCCTCGAGCTTCGCCTGCGGCACCTTGAGCGTGACGGCCAGTGCAGCGATGTGCAGGCCGCGCTGCTGTCGGGCATTGCGAAGCCAGGCACCTGCAGTCGTCGGTTCTGGCACTCGTCCCTCGGAAATGGGTTGCATCGTCTTGTTCTGTGGGTGTCCGACAAGCGGCTCAGTCGTCGTAGCGGCCAGCGTCCAAGGCCTGGATCTCGGGGGACTGCGGGTACTTGCGACGCAATTGCTGAGACAGATCGTTGGTCGCCACCGTGTTGCCGAGCTTGCGCTCCACCCGCAGTTGCAGCCACAGGCTTTGTGCGTTGGCCTGCTCGGGCTGATCATTGACGCGCTTCACGTAGAACCGCGCACGATCCAGCTCGCCGTTGCGATAGAGCACTTCGGCCAGATTGACGGCGATGACAGGGCTGGCGGGGTCCAGCTCGAACGCGCGCACCAGCGTCTTCTCGGCCACCGGCAGCCGCCCCGAGCGCGCCTCGCAGACGCCCTTGGCCAGCAGCGTGCGCGACGCACCACGGTAGTTGGGCTGAGCCAGTGCCTGGTCGAACAAGGTGTCGGCCGCCTGCCAGCGCTGTTGCTGGCACTGGAACCAGCCGAAGTTGTGCAAGGTGTCGGCGTCGTTCGGATAGACCGTCAGCGCACGGCGGAAGGTGTCCTCGGCCAGCGCATGGTCGCCCATGGCAGCGTAGATGAGGCCACGCAGATTGACGGCCTCGCGCATGTCGGGCTTGGCCTGCAGCGCGAGCTTGAGTTCGTCCAGCGCCGTCGAGAACTGGCCGCGCGAGAAATAGCCCTGCGCCAGCTCCAGCCGGATCGCCGCGCGGCGATCGGCATCCGTCTGGTCGGAGTCGGTCTTGATCTCGCGGTCGGCATTGGGGGCGGTGCGTGTGCCGGCGCAGGCGGCAAGCACAGCGGCGAACAGAACGATCAGCAGTCGCTTCATCAGATCCTCGGGGGTGGACATCAATGGCACGCCGCCGCCCCACGCCGCCCGTCGCCGTCCGGGCGAATGGCGGGCGGTGCGAACGGAACGAAGGGGGCGGGCATCACGTGGATTTGGCCACCGTCACAGGGGCCCTGACCATGCGGATATGCGCGCGGGTGCGGTCCTGCACCTCACCGGCCAACTGGCCGCAGGCGGCGTCGATGTCGTCGCCACGGGTCTTGCGCACGGTCGTCACGACGCCGGCCTGGATCAGCACCTCGGCGAAGGCCTGCACGCGCGCGTTCGTGCTGCGCGTGAGGCCCGAGGCCGGGAAGGGGTTGAAGGGGATCAGGTTGATCTTGCAGTTCACCCGATTCCGGAGCAGCTTCAGCAACTCGCGCGCCTGCTCGGGCGAATCGTTCACCTCCTGCAGCATGCAGTACTCGAAGGTGATGAAGTCGCGCGGCGCCTTCTCGAGATAGCGGTTGCAGGCGTCCAGCAGTTCGGCGATCGGGTACTTCTTGTTCAGCGGCACGAGCTGGTCGCGCAACGGATCGGTCGGCGCATGCAGACTGACCGCCAGGGCCACGGGGCAGTCCTCGCGCAGGCGGTCGATCATCGGCACGACGCCGGAGGTCGACACGGTGACACGCCGACGGCTCAGGCCGTAGCCATGGTCGTCGAGCATGGTCTTGAGCGCCGGCACGAGCTGATCGTAGTTCTGCAGCGGCTCGCCCATGCCCATCATCACGACGTTGGAGATGACGCGGTCCGGCGTGTTGAGGCGCTTGCGCAGCGCATGCTCGGCAAACCACAGCTGGGCCGTGATTTCGGCCGTGGCCAGATTGCGGCTGAAGCCCTGATGCCCCGTGGAACAGAAGCGGCAGCCGACGGCACAACCGGCCTGGCTGGACACGCACAACGTGCCACGGTCGTCTTCCGGAATGAACACCGCCTCGACGGCGTTGCCGGCACCGACATCGAACAGCCACTTGATGGTGCCGTCCGCCGAGACATGCTCGGAGATGACGGGCAGCGCCGTCACATGGGCGCGCCCCTTGAGCTTGTCGCGCAGCGACTTGGCGAGGTCGGACATCTGGTCGAAGTCCGACGCGCCCTTCTGGTGGATCCAGCGGAACAGCTGGGTCGCACGAAATTTCTTTTCGCCCAGTTGCTCGCAGAAGGCGGCCAAGCCTGACAGATCAAAACCGAGCAGGTTGACCGCATCCATACGAACTTCCTGGGCCGGGGTCACCGACCCCGTTGGGGGTTTAACGCGAGTAGACGTTCAGACCGGGGAAGAAGAACGCCACTTCGACGGCAGCCGTCTCGGGGGCATCGGAGCCGTGCACGGCATTGGCGTCGATGCTGTCAGCGAAGTCAGCACGGATGGTGCCCTTCTCGGCCTTCTTCGGGTCGGTGGCGCCCATCAGTTCACGGTTCTTCAGGATGGCGTTCTCGCCTTCCAGCACCTGGATCATCACCGGGCCGGAGATCATGAAGTTGACCAGGTCGTTGAAGAACGGGCGAGCCTTGTGGACGCCGTAGAACTGCTCGGCTTCACCGCGCGACAGCTGCACCAGCTTGGCGGCAGCGATCTTCAGACCGGCGCCTTCGAAACGGGCGTAGATCTGGCCGATGACGTTCTTCGCCACGGCATCGGGCTTGATGATGGACAGGGTGCGTTCGATTGCCATGGAAATCTCCTGGTGAGGTGTATTGGACAAAACCCGTGATTGTAGCGTTGGGGGATGACCCCAGTTGCGGCAGCGCGAGGACTTCAGCGCCGGCCGCCGAAGCCGCCGCCGGAACGCCCACCGCCGCCCTTGCCGCCGCGGCCACCACCACCGCCGCCGCGCCGCAGGTAGGCGTCGCCGCCGATGTAGCCCAGCGAGGTCTGCATCGGATCGGGCTCACGCTGGCCGCCCTTGTTGCCGCCCCTGCCGGGCCGGTCGACTTGCTGGCTGCCACCGGCGCCGAAGCCCTGCGGAATGCCGCGCTTGCCGCCCGTCGCGTGGCGGCGGTCGAAGGTCTGCTCCAACGGGTTGATGTGATGCGGGATGAAACCATCGTCGTCCTCATCGTCGTCCCGGCGCTGCGCACGCTCCTCGCGTGGCGGGCGCTGTTGCGGCTCTTGCGGGCGGCTCGGGCGCGGGCCGACACCGCTGTGGCGATCGTCGGAGCGGCGCTTGTTGCGATCGCCCTTGCCGCCTTGCGGCTGGGCCTGACCCTTGACTTGGCCATTGCCCTGACTACCACCCTGGCCGTTGCCTGCGCTGGCGCCAGCATGCGAGGTGTGGCCGGCCAGGCGGCGGATGACGCGCACATCGTCGTCACCCAGCTCCACCCAGACGCCGCGCTTGAGACCCCGCGGCAGCACGACGGTGCCGTAGCGAATGCGGATCAGGCGGCTGACCACCATGCCCACCGCCTCGAACAGCTTGCGCACTTCGCGGTTGCGACCTTCGGTGATGACGACGCGATACCAGCGGTTCGCCCCTTCGCCACCGCCGTCCTCGATGCTCTTGAACGACGCCGTCTGGCCATCCACGCTGACGCCTTCCAGCAGGCGGGCGCGCTGCTCATCGCTCAACGAACCCAGCACGCGGGCCGCGTACTCGCGCTCCACGCCGAAGCGCGGGTGCATGAGCTGGTTGGCCAGTTCGCCGGAGTTGGTGAACAGCAGCAAGCCTTCGGTGTTGATGTCCAGGCGGCCGACGGACTGCCATTTCTGGCCCTGCACGCGAGGCAGCGAGCGGAACACCGTGGGGCGACCTTCGGGGTCGTTGAAGGTCGAGACCTCGCCGGTGGGCTTGTGATAGGCCAGGATGCGCGGGTTCGGCGGCGAGATGCGCACGCGCACATCCTTGCCGTTGACCTTCACGCGATCGCCGAACGAGATGCGCTGGCCGACATGCGCGACCTCGCCGTTCACCTCGATCTTGCCTTCGGCGATCCACTCCTCGATGTCGCGGCGCGAGCCGATGCCGGACTGGGCCAGCACCTTCTGCAGCTTGGGCGCATCGGCGTCGGCCGCCAGCACGCGCTTGGACTCGCCTTCAGCCCCGCCCTCGGCCGCCTCGTCCGGCTCGGGACGCAGCGTCGGCAGTTCGCCGACAGGCCCCTCGGACTCCGCATCCAGGTTGCCCGACAGCACGTCGGCGAAGCGCGCACCCGCCGCCTCCACCAGCTCGGGCGCCAGCGCCTGACCTGGCAGCGCATCCACGCCGGCCGCAGGCGCCGCGCCCACCTGACGCTCACCACGCTCCTTGCGGTTGCGCCGCCGATTGCGGCCGCGGCCACCGCGCTCACCATCCTCGCCCTCGACCTCACCCGACTCGCCGCCCTCGTCACCTTCCGCGCCCTCGTCACCCAGGGCGACCGCAGGCGCATCACCCAGCGTGAAGATCGGAGCCGGAGCCGGGGCCGGAGTAGCCGCCACGGCGGCAGGCGCCTCGAACAGCGGCGCCTGCGCGACGCCATCGTCGGCCGCCACCGCCTTGCGCGGCGCACGCTTGCGGGCCGGCGCCGGCACTGCTTCCGTGGCTGCCGCCTCGGCAACCGGCGCATCGCTTTCGGCAACCGCCTCGGCCTTGCGCCGCGTGCGCTTCACGGGCACAGCAGCTTCTGCGGCATCGGCCGGCGCATCGGCGGCCGGCTTGGCCGTGGTGCGACGCCGCTTGGGTGCGGCGGGCGCCTCGGCATCAGCAGCAGGAGGCAGGGAATGTTCTTGGTCGGCAGCGTCGTTCATGCGGATTCGTGCGGAGGTTGCGAGGGCGGGTCGGTGGGATCGGTGCGATCGGGATCGGTATCGGGAAGGGGGATGGCAGGCGTGCCGTCGGCGCCGAACAGGCTGGACGACGGCACGGGCACCTCGGGACTGGACGGTGCGATGGGCAGCTCCTGCGCTGCAAACGGCGGATCGTCGGCCAGCGCCGACGGCGGCTCCATCGGCGCCACGGGCTCGGCGGCCACCGCCTCATCGGCGTCGGCCAGCAGCTGGCCCTGCAACGCCTCGAAGGCCGGCGGCTCGCTGGCGACGTCCAGCGCGGGTAACTGCTCCAGGCTGGCCAGGCCCAGGTCGTCGAGGAAGGCCTTGGTCGTCGCGTACAGCGCAGGGCGCCCTGGCGTCTCGCGGTGGCCGATGGCCTCGATCCAGCCACGGTCCTCGAGCTGCTTGATGATCTGGCTCGCGACGACGACACCGCGGATGTCTTCGATGTCGCCGCGCGTGACCGGCTGCCGGTAGGCAATGATGGCCAGCGTCTCCAGCACGGCCCGCGAATACCGCGGCGGCTTTTCCGGATGGAGGCGATCGAGGTACTCGCGCAGCTCGGGCCGGCTCTGGAAACGCCACCCGGAGGCCAGCGCCACGAGTTCCACGCCGCGACCTTCCCAGTCGCGGGACAGCTCGTCGATCAGGCTCCGAACACTGTCGGCGCCCAACTCGTCGGCGAACAGGCTGCGCATCTCGCGCAGCGTCAGCGGTTGCGAGGCACAGATCAGCGCGGTTTCGAGGACGCGCTTGGCATCCTGGGTGTTCATGAACTCAACTTCGCACCCTCAATGGGTAGAGCTCTGGCGTTGGCCCCGGGTCTGGACGCTTTCAGCCAAGCGTTCATCAGGCGGGCGGGGCGGGTCTTGCTTGCATCGGGCGCCGTTCCGGATTTGTCAGCAGCCGGCGGCGCAGCGAGATCGTCTTCAGTACCGGGGATGACTGCATTCCCGCTGTGGGCGCCTTCACTTCGGGCAGCGCTCAGATTCGACGATCGGCGCGCATTGTAGCCATGTCGGCGCCACACCCCCGCAGCGCGTCAGGCCGGCAGCCCGCCAGCGCCCACATCGGCCCACGCAGCCGCCATGTCCGCCGGCAATTCGGCCGCCAGCGCCACGGCCTCGCCGGTGGCCGGATGTGTGAACGACAGCCGCGCCGCATGCAGCGCCTGGCGCGCAAGCCCCAGCGCGGGCGCGCCGCCGTACAGCGCGTCGGCCACGAGCGGGTGACCCATGTGCGTGAGGTGCACGCGGATCTGGTGCGTGCGCCCGGTGTGCAGCACACAGTGCACCGCGCTGACGGGGCGCCCCTGCACATCGCCCACACCCAGCGGGAACACGTCGGTGCGCGCCGGCTTGCCGAGGTTGGCCGGCGCGATCGCCATCTTGACGCGCGACACCGGGTCGCGCCGCATCGCACGCTCGATGACCATTTCCTCCTCCACGCGCCCCCAGACCAGCGCGAGGTACTCACGATGCACCTCACGGGCGGCGATCTGGCGGCTCAGCGCGGTAACGGCCTCCAGCGTCTTGCCGACCACCATCAGGCCGCTGGTGTCCTTGTCCAGGCGGTGCACGATGCCGGCACGCGGCAGCGTCGCCGCCGCAGCATGGTGAGCCAGCAGCCCGTTCATCAACGTGCCCGACCAGTTGCCCGGCGCGGGATGCACCACCAGCCCCACGGGCTTGTTGATGACGGCCAGGTGCTCGTCCTCGAAGACGATGTCCAGCGACATCGCCTCCGCGCGGAACGCCCGGCTCTCGTCCGTGGGCTGCAGCTCGATCTCGACGCGCTGGCCGGCGCGCAGCTTGTGCGCCGGCTTGAGCAGCACACGGCCGTCGAGCAGCACGCAGCCACGCTCGATGAGCGACTGCAGGTGATTGCGAGAGAACTCCGGCGCCAAGCCCGTGAGCCACCGGTCCAGCCGCTCGCCATGGCCCGCGGCGTCCACATCGGCGCTGCGGCGCTCTGCGGCCTCGGCAGACGACAACTCGCCGGCCTCGTCTTCCGGGTCCGTCAGCCCCCCCGCCCTATACTCAGCGTCCATTGTTCAGTGTGACCGGGCCGGCTTCAACGCCCCCAGCTTCAGACATGTTTGTTGAGAAATCCCAGGCCGGCCGCGCCTTCCTCGGCGCCTTCACGATGGCACTTGCCCTTGGCCTGGCCGGTTGCGGCTCGACGCCGAAAGAGGACCCGAACTCTCAGGCCGCTCTCGACAAATTGTATGCAGACGCCAAGGACGACCTGAGTTCCGGCAGCTACGACCGCGCCATCAAGACGCTCGAGAAGATCGAGGGCCGCGCCGCCGGGACGACCATGGGCCAACAAGCCACGCTGGATGTCGCCTGGGCCTACTACAAGACCGGCGAGCGCGCGCAGGCCGTCACGACGCTGGATCGCTTCATCAAGCTCAACCCGTCCAGCCCGGCCATGGACTACGCGCTCTACCTGAAGGGCATCGTCAACTTCAACGAAGACCTCGGCCTGTTCGGCCGCCTGGCCAACCAGGACGTCGCCGAGCGCGACCAGCAGGCCTCGCGCGAAGCCGTGCTGGCGTTCCGCCAGCTCGTCGAGCAGTTCCCGGAATCGAAGTACGCGCCCGACGCGTCCTCGCGCATCGACTTCATCACGAACACGCTGGCCGCCTACGAAATCCACGTGGCGCGCTACTACTTCAATCGCAAGGCCTACGTCGCCGCCGCCAACCGCGCTCAGGCCGCCGTGGCGGAGTTCCAGCACGCCCCCGGCATCGAGGAAGCGCTCTACATCATGGGCGAGAGCTACGACAAGCTGGGCCTCACGCAACTGCGCGACGACGCCCGCCGCGTGCTGGACAGGAACTTCCCCGACAGCGAGTACGCCTCCAACGGCGGCAAGAAAAAGGGCAAGCCCTGGTACATGCTCTGGAAGTTCTGGAGCTGAGGCGAGCCCCTCGCCCAAGCGGGCCGGCTCGGGAGTGGCCCAGCGCTCGGCCCGAAAGGCAAGAAACCTCAGACGGGCCGTTCAGGCCCGTTCTGCATTGAGGCGCTGCAACCATTCGAGCGCCTCGGCCTCGTTGGCCACCGGCGTCATCGGCGGCAGCGCCGCGCGCAGGCGGCGGCCGTAGTTCATGCCGGCCATGCGCGGGTCGCACACCACCAGCAGGCCGCGGTCGGTCTCGGTGCGGATCAGGCGCCCGGCGCCCTGCTTCAGCGCGATGGCCGCCTCGGCGACGAAGTACTCCGCGAACGCATTGCGGCCCTCGGCCTCCAGCCGCTGCACGCGCGCCTCGACGAGCGGATCGTTCGGCGGCGGGAACGGCAGCTTGTCGATAACGACGCATTGCAGCGCATCGCCCGGCACATCGATGCCCTCCCAGAAGCTGGCCGAGCCCACCAGCACCGAGGCAGGGTTGTCGATGAACCGCTGCAACAACACCCGCTTGGGCGCTGCGCCCTGCTGCAGCACGCCGATGGCGTCGCCGGCCTCCTCGAAGCGCTCGCGCAGCGCGTCGGCCACCGTCTGCAGATTGCGCAAGGTCGTCGTCAACACGAAGGTGCGCCCGCCCAGCGCCCGCGCCAGCCGCGACGCCAGCAAGGCCACACTGGCCGGGTGCGTGGGCTCTGACGGTTTGGGAAACCCGCGCGGCACGTACAGCCGCGCGTTGGCCGGGTAGTCGAACGGACTGCCCACGCGCAGGATCTCGGCGTCGGTCAGACCTGCAGGTTCGGTGAACCAGGTCAGGCCGTCGTCATCACCCAGCGTCGCCGACGTGAACACCCAGGCCTTGGGCGGCCCCTCGAGCTGCTGCTGCATCGCGTCGCGAATGTCCAGCGGCGACTCGACCAGCCTGGCCGTGTGCGGGCTGAGGTCGATCCATCGCACATCCCCCGGCGCCGGATCGACCGCGAACTGCTTCGCCAGATCACGCAGCTGCTGGGCGCGTTCGCAAAGACGTGCAAAGTCTGGCGAAGCCGCCTGCACGGCGGTCAGCGCCTCGAGCGCCTGGGCGCAAGCCACCTCCACGCCGGCGAGCGCTGCCGCGAAGGCCGGCTGTGAGGCCCGTTCCTTCCAGCCCAGCTTCAACGTGCCGCGCAGCTCGCGCCCTGCCGTGGCCAGCGGCCCGGCGGCCGCCAGGCGCAACTCTCGCGCCGACCGCTCGACGGCCGCCTGCAAGGCCTGCCAGTCGTGAACCCCGCGCGCATGGGCCAAGCCGTGGGCCAGCATGTCACGGGCAAAGTCCACCAGCGCGGCCGTGCCCAGCAGCGTGCCGAGGAATTGCACACCGGCCTCGGCCAGCTGGTGCGCCTCGTCGAAGACGGCAATCTCCACGCTGGGCAGCAGCTCGGCCACACCGGTGTCGCGCAGCGTCACGTCCGCAAAGAACAGGTGATGGTTGACGACGACGACATCGGCCTCCATCGCCTCGCGCCGCGCCTTCACGACATAACAGGACTTCCAGTCGGGGCACTCCTGGCCCAGGCAGTTCTCGCGGCTGGAGCTGACGATGGGGATGATGGGCGAACGCTCGTCCAGGCCGTCGATCTCGGCGAAATCGCCGGTCGCGGTGCCCAGCGCCCAGCGCTCGATGCGCGCCAGGGACAGTGCCGTGCGGCGATCCGGGAACTCGCCGCTGACGCGCGCCTCCTTCATGCGGTGCAGGCACAGGTAGCTGCTGCGCCCTTTGAGCAACGCCAGCCGCACGGGCGTGTTCAGCACCCGTGTCAGGCGCGGCAGATCCCGCAGGAACAGCTGGTCCTGCAGGCTCTTGGTCGCGGTGCTGATGAGCGCGCGGCTGCCGGCCAGCAGCGTGGGCACCAGATAGGCAAAGGTCTTGCCGACGCCGGTGCCGGCCTCGACCACCAGTGCCTGCCGCCGGCTCAACGCCCGCGCCACGGCACGACTCATCTGCAGCTGCGGCTCACGCGGCTTGTAGCCAGCGTCAAGGCGCGCCAAGGGGCCTCCCGCATCGAACGCGGCCAGCACCGCCTGTTCGAGCTCGTCGGCGTCTGGCGCCGCCGCAGGCGTTGCACCATCCAGCGCGTCCAGCCAGTCGTCCAGACCCGGATCAGGCGAGGTCATCAGGCTCCGTCGTGGCTTCAAGCCGCGCGATCATGTCGCGCAAGGCCAAACGGCGATTCTTCAGGCGCTGCAGCGACAGTTCATCCACCGGCAGCTGCACACCCAGCCGGTCGATCATCGCGTCGAGATCGCCATGCTCCATGCGCAGCTCGATCAGCCGCCGGCTCAACGAGTGAAGTTGTTCATTCATTCGGGGGTTTATGTGAGCGGGGAGCAGCGGACCCCTGGCGGGCGGGCCAGTATAGTTTTCGCATGGCCACTTCTTCCGACGTCGGATTCCGACTCACCGCTGCGACCGGCACCCACCGCGGGGACCGCTCTTATCAGCAGGACCAGGTCGCTGTCATCGCGCATCCGCGCATCGATGGCTGCGTGATGGGCATCGTGGCAGACGGCATGGGCGGCAAGAGCGGCGGCCGCAAAGCCGCCGACCAGGTCATCCTGACCGCCCAACAGCTGTTCGAGCGCTATTCGCCCGACGACGAGTCGCCCGCCGAACTGCTGAGCCAGATCACGTCGGAGGCGCACCTGATGATCAAGCTGACGGCCATCTCCGCCGAGGAAGAGCCGCACAGCACGATCGCGAGCTTCGTCGTCAGCAGTGATCGCTGCGCCTACTGGACCCACTCGGGCGACTCCCGCATCTACTGGTTCCGCGGGCCGAAACTGGTCAAGCGCTCGATGGACCACTCCTACGTGCAGCGCCTCGTCGACGAGGGACAGCTGACGGAGGCCGAGGCCAGCTCGCACCCACAGAGCAACCTGCTAACGGCGTGTCTGGGCACCGTACAGGACCCGACATCCACCGCCGAGCGCTTCGAAGGCATGGAAGTCGGCGACACGCTGATGTGCTGCAGCGACGGGCTGTGGCACTACTTCACCGCCCAGGAGCTGGGCAGCGTGCTGCACAGCCTGCCGCCCCGCGAGGCGGCCGAGCTGCTGGTGAGCAAGGCCCGTCAGCGCGCGCGCGGCGGCGGCGACAACCTGTCGATCGCCATCGTCAAGCTCGAAGCGCTGGACTGACGATCACGTCGGCGCGGAAGGCGCCGATGCGGGTGGCAAGGTTGAAGGCAAAGGCAGGGGCTTGGCGGCCGGACGGCTGCGGCGCCGCTCCCTGGCCGCATGCTCGGCCTGCCGCTCCTGCAGCAGCCGCTCCCGTTCTTTCGCCCTGGCAACACGCTGCGCTGCCTCGGCCTGCGCCTGGCTGGCCGCTCGCGCCTGAGCACGCTGGGCCTCCTCCGGGCTGCGCTGCCGCGACGGGCGCGGCGCCGACGTGGCCGCCACGG
>JACCDX010771771.1_pt1 | contig 15506 bp, 10 predicted proteins | sample 7449681 | NCBI WGS metagenome assembly JACCDX01 (sample SAMN15323450, study PRJNA562643) | freshwater metagenome | isolation source: river surface water | place: USA:Blue River Watershed | collected 2017-08-18 | reverse complement strand
CCGAAGATCGGTTACCCGAACAAGTGGAAGGACTACTCGAGCCTGACCATCAAGCGCGATGACCTAGTCGGCAACGTTCGCCGCTCGAACGCTTGGCAGACCGACAAGGAGGCCGCCAAAATCGGTGCTCCGCTAGACCGCGACGAGTGGTTCATGACTCCTCAGACCGTGAACGCCTACTACAACCCTGGCTTCAACGAGATCGTCTTCCCGGCCGCCATTTTGCAGCCTCCGTTCTTCAGCCTCGAAGCCGACGACGCCGTCAACTTCGGTGGAATCGGTGGTGTCATCGGTCACGAAATCGGTCACGGATTCGACGACCAGGGTTCGAAATATGATGGGGATGGCGCGCTCATCTCTTGGTGGACCGACGCCGACCGCGATGCTTTCGAGCAGCGGACCAAGGCGCTCATCGAGCAGTACGGTGCGCTGACCCCAGCCGGCCTGAGTGATGAATACAAAGTCAACGGCGAGCTCACCATCGGTGAGAACATCGGTGACCTCGGTGGAATCATGATCGCTTGGAAGGCATACGTGCTCAGCCTCGAAGGTGCAGAAGCACCGGTTATCGATGGCCGCACTGCTGCCGAGCGCTTCTTGCTCTCATGGGGTCAGATCTGGCGAGGCAAGAGCCGCGAGGCTATCGCGATTCAGCGTCTAGCCACCGACCCTCACTCGCCGAGCGAGTTCCGCTGCAACCAAATCGCCAAGAACTTCGATGTGTTCCACGACACCTTCGAAACCAAGCCTGGCGATGCGATGTGGCTAGAACCCGAGCAGCGTGTGAGCATCTGGTAAATGAAACTTTGGCTTCGCCTCGTGTGGGCGCTACTTTCGTGGCGCTCGCGCGGGCTGCTAGAACTGCATCAGGTTGGCAAGCGAAACTTTAGGGTTTGGCCGAGCGACCTCGACATTTTCAACCACATGAACAACGGCGTTTATCTAACGCTGCTCGACCTCGGCCGCTTCGACACCCTCAAGCGTTCGGGCTCGTGGGCTAAAGCTAAGCGAGCCAAGCTGCACCCGGTTGTTGTCGGCGAAACCATCACGTTTAGAAAGTCACTCACGCCCTGGCAAGTGTTCTCGATCGAGACCGCCCTGCTCGGATGGAACGACGTGGCGTTTTTCATTCAGCAACGTTTTGTGGTGGCCGGTGAGATTCACGCCGAAGCCGTGGTCAAGATTCGCTTCTTGAAATCGCCGCGAGGCATTCCTACTTCTGAAGAGGTAATCGAGGCACTTGGTGGCTGGAACGCCCCGACACCCGAGCTACCAAAGTGGGTTACCAACTGGGATACCGCCGTGGCGCTGCCAAAGGGGCGCGAGGCCGCCCCTAGCCTGTGGCCTGGTCGCGAATAACAAGAATTCTGGTTCGGTGAACGCACCGAATTACAAGAATTACTCGCCTTCAACCTTGGCGAAGTAGTTCACGAGCCCATCGGTGCCGGCAAGCCCGCCGTCGCGAAGCACGAACAGCGCCTCGAGGTTGGGCACGCGATTTAGTCTGGCCACAGCATCCACGCCTTCGGCAAAAGCCGCGGTCGCCCAGACATCTGCCTTGACCAAGTCGTCGGCAATCACCGTCACCTGAATCAGCTCGTTTTCGGCGAACTCAGAACTGCGTGGGTTCCAAATGTGCAGGCCGCGCTCGGCGGTGCCAGAGGTGGCAACTGCACGCATCGGTGAATTGAACAAATCAAAAACGGTGAGGATGCCCGCCTCGGGGCTAGCGATGGTGACCGGTTTCGAGATGCCCACCTTCCAGCTGCGCTCACCGGTAACGCCATCGGCCAGCCACACATCGCCACCGGCGTTGATGGCAAAGTCGGTCAGCCCGGCAGCCAAAAGTCTTCTAGCGGCTTCGCTGGCGGCCCAGGTTTTGACCAAACCGCTCGGGTCGAAGATGCGGTCGGGGGTGAATGCATTGAACCAGCCGTCGGTTTCGACAGACCAGGCCTCGCATGCGTTCCAGATCTCGTCGACAATCGGGTTGAGGTCGGCAACTTTGGTCTCACCACGAGCTAGGCGACTGAGCGGAGACTCTGGTTTGTAGAGGCTAAACATTTCGTCGGCAGCGTGCAAAAATGCGCAGGCCTCAGTCAGAGCATCCGCTTGGTCTTGCTCGTTCAGTGGAGTGCGACCGGCAAAGCGAAACACGGTGCCCATGCAGGGTTCGTGGTGGTCAAAGGTGCGCTGCTCGATTTGGTTCACCTAAGAGAGTTTAGAGATAGCCGAGTTAGAACTGACCTAGAGCAGCGTTCAGTGACTGCTTGTAGGCATCGACGGTGTAAGTAGCGCCACTGATGTTGCCAAAGCTAGAACCCTGGGCATCGAGTGTGTATTGAACCAAGAAGTCGAACGCTTGGCCACGGCCACCGGTAGCACCAGCTTGCAGCAGATTGACCGCGGTGATCTTGCCGTCGGTCTTGGTTACCGAAACTTGAATGGTTCCGAAGCGGTATCGAATTGAGCTACCGGTTTTGGTGACTTCGGTCGTAGTTGTGGTTGTGGTTCCGCCACCTGTGTTACCCGAGTTGGTTGAGCCTGTGCCCGAGCCTGAATCGGTTGAACCTGTCGAACCAGATCCGGTCGAGCCTGACCCCGTCGATGAACCCGAGCCTGTCGAAGATCCAGAACCGGTTGACCCGCTCGATGAGCCTGAACCGCTGTTCGGTTTGGCTGGGGTGGTTGGTTTGGCTGAAGGCTTTGCCGGCGTGCCCGGCTGGGCAGGTGTCGAAGGGGCAGCGCTCGGCTCATTTGGGTTGCTTGGCGTCGCGTCAGGCTGACCGGTGTTTTGACCAGGGTTTTGCGCCTGAGCCAAAGCCTCGGCGTTGGCGAACGCGGCAGGAGCCTCGAGTCCGAACTTGTATGACGCCGCAATCAAACCGATCGAAGCGATGCTGACTATGGCTTTGGTTGTTTGTCTCACCAGGCAAACTCCTCTGCGTGAATATGGTTGGCCGGGGTGCCAACACGGTGCAACGTCTTTTCAACGGCTCGGGTCCAGGCGGCTGGGCCACAAATGAAAACATCTGAGCCTGCCACGTCGGGCACGAGTGCGAGCAAACGTTGGTGGTCTGGTCGAGCGTCGCCAGCGGGCATCCAAGATGCACCTTCACCTCGAGAACCGGTCAACACGTGCAACCCGAAACCGCGAACTTCGCAAACGGTCTTCAACTCTTCGAGCAGCGCTGCATCGTCTTCGCTACGAGTGCGATAAATCACTTGGATGTCGCCGGCCTTGGCCGCCATCGACTCGGCAAGCGCGCAAATCGGTGGAACACCAATCCCGGCCGCAATCAGCGTGACCTTGGGCTTGCTACGACGGTCTTCGGTGAAGACTCCGTATGGGCCTTCGAGAATCACCCGGGTGCCCTTGCGCAGGTATGGCATCAGCGAGGTGTCGTCACCGCGGTTGCCGATGCTGAATCGCACATAGCGAGAGTTAGGGGCGGCCGAGATCGAGAAAGGGTGAGGCCTAAACCACTGGCTCGCCGTCATGATGCGCAGCAGGTAGAACTGGCCGGCCTTGCCACCAAATGACTCGAGTCGCTTGCCACTGACGTAGACGCTCACCGTGTCTGAAGATTCACGAACCACCTTGTCGACCCGCAGGTTGTGACGAAGCGACTTGACCACGGGGCTAAGCACGCGATACCAAACCAGGTTCAGTGCCACGAAGAAATAGAGGGAGATCCAGAAAGCCTGCTGAATCGGCTTGCCAGCGATGTCGCTGCCGGTCGAGAACTGGTGTGGAATCGCGAGCATGACGGCACCGTAAGAAAGTAGGTGCACGATGTACCAAGCCTCATAGCTCAGCTTTTTGCGAGCCATGTTGATGCTGGTGATGACCACAACGATCATCAGGGCAAGAGCAATAGTCGCAGTCCACATGTCGGCCACATCGAAGAACAAAAACAAGAAGGTGTCCCAGAGGTTTTGGCCGTCGAGAATCGCGTATTGAACGAGGGATGCTGCAAAGTGGGCAAGCACCAGATAAAGAATTGGCTTGCCGAGCTTTTTGTGCGCGGTGGTGGTGCGGTCGTGACCGTAGAGTCGCTCGATCCAGGGCACTCGGGCCACGAGCAAGATGTGAATAAGTAGTAGTTCGGTTGCTACCAGAGCCGTGATTCTCGAGATTGCCGAGAGTGCGGTGGCAACATCCACGATTTGAGACACGGCGCCGTCGAGCAAAAACATGACTGTGAGAAAGAGAGCGGTTGAATAGCCAAGAAATTCGACCAGGTCTTGGCTGCGCTTGATGCGTCGCATCTTGGCCGCGCCTAGGCGAACGCGATAGTTGGGTCGAGCCAATAGCAACTTCTCGGGTGTAGGCGAGAGTGCGAGCGGCGCGATGCCGGTCTGGGTCTCTTGCTTGCCTAGTTGCATAGTTTGGTTCACGGGTCTAACACTGGCGGGCTTAGTTGGGAGTTTGCTGGGAGCGGGCTGGATACTTGCGCCGAATCATTCTCGTCGCGAGATGTAAGAATAGTGTCGATGAAAAATGCAGCGTTGCAGTCACTAATCGAACCTTCTATCGAGCAGGTTAGGCAGTGGCTTGACGCTACTTCGAAACAATCAAAAACTAAGCGTTCAGCAGGCGAACGACGACTCGCCGCTCTACTAGCGTCGCCAATCGGCCTTCATTTTGCAGTGAGATTTGTCGATCGAGTGGTCAAAGCTGAAGACCAACGTGTTGCGGCTCGCGAACTTTTCAGGTTAGCCAAAAAAGTGCCGACGACACTCAGTGCACTCGACCGGCTAACCATTCGACTCGGCGGGCTTCTTGCTCCAGCCTTCAGTTTTATTGTCATTCCGATTGCTCGAGCGAGAATGCGCCAGTTGGTAGGGCACCTAGTAGCCGATGCACGCCCGGTGCAGCTCAAAAAGCACATCGCCGCTGCCCGCTCTGAGGGCCACACGCTCAACCTAAACCTGTTGGGTGAAGCCGTGTTGGGTGAACGCGAGGCACTCGATCGGTTCGATAAAACTTTTGAACTGCTCAGACGACCCGAGGTGAACTATGTTTCGGTGAAGGTATCTGCCATTGCTAGCCAACTGTCGCTCTGGGGTTACCAACAGACAGTCGACCGCTTGGTTGAGCGACTTCGCCCGATGTACCAGTTTGCCGCGCAATCGAGTCCGCAAAAGTTCATCAACTTAGACATGGAGGAGTATCGCGATCTGGCCCTGACACTCGATGTCTTCAAGCGTCTGTTGAGTGAGAAAGAACTAAAAACGCTGTCTGCCGGCATCGTGATTCAGTGCTACCTGCCAGATTCCTATCAAGCAGTCTCTGAGCTCTGGGCCTTTGCATCTCGCCGAGTAATCACAGGGGGTGCGCCGCTCAAGGTGCGAGTGGTTAAGGGAGCGAACCTTGCCATGGAGAAGGTTGACGCAGAATGGCACGGATGGCCGTTGTCAACTTACTCGACCAAAGAAGAAACCGACGCCAACTACAAGCGAGTAATCGAGTGGTTGTTAGACGAAGAGAGGCTTAAGTCGCTTCGTGTTGGTATTGCTGGCCACAATCTGTTCGACATTGCTCTGGCTCACCTGCTGGTTAAAAGGCGTGGGCTAACCAAGGGCGTCGACTTTGAAATGCTCAAGGGAATGGCCAGCGAGATCGCCGAGGCGATTCGACCAGACATCGGCGCACCGCTGCTTTACACACCGGTGGTTCAACCGAGCGAATTCAAGGTTGCCATCGCCTATCTCATTCGCCGCCTCGAAGAAAACGCGGCTTCTGAAAACTTCATGTCGGGAGTTTTCGACATCGCCACGAAGCAAGAAATTTTCGAGCGGGAGGCTAATCGCTTCAGAAGCTCGGTTGAGCTGGTCGACAGTGAGCCCCAACGTTCTCGCCGCAAGTCAAACCCCGAAACCATGGCCCGACTTTCGCTGTCATCCAGTTTCGAAAATGAACCAGACGTTGATCCGTCAAACCAGGTTGCTCGCTCAGAAATCGTGAGCGGCATCGCCCGTGGTCTCTCAATGACCACACATCCGAGACCGATGCCTACTGGCATTGAGCCGCTAACTTCGACCGAGCAAATTGATCAGGTTCTGCAAACTGCGTCGGCCGCGGCGCAGCAGTGGCGGTCGGATGCTTCGCAGCGCAAGGCCATTCTGCTCGAGGCAGCCAGGCAGCTATCGACCCGTCGACCCGAGCTGATTGCGGTTATGGTCGCCGAGGCCGGGAAGACACCAACCGAGGCAGACCCAGAGCTCAGCGAAGCCATCGACTTCGCCCGCTTCTATGCCCACCAAATCGAAGACCTAGAGCGACTCGATTCGACGGCCTTCGAACCGAACCGGGTAACCCTGGTGGTTCCGCCGTGGAACTTTCCGGTGGCGATTCCGGCCGGAGGTGTTCTTGGTGCCCTTGCAGCCGGCTCGAGTGTAGTAATCAAACCTGCACCGCAGGTGCCAGCCTGTTCGCTAGAGATGGTCAAGGCACTCTGGGCTGCTGGCGTACCCAAAGACGTGTTGCAAATTGTTTTGGTTGAAGATGGGCCACTCGGCCTTGCGCTGGTTAGGCATGAACTTGTCGACGGCGTCGTTCTCACCGGCTCATTCGATACCGCAAAACTTTTTGTCACTCATCGACCAGGGTTGAAACTCGCCGCCGAAACCAGCGGAAAAAACTCGATGATCATCACTCCGAGTGCCGACCTAGATCTTGCGGCAGCCGACTTGGCCAAGAGCGCTTTCGGTCACGCGGGGCAAAAGTGTTCGGCTGCCAGCGTTGCCATCTTGGTTGGCTCGGTCGCAAAGTCAAAGGCTTTCGAACGTCAGCTGCTCGACGCGGTTGCTTCGATGAAAGTCGGCCGAGATGCATCCTCGCTAATTGGCCCGCTGGTTCAGCCACCCACAGAGAAACTTCTGCGCGCCCTAACCCAACTCGATGCTGGCGAGCAATGGATGCTCGAACCGAAGCAACTCGACACAACCGGCCATCTCTGGAGCCCAGGTATTCGCACCGGAGTCAAACCTGGCTCTTTCTTGCAACAGAACGAAGTGTTTGGCCCAGTGCTCGCCATTGTGCATGCCAAAAATTTGAAGCAAGCACTGAAGATCGCAAACTCGGTCGACTATGGGCTCACGGCTGGCATCCACTCGCTTGATTTTGCCGAGGTCGGCTATTGGCGCGAGCACATTCAAGCAGGCAATCTCTATGTGAACCGCACCACAACCGGTGCCATCGTCGAGCGTCAACCGTTCGGAGGCATGAAACGTTCATCGGTTGGTTGGGGTTTGAAAGCCGGCGGCAAGAACTACCTTCTGGGTTTCGGAAACTTCAAAGATGAGGGCGCCCACCTGAACGAATCCGACTGGCTCGAAATGGCAAGGCTGAGCGATGTTCGCTGGATCACCGAGCGCTTCGCAAAGCTCGACCCCACCGCCGACCCAGGCAAGCTACGCAGCGAGGCGAACTACAAGAGTTATCACGCCACGCCCGTAGTGATTCGCCTGGGTGCCGGAGTCGACAGAGATGATCGGCGCGTGAAGCGCTTGATGGGTTTTGTTGGGCGCGTGAAAGAGATTACGGGTATGCAACTTGACGTGCAGTTGTCGAGTGGCAGCGATAGTGCCTCGCGAAAGCTTGAAAACCCAGCGGCGGGTCTGCGCGTAATCATGCTTGGCGAGCGCGACGAGACTGTGACGCAACTTCGTTCAAACCCAGACGTGACAATCTTCGACAACTCTGTTGTGGTTGACGGATTGGTGACTGGGTTGATGATGCTACGCGAACGATCAACCTCAATCACCACGCATCGCTACGGCAACACTTTTGAAGTACCGCTGGGGTAGGTTTAGCCCATGACAGAGCTACCAATCGTTCGCACATTCATCGACTCGCACGGCGTTGAAATCACTTTCTATGAATGGCCTGCCGCCAACGCCCGTGGAATAGTTCAGGTGGCTCACGGCCTCGGCGAGCATGCCCGTCGCTACGACGACTTTGCTGCCCGCCTAAACCGCGCAGGCTTCAGCGTTTATGCCGATGACCACCGCGGTCACGGAACCACCGGCCAAGAGCAGGTTGCCTCGCGTCAAACCAAGGTGCTTGGCAACCTTGGCCCTGGCGGCATGGATGCTGCCTACGAGCAGGTTCACGAATTCACCAAACTCATCGCGGCAGAGAACCCAGGCAAACCAATCGTTCTGGTAGGTCACTCGTACGGTTCATTCATTTCTCAGGTGCTCATCAAGAAGTACTCAAACGAATACGCCGCCTGCGTTCTCTCGGGCTCTGCGCTGGTGTGGCCGGGCAGCATGGGCATGGGCGCGTTCAACAAAAAGTGGGCGAAAGATGCTGGCGCGACCGGCTACGAATGGCTGAGCCGTGACCCAGCCGTCGGTGCCAAGTTTGCCGCTGACCCAAAGTGCTTCTATGCCGATGCCGCGAAGGTTTTCGGTGTGCCGAATGCGCTCAAGTTGTTCCAGAAGCCGAGTTCGAGCATCCGCTCAGATTTGCCAATTTTGGTTCTCGCCGGTTCTGACGACCCGATCGGTGCCGCACCTTCGAACGAGAAGCTGGTCAACGCCTATCTGCGCGCCGGCCTCGACGACGTGACTATGTTCATCTACGAAGGAGCTCGCCACGAGGTTTACAACGAGACCAATAAAGATGAGGTTTTCGCCGACCTGCTTGCTTGGTTAGATGCCAAGCTCTAAACCCGGATGCTTCGCGGCACTATTCGCGTTTCTGTTTGGTCCCGCGACCTACACGCCGCCAGCTGCTGGGGTTGCGACAGAGGTCGACCCCAACCAAGAGTCGAACCAGCGCAGCGGCATTGACGGCTACCAACCTGGAGCTTACGAATCGCCGTTCGACAGCGACGGTGGCGAAGGCGACTTTCGCTAGAGTGTGGGCTAGACGGGCCGGCTAGACGTTTCGGCTAAATGATTTTGTTAGTGGCCGGACTTTGGCAGACGGCAGGCCGCAACGGCTTCGTCGATGTCGACTCCGAGAAGGTCGTGCTGCTCTTCGTGACGCTTTAGCCACATCACGGTGTAGCTGCAAACAGGCACCAACTTGATGCCGCCGGTGGCACGAACATCATCAACCAAACCCTGCATCAGAACGCCTGCGAGTTGCTTGCCCTGATGAGCTGGGTCGACTTCGGTGTGCACAAGGTGCATCTGACCGGGCATCCGCGAATAATCTGCGTGACCAACCTTTTCGCCATCGAGCCAGATCTCGTAACGGTTTTGGTCGGTGTTGTGAATGACTTCGGTGCTCATGCTGTTAATCTCTTCTCTGTGCTGACGAACAAACTTTATGAGGGCGATAACCTCGCTGTTCTGAAGTCTATGCCCGAAGAATCGGTGCAACTTATCTATGTCGACCCTCCTTTTAACACCGGTCGCAAGCAAGAGCGCGGTGGCTCGATCACCAAGCGCAGCGAAACCGGCGACCGAGTCGGGTTCAAGGGTCAGCGCTACGAAACCATTCGTTCAACCGTTCTCAGCTATGACGATGAGTTTGCCGACTACTGGGGTTTTTTAGAGCCGAGACTTGAACAGGCCTGGCGAGTGCTTCGTGAAACCGGCACCCTCTATCTGCACCTCGACTACCGTGAGGCTCACTACGCCAAAGTCTTGCTCGACGCCCTGTTCGGTCGCGAGTGCTTCTTGAACGAAATCATCTGGGCCTACGACTACGGTGGCAAGCCAAAGAACCGTTGGCCGGCCAAGCACGACACCATTTTGGTTTATGTAAAGAACCCGAAGATTTATTACTTCGACTCAGACGCCGTCGACCGCGAGCCTTACATGGCACCTGGTCTGGTGACTCCCGAGAAGGTGGCCAGAGGCAAACTTCCCACGGATGTCTGGTGGCACACCATCGTCTCGCCCACCGGCAAAGAGAAGACCGGCTACCCGACCCAAAAGCCTGAAGGCATTTTGCGTCGAGTGATTCAGGCCTCAAGTTCGCCTGGAGATTTGGTTCTCGATTTCTTTGCCGGTTCGGGCACCACGGGGGCGGTTGCTGCCGCACTCGGTCGCAAGTTTGTGATGGTCGACCAAAACCCCGAGTCGATCGCAGTGATTAAGTCGCGGCTCTCAGGTGCCGGGGTCGAGTTCGATTTTTTGCCGGCAGGCTAGCCGCAAACACCACGGCATAAGTTAGAGCGATCACGATCGCGCTCATCGCCATCGCCATTCCGTAGTTGTCGCCGCCTGGTCTGCTCACCAGTTGGTAGAGCACGGTCGGCAGGGTGGCCTGGTCGCCATAGGCCAACAGGCTCGCAGCCCCAAACTCACCGATCGAAACGATTGCCGCATAACCGAACGCCGCGGTTACGGCCTCGCGGGCCATCGGCAACTCGATTCTGAAAAACGTGGTTGCGTCGCTCGCACCATCGGTCGAGGCTTGCTCGGCTAGTTCGTCACTTGCCGATTGCAGGGCAGGCAGAACGATGCGCACCACAAGCGGCAGCGCCATCAATCCCTGCACGAGCGGAACCACCAAACAACTTGAGCGCAGCGGAAACCAGCCGCTGCCGAAAGTGATTAGGTAGCCGAAACCCAAGACGATGGTTGAGACACCGAGTGGCAGCAGAAAGACTATGTCGAGCGCGCGGGTTGCGATGCGCATCCGCCTGGTTTTTGTCTTTCGCGAGAGCAAGTAGGCAACCAAGGTGCCAATGACGCCAGCCAACAGGGTTGCCACCACCACGTTGCGAAGTGAGTTGAGCGCTGCCTGACCGAGAGTGATGTCTAGCAAGTCACGCGCCCCGTTGGTGCCGAGGGCGGCGAAGTAGTCGAGCGTCAGGGCGCCGGCTTTGTCGGTGAAAGCACGTTGCACGATGAGGGTGAGTGGCGCGAGCGTGAGCAGAATCGAAACCCACGTGATTAGTACAACCGGCAGGTCGCTTCGGTCGATCGACTTCTTGCCGTCGTCGATGTCTTGCACGTCGAAGCCGATCTTCGAGCGCGAACCCGTTGTGCTGATGGCAAACACGGCAACGCTGAGCAGGGTTTGAAACAGAGCCAAGGTGCCGGCTTCTTGCAGGTCGAGAAACTGGTTGGCAGCGATGGCAATCTCGGTCTCGATCGAGTTCACCAGGCCGCCGCCCAGCACCAAGATCAAGCCGTAGCTCGCCGTGCAATAAAGAAAGACGGTGAAAGCAGCCGACACCAGCGCCGGGCGAAGTTGGGGCAGGCTGATCGACCAGAAGATTCGAAAGCGACCTGCCCCGGCCAACGCTGCCGCCTCTTCGATGTCAGGCGATTGCGAGACCCAGGTCGACCCGACCACGCGCGTGATCACGCTGAAGTTCACGAAAATGTGGGCGGCGATGATCCACGTGACCGGGTTATCGAAGAACGAATCGGCCGCGCTACCGCCGTGCCAAACATCCTGCGTTCTGAAAACCGTAAAACCGATGGCGGTCACGATGGTTGGTAGCGCAAACGGCACCGTTAGCAGTGCACGCAGCACTCGAGCGCCCGGGCTGCGGCGGCGATAGAGAACATAGGCAGCCGGAAGACCCATCACCAAACAGATCAGAGTCGACAGTGTGGCCTGCCAAACCGTGAACCAGATGGCATCAACCACGCGCGGTTCGGCGAGAGTCGCGTGCCAGTCGCCAACCAGACCCTGAGCCAGCACCCGAACCATCGGCAGATAGAACAGCACGCCGATTACGGCCACCGCTATCGCCCAAAGGCCGAGTTGCTTGCTCAGTTTCATGTGGCTTAGGCCGCAGCTACTTCTGAACTATTTCTAGCCACTGCTTCTGCCAGGTTTTGCGGTTCGCATCGAAATCGAGCCCGCTCACGTCAACAAATGACTCGGATGCTGGCGCGAACTTTGCCCAAGCGTCAGGTAGCTCGACCGATTCGTCGATTGGGTAAACATAGTTTGCACCCGGCATGGCTGCTTGAAACTCTTTGGTCTGCATGAACGCGAGTAGCGCTCGCGCACCCTCTGGGTTCTTGGCATTCTTGAGCACGCCCGCGTATTCGATTTGTCTGAAGCATTCGCTGTTGATCGAGGCGGTGGTGCTTTCACCGTCGGCCGCGTCAATCGTGAAGGCCGGGCTCGAAGAATACGAAAGCACAATCGGGTACTTACCGTCTCCGCCACCACCGGTGAATTCGATGTAGTAGGCGTCTTCCCATCCGGCAGTTACCTTGAGACCGTTGTCGCGCATCTTTGACCACCAAAGCTGCCAGTTATCTTCGCCAAGTGCACCGACGGTGGCGAACAAGAACGCAAGACCGGTCGAAGATGTGGTCGGGTTCTGCACCACGGTGAGACCCTCGTACTTCTTGTCGGTCAGTTCGCGCCAGGTGCTTGGCGGCGTTAGACCCGCCTTGGCGAACCACTTCTTGTCGTAGTTGAAGCAAACATCGGCATAGTCGATGGCAACCAGTTCACCGTCGATGATTCCGTTCGCCTCGGCAACCCCGGCAAAAGTGTTGTCGATACCGAAGACCACATCGGCCACCGGTGAATCTTTGGTGAGCACCAGTTTGTTGGTCAGCTCGCCGGTGTCACCAAGCTTGGCTCCGCCCTCGAGGTAGAAGCCGGTGTCGGTTTTGAATTTATTGATCAGCTCATCGGGAATGATGAACGAGTCGTGGCTCGCGAGAGCTACGGCTTTTGTGGCTGGAGCGGCGCATCCGCCCAAAGCGCCAGCCGCCAAGGCGAGGGTTATGACCGCGGCGAATCCGCGAAGCATCCGTGTGTTGTTAATCTGCACTTGCGTGCCCTTTCTCTAGCGAAAAACGGGCACGGGTTGAGGTCCTCCCTGCGCTGGCATTACCCAGATCAGGTTTGACGGTCGAAGACTACGAAGTCTTCCTCTCAGTAAGGTGAAACCAAACTCCCGTGTATTTCTAGGTTAACCCAATAACTCGGATGCTCCTAGCGAGCAACCCGCAAACTGCGAGCCAGCTGCGACTAGTGGCCTACGGCCGCCATCGCCGCTTGCTCTTCGGCCTTCTCTTCAGCAGCCGACTTGGTGCGCAGTGGAATCGCCTTGACGAACCATGACAGCAAGAAAGCAACTGCGACCACGGCTGCGGCTGCGTAGAACACCTGTAGCGATGCGTTCGAGAAGCCGACCAAGAATGGCTTGGCCAGCGCTGGGTCTAGCCCCGTCAAGAATGACGAGTCGGTGTTGAGCTTTTCCCCAAGGGCGTCGGTGCCGGTTGCGTCTTTCATCGATTCGAGGAACTTGACGTTTGGGTCATCCGCGCCAATTTTGCCCGCCATTAGATCGGCCAAAACGCGGTCTTTGGCAGCCATAAATTCGGTCTGGTTTGCTTTGAACGCTTCGGCAATCTTGCTCGGCAGGCTGTTGAACAAAATCGAGATGAAGATGGCCACACCGAGGGTTCCACCCATTTGTCTAAAGAAGGTTGACGAAGATGTCGCAACACCGATGTCGCTCGCCGAGACGGCGTTTTGTGCAACCAGGGTGAGGGTCTGCATCAGCTGACCGAGGCCCATACCGATGACCACCATCACCATCGATACCTGCCATAGCGGCTGGTCGTAGGTGTAGGTGAAGGCACCCATGTAACCGGCGGTCAAGAACGCGGTTCCTGAAACCAAGAACACCTTGTACTTGCCGGTGCGCGATGTGACCTGACCGCTGACGATCGAGGCAATCATCATTCCGGCCACCATCGGAAGCATCAAAAGACCAGCTTCGGTCGGGTTAGCTCCGTTCACGATCTGAAGCATTAGCGGAAGGGTCATCATTCCACCGAACATTCCAACACCAACGATTACACCAACGATGGTGACCATGGTGAAGGTGCTCGACTTGAACAACTTGAGCGGCAAGATGGCTTCGTCGCCGGCTGCACGCTCGGCAAGAATGAACCACACGATACCGATCGCACCGGTGATGTACATACCGATTGAAAGCGCGCTACCCCAGCCCCATTCGCGGCCGTTCTCGGCAACCAAAAGTAGTGGAACAACGGCAAGCACGATCGTGGTTGCACCCCACCAGTCGATGCGGTGGTTTACCGGGGTGTGAGGAACGTGCAAGAAGCGCCAAACCAGGTAGAGCGCAATCGCACCAACCGGAATGTTGATCAAGAACACCCAGCGCCAGCCGGTGATCCACAAAATCTCGCTCGTGCCTGCGAACAGACCGCCAACAACCGGGCCGAGCACGCTCGAAGACGCAAAGACCGCGAGAATGTAGCCCTGGTAGCGGGCGCGCTCGCGAGGTGAAACGATGTCGCTAAGCACGGTGATGGCTAGGGCGAACAAGCCACCAGCACCTAGTCCCTGAAAAGCACGTGCGCCAGCGAGCTGCAACATGTCGCCGGCGAAGCCACAGGCTACCGAACCGACGATGAAGATTGTGATGGCAATCAAGAACATGCGGCGTCGACCAAAGATGTCGCCGAGCTTGCCATAGATAGGGGTGGCTACGGTCGAGGTGATTAGGTAGGCGGTCGTGGTCCAGGCCTGAAGCTCAAGACCCTTTAGGTCGTCGGCGATGGTGCGCATTGCCGAGCCAACCACGCTCTGGTCGAGTGCCGAGAGAAACATACCGGCCATCAGACCGATAAGAATCAAAATGATTTCTTTGTGTGAGAGCGCCCCGCCCTCGTTGGCCACGCGCTCTGCGGCGGCTCTTCCTGAACTCTTCTTGGTTTCGCTCGCGGTTGCGGCAACTTTGCCAGATTGTTTAGCCATGGCTTCTTCTCTCGTTTGCGTAGGCTTTTGGTGATGCCTACTAATTCTTCAGAACAGAACGCCCGATCGGGGCGTGGGGTTCGTTTTGGGCTGGGGTTCAGGCGGTTTATCGCGCTCGCGGCAGCCGTTTCGATTGTAGTCCCGTTGATGGGTGGCGCGGCATCGGTGCCAGCAAAAGCAGAAACCCTGTGTCTGTTTGAGCCGTGTTTCGAGGCCGATGACCACTCGATAGATGAAGCGTCGTCGCTCTGGGTAGTTGCCAACAAGCAGCGCCCGCTCGACCCAATCAAGTTCGTGCCAAAAAACCTGGTGCAGCCGGCGTTCGCCAACCCGAGCCGCAGCAACCCCTATCGCCTCAGAGTGGCCAAACCGGCAGCGGATGCTCTGGTGAAGATGACCGCGGCGATGCGCAAAGCGGGTTTTGGTGACCTATTTATACAGAGCGCCTATCGCAGCTACGACTATCAGCGCAGCGTGCACTCGGGGGCGGTTTCGCGCCTAGGTTTGCGAGCTGGCGAGGCGCTCGCCGCGAGGCCAGGGCACAGCGAACACCAGACTGGGCTCGCCATCGACGTTGGCGCGGTTGGGCAGGGATGCCTCATTTATACCTGCTTCGGCAAAACCAAGGCCGGTCGCTACCTCGCGAAGTATGCCTATAAATACGGCTTCATCATTCGCTACCCAGAGGGCAAAACCGCCATCACCGGTTATCAGTACGAGCCCTGGCATTTGCGTTACGTTGGGCCGGGTCTGGCAACCGAAATGCGCAACAACGGCGAGACCGTGCTCGAGAACTTTTGGGGCCTAGAGCCCGCGCCGAATT
>JACCDX010276477.1_pt1 | contig 15506 bp, 14 predicted proteins | sample 7449681 | NCBI WGS metagenome assembly JACCDX01 (sample SAMN15323450, study PRJNA562643) | freshwater metagenome | isolation source: river surface water | place: USA:Blue River Watershed | collected 2017-08-18 | reverse complement strand
ATCCGAATACGATCTGACCGTGCTTATTACAGCGTGAGGCGGTGAGTGAAAAATCCTATCTCACCACCCATCCCAGCCATCCGACCTCAGCGGTTCAGGCAGGTCGAATTCTTGATCTGAACGGCCGAGACGAGCTGGCGGGTGTGGGTTTCCATCGGGATACCCCCAATCCGAAAATCGCTTCACAGACCGGGATTTTCCGATTGCAGCATCGATTTGTTCTAGCTCTGATTGCTGATCGGTGAGCCGCCTCCCTTCCTTCAAAATATGATCAGTCATTAACTCAACGAGGACTGACGTCCTCGTTCTGCCGCTTGCGCGGCAGACGGCATCGAACCTTTTTCGTGTTGGAAGGGGTACATTAAAATTGGTCAGCTGCGTCTCGTCCATGGGCGGTATCCTTTGGTTATTTGGTCTAATTTATCATTGTGTTTTTAGGTTATATTTATTGATCAAGGACCGTTGCTGCTCGGTCCTTTGGGTTCAGATAGAAGTGGCTTGATGGGTGAAAGGGGTCTGTACCCTGCGATCACGGGAGACGAAGGTTCATCAAGTCTATGGATGCCACGAAGTCAGCCTTGTCTCTGAACTTCGTGATGTAGTTGAGCCAGCCTTGATCAGCACCATGCTGGCAGTCGGTCTGGTGATACCCCCAATCGGTGGCTTTCCAGTGGCGGAGGATCTCGGCGTGGAATTCCCCACCGAACTTTGCCGGACAATCAATGATGGTATGGTAGTGCAAGCGCTTACCGGACCCGCCTTCAAGGATTGGCACAACTGCCAGTCCTTTGTCGAACCGTTGCGCTGCCTTGCCAAAGGCCGAGCGGTTGAGCCGGTTCATGAAATGTCGGAAATTCTGGGACGCCTCCTGTTGGGTAAGAGATTGGCGGATTCGTCCATTATCGCCTTCAATGAAAATGGCTTGCCGCAGTGTCAGCGTAATGGCGCAAGGCGACTGCCAGCTATCAATATTGACCCAGTCCCTGAAAGCTTTTCTGATTAAATGTAGATCTTTCCCTTGCACCTTTAGAATCCGTTTTCTGATAAATATGAGGTATTTATCTCGTATTTATCTATTCAGGATTTTTGAGCGGCGCAGCGGCGAATAAAATCGAAAATCGCCACAGGAGCGCTGGATTATATAACCAATTAAAAAGAAGGGGGCAGTTCCCTGCCCCCATGTCCGTTCATAATTTTTTGAATTTACCTCTGATCTCACTGGACGCCTTAGCCAGCAATTCATCAAATTCTCCCTGCCAGACCATGGCTCTGATCGTGCAAAGGGCATTCTCTACATGATCGAGATCGGCACATTGTACGGCCTGCATCCCCTTCTTCAACTCCAGCGTCTGACGACCGTATTTGATGGGCAGGAAATATGTGCCCGCCTCATCCTGCCAGGCCCAAGCGGCTCGAGGCTGCTTGCCCTCGATCATCTGCCGGACGTATCCAACCTGCTGATCGATCCTCCCAATTAGTTTTTGGCGGCGCTGGACGGCTGCGTTAATTTGCTTCGGCTTTGCGGTGGCTACGAACTTCAATTCCATGGTGACATCTCCCTTTGGTTGATGCCGCCGGGTCCGGTCAGTTCGTCAAAAGGTCCACGGGCTAATCCTCAAGCCAGCTAAGCGTCGATTTTGTCCCTGCCGTGGTCTTCCTCACCCGCTTGGTCAGCTCATCGGCTGAGGTAATGTTCGAGGTGTGGCCGTAATACTGCTCCAACATGGCAACCGAGGTTCCCATGTTTTTGGCAAGCGTGAACTGGTGTACACCGTTTTGCAGGCGGAACGTAGCGTAGGTGTGCCGCAGGGAGTACAAGGTGCGGACCTGTCCGTGCGTGTCCCGCTCAACCTTGGCGGACTTCAGCAAGGCGGCGAAGGACTTTTTGAAGGAACCGATTTCGCTGCCATCCTTGTGGCAGAATACCAAGCTTTCAGGGTCAAGCTTGGTTTTGGGATTTTCCTCAGTCGCCAGCTCCTCGATCCGCAGATCATGTATCCGCTTCAGGTACTTTTTGATGTCAGGCGAGGCTGAAACGACCTCACGTTTGCCAGTCTTGCCAGATACGGTCAGTACGATGTTGGAGGGAACGTCGTCACTTACCGCCACTTCTCGGATGTCTCGCCATTTCAACGTCCGAGCCTCGCCGACACGAATGCCCGTGTTCGCAAGGATGAGAACATAATCCCTCAGCATCATGCGGTCCCGTTTAACCGCCTTGTTATCGATCTTGACGAATTCCCGCAGGTTACGGGTCAGCCTACTCCAATCTCGTGGATCGAAATGAGGTCTCCTTGCCGCATCGCCATTTGTCTTGGGGAACCTTGGCAACCGATCCAGATACCCCTCATCAATGCACCACTGGAAGAAGTGCTTCAGGTCCGAGTAAATCCGCTTGATCGTGTTGGGGGACAGCCTACCGTCACGGGCGTTCTCGATCAGCTTGTCGACCAGCTTTGAGATCATCGCTGGAGATAGATCCTCGAACATCTTTTTGGCCCAATGAGGCTTGATCCTGTTCATCAGCAGAATCTTGTAGCGGATCGATAGACGTCCCTTTTCGGGCTCTATCCTGCGGACATAGGCCTCGATGGCAGGTCCCATGCGCTTGCCGACCACCGTTTCACCAGTGAGCGATTTGACCAGAAGCTGGTTGTAGAGGTCTTCGGCATACTTGAATGCTTGATGCTCGTCGCCCGTGCCGGTGCTGCGATTAACGTATCCCTTGGTGTTGGGGACCTTGATCCGGCAGAGCCATGTTGGCCTTTTGAAGTCAGAGCGCTGGTAAAGGTAGATCGCTCCCTCACGGAACGTCTTTGATGCTATGATTGTGCTTTTAGCGGTTTCCTGCCCGCCAACGTCAATTTTTGCAGAAGATACCGGCACCGACTTCCCCAAACCCCACCAATTTCGAATCCGAACATGCTATCTTTTTCTCGTTTGGGGAACAGGATCTTCTCAGTCCATACCGATTTTACCGCCAGCAGCTTCGTGACGGCTAATGCTGAAATAGCAGCACTTTCGTTTATCGTTGGAGATTCCCGTGAATCCGAACCTCCGGAAATCCGAACATTCTCCCGAAAATCCGAACACGATCCGAACACAGCAAAATCGACACCTCCCGCTGGGAAGTGATTTTCTAAACCGTTGATTTTCCTAGGAAAACTGGAGCGGGCGAAGGGATTCGAACCCTCGACCCCAACCTTGGCAAGGTTGTGCTCTACCCCTGAGCTACGCCCGCTCTGGCGTTGGCGCGGACGATGTCCTGCGCGGGAGCCGGGCTGTTAACAGCGGGTCTTGCGCTTTGCAAGCCTATCGTTGCGGATTTTTGCCTCATGCCCCTAACCTCTTTTTTGGGTTGTCTCGCGCCGCTTAGTCCCCACATAGAGGGAAAGACTTTGAGGGAGTGAGACTTTGGCAACTCTGGGCATGAGCGCGGCCGACAAGGAAGCGGTGGAGGCTTTTCGCCGCGACGTGATTGAGCCGTCGATGACGTCGCTTGTCATCCTTGATTTCTGGGCGGAATGGTGCGGCCCGTGCAAGCAGCTGACGCCGATCTTGGAAAAGGTGGCAGCCGACTATGCCGATAAAGGTGTGATCCTCGCCAAGGTCAACGTTGATGAGCAGAAGATGATTGCCGCCCAGTTCCGCGTGCAGTCCATTCCCACTGTCTACGCCGTATTTCAGGGCCAATTGGTCGCTGATCTCACCCAGTTCCGCACCGAAGCGCAGATCACCCGCGTGCTCGACCAGATGCTAAAGCAGCTGCCGATCCAAGGCGAAGCGCAGGCGCTGGAACAGGAAATCGAGCCGCTCATCGCGATGGGCGAAGACGTGCTGGCAAATGGCGATGCAGATCGCGCCGTCAGCGTCTTCCAGCAAATCTGTGAAATGGCCCCCGACAATGCCGAGGCGCTTTCAGGGCTAGCGCGCGCGCTGTTGGCCGCGGGGCGTGCGGCCGAAGCAGAGGCCGTGTTAACGGGCCTTGCCGAAGACCAGCTGAAACACCCGGCCATTGCCCGCGCGCAATCGGCTGTCGCGCTTGCCAAGGATGCCAAGCCCGTCGACGATCTGGCGGGGCTGAAGGCCCAGGTTGCCGCCAACCCAGAAGATCATGCCAGCCGCTTTGAACTCGCCGGCGGCCTGATGGCAGCAGGGGACCGGGATGGGGCCGCGGAGGCGCTGCTCGACATCATCCGCGCGGAAAAAGATTGGAACGACGGCGCAGCGCGCAGCCAATTGCTCCAGCTGTTCGAAGCCATTGGGTTGGAAGACCCCTGGGTCGCTGCCACCCGGCGCAAACTTTCTGCGGCGCTGTTCGGATGACCGTCGAAACGCTCACCCGGCTTTCGGTGTTTCCGCTGGCAGGCGCGGTCCTTTTCCCGCGCATGCATTTGCCGCTCCATATTTTCGAACCGCGGTATCGCGCTTTGGTGCAGCACGCGCTGGCCAGCGATCAGCGCATCGGCATGGTGCAGCCGCGCGGGGCCGGCGATCCGCCTGCGCTGTTCGACATCGGCTGTGTCGGCAAAATCGTCCATGTCGAGGCGCTGGACGATGGCCGGTATAATATCGTGCTAGAAGGCCAGAACCGCTTCCGCATTCGGCGGGAGCATCAGGTTAAGGGCGCGTTCCGCCAGATTGAAGCAGACCTTCTTCCTGAACCCGAATCCCATGATTTGGGGCTGTTGGAACGCTCGAGCATCGAGCGGGAGGCGCGGCGCTTTGCCGAACGGCATGGCTATGTTGTCGATTGGGAAGCGGTATCGCGGCTCGATGATGAAGCGTTGGTCAATGGCATCGCGCAGGTTGCGCCTTTTGATCCAGCAGCCAAGCAAGCGCTGCTCGAGGTTGATCGGCTGCCCGATCGGGCCGAGTTGATCATCCAGCTGATGCAGTTCTTCGGCCGCCATGACGGCGACAACCGGGTGACACTTCAATAAATCCTAAAGCTGGGGCGCTCAGCCCTCGAGCGCGGCGAGCGAAAAGATCTCGTCGCTCAACAACGCGCCACGCTCTGCCTGCGCCTTTTCGGCATCCGCAAAGGTGGAAGCGACGCCGCGCGTATAGATAAAGCCCGACACCGGATAGCTGGTGATCCCCAGATCGCGCGAGCCTGCGTGCCACACGCGCACCCGGCTCCAATCGCCCGCGGCGGATACGTCCAGCACGCGGACATGGCGTTCCACCATGCCCGGGCGCGACCAATTGGCGTGGTCGATCAAGACTTCGCGATCGTTAACGACTTTGCTGACCATCGCGACATGGCCGTTGCGCATCCCGGCAAAGCTCGGCATCGCCATCACCGCGCCAACGCGCGGGGTATTGCCGCGCTCATAACGACCTTCAGCCTGATCCCACCAGCTATAGGCGTTGCCGCGAAGCTCAACGCCCGAAACGGCGCGCGCATAGGTCACGCACTGGAGGAAGCGGCTGGATTGCGCCAAAGCGGGGGTCGAAAGCGCGGAAATCGCCATCACTGCAGCAGCAAAGAAACGGACGAAACGCACGACGATGAAACCCCTGTTGGTGGATGGACACTGTTGAGAATGTCCCTGCCCGCCCCCCGGCTCACCGCCAAGCGCGGCGCGTTGAACGGATGCGTCGCCGGGATGAACCGTCCCGGCCCAACAGCTCATCGCCAGACTCGCTCCGTTCAACGCAGGCTGTCGGCACTTGGGCCTCAGGCAAACGGCTCATCGCGCCGAATCGGTCGCCCAACCTCTCCAAAAAGCGGGCCTTGCGTCCGGCGCGCTTGCTCGCCATCTAGGGCAAAACAAAGCGCTAAAAAGGATGAGGAAATATGCTGGGACAAATGCAGGATTGGGATCTGCGGGTCACGCACCTGATTGATTATGCCGCACGCGAACATGGCTCGCGGGAAATCCTGACGCGCTGGGCCGATGGCCAATTGGACCGGACCAGCTGGGCAGGCGTTGCGCTCGAGGCCCGCAAGCTTGCGCAGGCGTTCCACAAATGGGGCCTGAAGCCGGGCGATCGGGTCGCCACCTTTGCGATGAACCACCACCGCCATCTGGCGGCTTGGTATGGCGCCATTGGGTGCGGCGGGGTGATCCACACCGTCAACGTCCGGCTGTTCGATGAAGACCTCATCTACATCATGAACCACGCCGAAGACCGGGTGCTCATGTATGACGCGCAGTTCCAGCCGGTGATCGATCGGCTGAAGCCGCATCTGAAAACCGTCGAACATTACATCGTGTTCGATCGGGACGACAGCTACGGCGCGCTGATGGCCGAGATGGACGGCGCGTTTGATTGGGTGATGGGTGACGAGCGTGATCCGTGCATGCTCTGCTATACCAGCGGCACGACGGGCAATCCGAAGGGCGTTCTCTACCAGCACCGCTCCACCATGCTCCACGCGATGGCCGAAATCGCGCCCAGCGTTTTTGATCTGTCGTGCGGGTCGGTGTTGCTCCCCATTGTGCCGATGTTCCACGCGGCCAGCTGGGGCCTGCCCTTTGCCGGGGCAGCGGCGGGCGTGAAGTTCGTCTTTTCAACAACCAATGATGCGGCAACGCTCCACGGCCTGATGCTACAGGAAAGGGTTACCCATTCCGCGGGCGTGCCCACTGTGTGGCTCGCCCTGTTCCAGCATTTGGATGCAACGGCGAAGGCCGGCGACGATGCGTCGTTTGGCCGATTGCGGCTGGTGACGATTGGCGGTTCAGCCGCGCCGCGCGCGATGATCGAACGGCTGATGAAGCAAGGCATCCGCGTTGCCCATGCTTGGGGGATGACGGAGACGTCTCCCATCGGCACGATGGGGTCCCCCACCTATGATTGGGATGATCTGACGCTTGAGGCACAAATCGACATTGTGACCAAACAGGGCCGCGTGCCCTTTGGCGTGGAACTGCGCGTCGTCGATGATGAAGGCAACACCCTTCCCCGCGATGGCACCAGCTCTGGCCAATTGCAGGTGCGCGGGCCGTGGGTCATCAAACGCTATTTCAAGGCCGAAAAAGATGCGGTCGACGCCGATCAATGGTTCGATACGGGGGACGTATCGGTCATCCACCCCGATGGCACGATGCAGATTACCGACCGCGCGAAGGATGTGATCAAATCAGGCGGGGAATGGATCAGCTCGGTCGAGTTGGAAAACGCCGCCGTTGGCTGCCCCGGCGTCGCCGAAGCGGCGGCCATTGGCGTGGCGCACCCGAAATGGGATGAACGGCCCATCCTCCTTGTTGTCCGCAAGGAAGGGGCAAGCCTAAGCGAGGAAGATGTCATCACCTATCTCGCGGGTGTTGTTGCGAAATGGTGGCTGCCCGATGAAGTCCTGTTTGTTGAGGGCCTCCCCCATACCGGCACCGGCAAAATCCAGAAGGCGGAGCTGCGCAAGCAGTATAAAGAGTATCAATTGAAGGCCTTACGGGCCGCATAAGGCGCATGGAAAACCCGCTCCCCGCCTCGCCCGCACGCGGGCGGGGTTAGGGGGCGGGCACCCACAGCCTTGAGCATTTGCGCAACAGCCGGGATCAGCGTTCGCCCAGCCGGCCGATCAATTCGATAAAGTTGCACGGCCGAAAGCGGCTATCGAGTTGATGAACAAGGATCTCTTCCCACCCGTCCCGGCACGCGCCGGTTGAACCGGGCAGCGCGAAAACATAGGTGTCGCCCATCACATACCCAATCGCGCGCGACTGGATGGTCGATGTCCCGATCTTGGCGAAACTCAGCCAGCGGAACAGCTCACCAAAACCCGGAATTTCCCGACCGCCGAGCCCGGCGAGCGCTTCGGGCGTCACATCCCGCCCCGTAACGCCCGTGCCGCCTGTGGTGAGGATGCAGTGGACGGTGGGATCGGCCAGCCATGCTTTGATCTGCGCCTGAATGGCCGGGATATCATCCGCAACAATCTCATAGCCCGCCAATCGGTGCCCCAAATCTTGGAGCGCGCCGCACAGATACCCGCCCGAGCCATCTGTCGCTTTCGTCCGGCTGTCAGAAATGGTGAGAACGGCGATGCCAATCGCCTCAAAGGTCCGGGCTGCGTCAATTGGCACTGGCATAGCTTTCAGCCGGCGTCAGCCGCACCGCGCTTGGGCCCGGCAAGCCCGGAAAACGCGGCCACATGCCCTGCGATAAAGCGGCAAGGCTGGCGGGCTCTTCCCCTTCTTGCAGCTGGTACATCCAATAATTGCGCAGGATGATCGTCACATAAGCGCGGGTTTCCCAAAACGGGATGGATTCGATGTAGAGCAGCGGATCAGAGCCATCGCGGTCTCGCTGGTTCCAGCTTTCCAGCGGCAAAGGTCCAGCATTATAGGCTGCAATGACCTTGGGGAGCATCCCGCCCGTAACCGTCATATCGCGCAGCCTTTCAATAAAGCTCTGGCCATATTCCATGTTCGTCGCTGGATTGTTGAGCGACCCGACAACGGACCGCCCCTTTTGGCGGGCCATCATCGCCGCAGTCCCGGGCATGACCTGCATCAACCCCCGGGCGCCCGCCGGGCTGACCACGCTGGTCCGAAACTGGGATTCTTGGAGCGCATGGGCAAAGACCAAGGCGCGATCGACGCGCCAGCCCCCTTCAGGTGCCCAACTGCGCGGCAAAGGATAGCGGGCCGACGCCGGCGCTCTGGCCCCCGCCGGGCCATTATGTGCGAGCCAGAGCTGGGTCGATGGCATGTCCATCCGTCCGGCAAGGGCCGCCAGTGCCGCGTGCTTGGCAGGGTCGCCAATGCGCGCCTGATAGCGGATCACCTCATCAGCAAGGTCCATTTCGTCGATTTCAGCCAAGGCAAGGGCTGCGCGGACATTGGGCAGATTGGCAACTTCGGCGACATCATCAGGCAGCGTTTGAAAGCTTCGGGGCAAGCCCAGCCGTTCCCGCGCAATCAGGCCATAAAAGGTTTCGGGCGCCCGCGCCGCCGCCTTTAAGTGCGCGTCGACTTTTTGCGGCTGGCCCGAGGCCATGGCGGCCCGCGCCGCCCAGAAATGGGCTGACGCTTCCAGCTCGTCATCCTGAAAGCGGTTCGCTGCCGCTGCAAAGGCACTAAAGCTGGCGGCATAGTCTCCCGCCCGCCAAGAGGCCAGACCTTGGGTCCAGTCCGACAAGGCCGCCCATTCCCCAGCGCCCCGCTGGCCTTCTGCAGCGACCCGCCGAGCGGCATCATCATCGCCTGTAATGTAATAAGACCAGGCCACCCTTTGGTTGAGTTCAGCCCGACCGGTGGAAGAAAGCCCTGCAGCTGCTTCCAACAGGATCGCCTCTGCCTCAAAAGGCAGGTTATCTTTAATAAGCGGCTGGATGCGGGCGTTGATCGCGCTCGCGACAGGGTCGCCGGTTTGGGCCACCCGGGTTCGGCGCGGCGCGCTGCCGAGCCAGACGAGTTCGCGCGCAACGGGTATGCCAAAACTGCCCTCAAGCCCGCGTGTTTTGGCAAGCCGGGCAAGCTGGGGGGCTTGTGGCAGGAACGGGGCGTTGGTCAACACCGCCACCAACTGCGCGCCGCTGGCTTTGGGGGATCCTTTGGCAAGATAGAGTTCCGCCCGCGCGACATTGTGGAGCGGACCTTCGGGCATCGAATCGAGCCCTGCCTGCGCCTCTTCCCACCGCCCCTCGCGAATGGCGACGAAAACATCTTTATATCGCTGGCGGGCATTGGGGCCGAGCTGCGGCGCAAAGGTCGACGCAAAGCTGCCCACCATCGGCACCGGCGGTGCAGCCAGCGCGGCAGCTGCAACGCTGCCGAACCATAGGGCAATCACCCGGATGATCCGCTTCACACCAAATCCCTGACAAGCATCTGCATATCTTTCCACACCGCCGCCTTACGCTGCGGGGCCTTCAACAAAAGGCGCGGGTGCAGGCTGGCAATACACGGCAGTTTTCCGCGGAAGTGGTTAATATTTTGATCAAATTTGTCCAGCGCCAAGGTCATGTCTGCCCCAAGCAAAGCACGGCTCGTCGCTTGGCCCAGGCACCAGACACGTTCTGCCCCGGCCAAGGCCGCATGGTGCGCTGCCAATTCCCCTAATCGGGGGAGCGCCGCATCCGCAATTTTGCCCGTTGGCGGCCGGCCGGGTGAGAGCGCGAAGCCGTAAACGGACGCCCGATCAAGTCCTATCGCCGCGAGCATCGCGTCGAACAGCCGGCCAACATCGCCCGAAAAAAGCGTGCCAGCCATCACATCGGCAGCTTCGGGCATGTCGGTGATGATAGCAATTCGCGCGCCCGGCATTCCAAAAGGTGCGAGGCGCTGGGCCGGCGGGCCGGCCTCTGGGATCATCGGGTCATTTGCCAGATAGGCAACAAAATCTTCCAACGTGTCCGGCAAGGGCGCGGGCGGGGCGGCCGGTGCAGGAGGTGGCGGGGAAGCCACAGCACGGGGGCTGTCTAGGGGGGGCTGAACCGCGCCCGGCGGCGGCGCTTCCGCTACGGCAGCGCGGCCCAACCATGGCTCCGCTGCATCCTCCACCAACGTATCAACCCCCATCTCTTCCCACCAGCGCAGCGTGGCGGCAAGAAGGCGCGGATCGGCAGGAGAGTCGGTTCCAGTCACAGCCAGCCTTCAACCCCCAATATTCTGGTTGGTCAACTGCAATCGCTTCGCTATCTGCCAGTGGAACATAGGGCTGCGACAATTGGGAGACCGCAGCCATAGAGGAGAAAAGACGCCATGAGCGAACGGGAATCGATGCCGTATGACGTTGTGATTGTAGGGGGTGGTCCTGCGGGGCTTTCCGCTGCGATCCGCCTGAAACAGCTCAATGCCGATCTCTCGGTCTGTATTCTGGAAAAGGGATCGGAAGTCGGCGCGCATATTCTTTCTGGCGCCGTGTTCGACCCCAAAGCGATCGATGAGCTGCTGCCCGATTGGAAAGAAAATGGCTGCCCGATGGCCGACGTCCGCGTGACGGAAAACCATCACTGGGTACTCTCGGCAAGCGGCCATATGGCGATCCCGCACCTCTTCACACCGGGCTGGATGCACAATAAGGGCACCTATACGGGCTCGCTCGGCAATCTGTGCCGCTGGCTCGCGCAGCAGGCCGAAAATCTGGGCGTGGAAATCTTCCCCGGCTTCCCGGCGGCGGAAGTCCTGTATAACGACGATGGCTCGGTTAAGGGCGTCGCGACAGGCGATATGGGCGTGGCGCGCGATGGTAGCCACAAGCCCGATTATCAGCCGGGCATGGAACTCCACGCCAAATACACGCTCTTTGCCGAAGGCGCGCGCGGCAGCCTGACCAAGCAATTGAAAGCCAAGTTCGATCTGGAGCGCGATTGCCAGCCCCAAGTCTATGGCATCGGCATGAAGGAATTGTGGGACATTGACCCCGAAAAGCACGAACCGGGTCGCGTCATCCACACCCAAGGCTGGCCGCTGACAGAATCGGACAGCTGGGGCGGCGGCTTCCTCTATCATCAGGCGAATAATCAGGTCGCGCTCGGCTTCGTCGTCGCGCTCGATTATAAGAACCCGCATCTCTTCCCATTCGAAGAATTCCAGCGCTGGAAGCAGCACCCGGAAATCCGCAAGATTTTGGAAGGCGGCAAGCGCGTTTCTTATGGCGCGCGGGCGATTAACGAAGGTGGCTGGCAATCGGTGCCCAAGCTCGCTTTCCCGGGCGGCGCGCTCATCGGCTGTTCGGCGGGCTTTGTGAACGTCCCCCGCATCAAGGGCAGCCATACGGCGATGAAGTCCGGCATGCTTGCCGCTGAAAGCATCGTGGCCGCCATTGCCGCGGGTCGCGAACATGATGAGGTCAGCGACTATCAGGCGAACCTCAATGAGAGCTGGATCGCAACAGAGCTGAAGCTGGTGAAGAACGCCCAGCCGGCCGTTGCCAAATATGGCAACGACTATGGCACGGTGCTTGCTGGCATCGATATGTGGATGCGCACGCTGAAGATCGGCCTGCCGATCACGATGAAGCACCATGCCGACCATACGCAAATTGGTCGCAAGGATCTGTATAAGCCGATCGACTATCCCAAGCCCGATGGCGTCATCAGCTTTGACCGTCTCTCTTCGGTGTTCTTGTCGAACACCAACCATGAGGAAGACCAGCCTTGCCATCTCCAGCTGAAGGACCCGGACGTTCCGGTCACGATCAACCTGCCGCTTTATGATGAGCCAGCGCAGCGTTATTGTCCGGCAGGCGTGTATGAGATTGTGGGCAAAGACACTGGCGAACCCCGGCTGCAGATCAACGCGCAGAACTGCGTCCACTGCAAGACGTGCGACATCAAAGACCCAACCCAGAATATCAACTGGGTGACGCCGGAGGGCGGCGGTGGCCCCAATTATCCGAACATGTAACATCTTTTTTCTGTGGCTTGGGGCAGCGGCTGCATCAGCAGCAGCTGTCCGGCCGGCGGAACAATCGGCGCTCAGCGCTTATGTCGAGGCGCGTGTTGCCGAAGCCGAAGGGGATGAGCGCGCCGCTGTTGCGGCCTATGCGGCGGCCCTGAAGGCTGAGCCCGGCAGTGACGTTATCGCGCTCGCGGCTTTTCGGCAGGCAATCGATGCGGGGGACCGCGCGCTTGCCCTGCGCGCTATCGACGCGCTGGAGCGCATCGGCCAACTTCCCCAAGATGGGGCGCTGCTCCTCACGGGCGTCCACCTGCAAAAGGGCGACACCAAAGCAGCAGCACGCGCCGCTGCGCAGTTGCAAGACACCAAAGAGCTTTCCCTGCTTCTACCCGTTATCCAAAGTTGGATTGGTATTGCAGCAGGCGATGCGACTGCCCCTGATTTGATCGGTGCGGCAGGCAGTGCAGATTTGGGCGCGGGCATCATAACCGAACAGCGCGCCCTGACCGGCCTTTTGGCGGACCGGAAGATCGAAGCCCTTTCGCTTATCCGATCCGCACCGCCAAGCGAGGTGGGGATTGGGACGTTGCGGCTAACAGCGGCGGCCACCCTTCAGAAAAAGGGCGATAAGCAAGCCGCGCTCTCGCTCGTGCAGGGGCGGGGCGAAAGCTATGTCCTGGCGCGGGATCGGCTGACCTCGGGAAAGCCCTTGGAGGGCGCGATTGTTACGGCGGCACAGGGGCTGGCCTATTTCTATGCCCGGCTCTCAACGGACCTTGTCCGTGAAAAAAGCCCCTATTTCGCGCTGACCATGGGGCGCTATGCCCGGTTTCTCGACCCCCAAAGCCCCTTTGTAATCATGGCGGAAGCGCAAGCCCTAGCGGCCAACCAATGGGAAGAAGCAGCGCTCGCAACGCTTGGGGCGATCCCGGCTGGCACTGCCTATGCGCCAGTCGCGTTAGAGAGCAAGCTCGCTTTGTTGCAACGGTTGGACCGCGCAGAAGATGCTTTGGCGCTGGCGGTGGCCAAGGCTACAAAATCTGGCCGCGCCGAAGATTTGGCGCATCAAGGGGATATTTTGCTGCGGCTGAACCGTCCCGCCGAGGCGGCCGAGGCTTATGCCCGCGCCATGGCAGCGCCGGACAAGACAGGCGCGCCCGATCAATGGCAACTGCTGATGCAGCGCGGCACCGCCTTCGCGCGCGGGGGGGACTGGCCTGCTGCCGAAGCGGAACTGCGGCGCGCAGTTGCCTTAGCCCCAAAGCAACCAAGCCTGCTCAACATGCTTGGCTATTCCTTGCTGGAACGGCGGGAGAAAATTGACGAGGCAAGCCAGTTGATCGCACGCGCGCACGCGCTGCGCCCAAATGACGCGGCCATCATGGATTCGCTCGGCTGGGCCTATTTCCTCTCCGGCCAAGTGGGTCTGGCGATGCCCATGCTCGAACAGGCGATGCGTTCTGAACCGAGCGACCCGACCATCAACGAACATCTGGGGGACGCCTATTGGCACGCCGGCCGCAAGATCGAGGCCCGCTATGCCTGGCGGGCAGCGTTGCTGACGGCAGAGGAAGACGCGATTGCCCGGCTTTCCGAAAAGGCAGATTTTGGCATGACTGCCAAAAATGCGGCGCGGTGATCCACCGATGACCCGCGACGATCACCCCCGGCCTCTGCGCGAAATCGCCTATGCCAAGATCAATCTGGCGTTGCATGTCCGCGCGCGGCGCAGCGATGGCTATCATGAACTGGATACGCTCTTTGCCTTTGCCGAAGCTGGCGATGTGCTCACGGCCCGCCCGGCGGATACGCTTAGCCTCACCCTTACAGGCCCCTTTGCGCAGGACTTGCGGGACGAACCGGATAATCTGGTCCTCCGCGCGGTCCAGCGATTGGCCGACGCCAATGGCATCGCACCCAATTTGGCGCTCACGCTCGACAAGCAACTGCCGATCGCGGCGGGGATTGGGGGCGGCTCGGCAGATGCCGCCGCCGCGTTGCGGCTGGCGAAGCAGATGTGGCAGCTTGGGCCTGCGGCCGTTCAGCCTGCCGCCATCGCGCTCGGGCTGGGTGCCGATGTGCCGGCCTGTTTGGTGTCGCAAAGCTGCCACGGCACGGGGCTAGGTGAACAGCTTACCCCTGCCCCCCATCTCGGCCTCGAAGGCGTGCCCATTTTGCTGGTGAACCCGCGCTTGCCCTGCCCCACCGGGCCCGTCTTTAAGGCATGGGACGGCGTGGACCGCGGCCCGCTCTGCCTTGATCAATGGCGGCAAGGCCGCAACGATCTTGAGCCTCCGGCATATGGTCTTGTCCCGCAAATCGCGGAGGTCATCGCGTTTCTGCGCGATCTCCCCAGTGTCACGCTGGCCCGCATGTCGGGATCAGGGGCAACTTGCTTTGCCCTGTTCAGCGATGAAGCTCAGCGCGACGCGGCATGCCAAAACCTCGCCGGCGCTCGCCCCCAATGGTGGACGCTCGCAACCCGGCTCCGCTAATCAGAACCCAAAGCGCAGCGTGATCCGCAGGTCGCGACCAGCGAGCGGCGCATAGTCTTTCAAAAAGCTCGCATGCCGACGGGCAACGACATCAAAGATGTTGTTGGCCGACAAAAGCAGGCTGACATCCTTGTCCTCGCCCCAGGGCCGCACGGCGATGCTGGCGTTGACCAGATGATAGCCCGAGGTCGCTGTTTCGAACGGCGCGATGCGCGTCTGGCCATCGACCCACTCGACCTCGAGTCTGGCATCGAGCCGCTCAGACTGCGCCTCAAGGCCGCCCAGCACGCGCAGCGCCGGAATACGGGGCGCAGCCCGCGGCCCTGCGTCGGTTCTGATCGTCGCGCGCGAAACATCGCCGACGCCGTCAAGGTTGAAGGTAAAGCCGGCGGTTTCAAAGAGCCGCACGGAACCTTCAAATTCGGCGCCATAATGGCGGGCCTTGTCTTGCAAAAACTGGAAGACCGGTAGCCCATCTTCGACCGTGCCATCGGGCTGTTCGTAGACAAAATTGGTGAACCAGCTGTGGTAGAAAGAAGCGGAGAACCGATAGCCTTCGCCGTTGCCCCGCACCGTAAATTCAAGGCCTTTGGATTTCTCCAGCCCCAAATGGGGGTCGCCAAGCTCAAACGCTTGCGTTCCGGCATGAGGCCCGTTGGAAAAGAGTTCTTCCGCCGAAGGGGCGCGTTCTGTGTAGGAGGTGTTGAGGCCT
>JACCDX011670908.1_pt1 | contig 15511 bp, 13 predicted proteins | sample 7449681 | NCBI WGS metagenome assembly JACCDX01 (sample SAMN15323450, study PRJNA562643) | freshwater metagenome | isolation source: river surface water | place: USA:Blue River Watershed | collected 2017-08-18 | reverse complement strand
ATTATATGCTTAAATCATATGGATTTGAAAATAATATTTTAATTGAAATGGTTGATAAAGTAATGTATGATAGTTATAAAAATGATATATATAATTGTGCGCGTCGTAATAGGCAAGTCTATTCGAAGAATAATTCGAAGAATAATTCGAAGAATAATTCGAAGAATAATACTTGCCTATTAGCGAACAAAACTGGTTGCGATTATTACGACAACCACAATTGTGTTGAAAACAAATCTCATACATATATTAAAACCATTTATGAATTTCGTGATATGGTCGCCCATCTGAAAGCGTGGAATAACAAGTTTCAATTTATGACTTTTTATAATACAACTTATGAGATGTTTAATTGTAATGATTTATGTCCGATTTTTAATAAAATGAAAGATGACATTACTAAACGATTTACTGATATTATTACTTGTAATAGTTTACCTGTTATTGAAAACTTTTTTATCTATTATAATCAGGATATTGATTATATAATTAGTAATATTAAGGATATTGATACTATTATGATGAGTTATGCACCAGAAGATGCAAATATGTGTATGTCTTATTGTTCACGGCTCTATAATATGAGTAGGTATGCAAAAAATAAGTATTTAATTCACCGTATCATTGATAGTAATATTAAGAAAGTGTTTAATACCACTGAAAAAAATCAAATGATAATTGATAATATAAACAACCATATTTGTGGTGTATATAGTGGAAAAAGTGAATTCATATCACTTGAGGATTATTATTATATTGGTAGTTGTGTTAATAATACTGATGAATTTATTGCATTGTTGGCACAAAAATTAATTGAACGATTTATCTATCTGGAGGTGACACCTCCTTATTCTTTTGAGATTATTGAGACAGAATATTATGATGAATTAGTTAAAGTATTTAATAATAATAGCAAACTACTATATCGATACAATGTAGTATGGAATGATATTAAGAATAATAAATATGATGCGATTATAACAACACAACATGTATGGAAAGCAAATTATAATATGGGAAATAATATTAATTTTGGGAATGGTTTATATAGTGATATGCTTAAAACTATTGATATGAAATATAAAAATGATAATATTAATAAACATCTCGTTTATTATCCACATATGGGGATGATTAATGCAACGATAAACAATGGAAATGTTATAATGCTACCTTTTCATATGTTTGTATTAGAACAATTTACCAAGCCAAACACCAATCTTAAAAGAGAAGAAATAAATCTATCACATTTGAATTATAGCGATGATATTAAAAATAAGATTATTGATAGTCTGGTGATTGGTAATATATTGTTAATATCTGGTGAATATTATTATGCAAATAGTAATATTCATGATGTGAATGTTATTGATATATTTTATAATATTAATAATTATAAACAAGATATGGTGAAAGAAATAATGATTGATATTGCTCACGAAAGGGTGGATATAGTTAAGGCGAATATTAATAGTCTTTTGAAACAATCATCATTTACAGAAAATGAATTATATTGTAAAGTAAAAGACAATATTAAGATATTTAAGACCAGTTATGAATTATTTACCCGGGCTTATGCCAGTATGATGGATAATGAGTATATTAGAATAAACGGGGATAAGGTGGTTAAGATTGTTTATTAAAATTATTTGCAATTCTCACAAAAAATTGAAATTTTTATTTATTATATAGTTAATTTATAATATTAATGTCTAACGTTGTTAAGTTCTATCATATCTATAATTTTGTAGCTGATAAGCTCAAGGAACGGCTATGTAAGATGCATGTCTCTCCTGAGCAAACAATCATCCCAATTGTTGTGAAGAATGGAAAGATTCTTTCAGATGATGACCTTCTTATTTATCATATATTGTATGATACAGTGCAAGCGTATTTCGCCCAGGATATTAATCTCAAGAAGGGCGAATATTTCAATCATTTTCTGCAGGTTCATAATCTTACAAGTGAAATTGATGATAATATTACGCGAGATTATGAAGATTTTATTTGCAATCGTTTCTGTCTTGGGATTGTAAATTGTTATTCAAATCAGGACAAGGAGTATGAGATTTATAATCATTACAAGTATTATCCACGCGAGGATGAAAAGTAATAAAATCTCAATTAACATTTGTGGTTGTGATTAACCTTTATCAAATAATCCATAGGGATTGTTTGATAAAAATTGATTAATTTATATTATAACATAAATAGTATTGTATTTAATGGAAAAATTACCGTGTAAAACTATTACTATTATGGACCCGGATACTAATATGGATATTGTTCTTACTAAAAACAATACATACAAGTATTTTGACCATATTTATATTATATGTCCCTTAAATACAATTACAAATCAAATGGTACTATATAAGTGTGATATTAAATTAGTATCAAGTGCCTTACATTTTGATAATATAAAATTTGGAGAATCAGATGAGTATAAAGATATTAATCTTTTTGGATATGATTTAAAAAATTATATTTTGACATTAAAAATAACTAATATTACTTTTCTTAATATTCAAAAGTATCTTGATTATATTTCCGGATTAAATACTTTTGATAGATTTTATGACCTTATTATTATGAATGAATATTTTAAAACACCAATTAATTATAATTATCTAATTAAGAATTTAGAATGTGCATTGTATTGGAATGATAGGAAAAATTGTCTTATTAATATTAATGATGAATTTAGTAAGAGGCGTTTTAATGTTATTAAAATTAAAAACTGTAATGATATGAAAAAAGCACTAGATAGTGATTATATGGATAGACTTAATACCATCCCAGAATATAATATTGATATTTATAGGAAAACAAAATGTCTTTACACTAAAAATGATATCACAACTCTTCTTACTAGTATTGGTGAAGAGAATCGGGATCACTTATTTATGCAGCTAGTAGTGTCAAAGGAATATTGTCATCTTGTTATTAATAATATGAATATTATGACCTTAATGCAACCCTATATAAAAAAAAATATCGTATCATTTAAGAATCGCCTCAGTTATGCTTGGATTACATTTTATTTGGAAGAGTTATTGGATAAGAATAAAATTAATACAAATAATGATTATATTTTTGATATTAATACTGCATCAGTATTGCCATTTTTCTACAATGACATTACTGAGCCATATAGTAGTCCATATAATGCCACACTTATATCTTATAAAAAACTAAGTTATGGAAAAAATATTTGTGGTGTTGATAGTAGTACGCGTATTGATTATAAAAGAATTTGTAATTTGGATGAATTTAAATCACGGATGAATATCTTTATTACTGGAGATATGAAGATTGATATATTTAATGATATTGATTTTAAGAAACTAAATATGGGAATTACTGGAAGTATTATGACAGCGTGCACGCAATATTATCACCCATTATTGCAATTATTTAAAAAAAATGAAAATCTAAATATTACTTTTAATAAATTCTTTGATGAATATTATAATAATTCAGACATTGATATTATTATAAATAAACCAAATATTTTTGAATATTTTGATACATTTACAGAGTTTTATACAATGCTAATGGTAAATATTATTAAATATTATAACGTGGAACCAGATACAATTGACTATGAGGTTATTCAGAACTATGAGGTTATTCAGAATATATATGTTTTTTTGGATAAGGATGATGAAAATCCAGAAAAACGGACACTTGAATTATTTACTGAATATACACAAGAACTATTATTTAATTTCTCTAAAGATGAACAAGAAATTATTAAGAAAAAATATCCAGACATTTTTAAATTTAATTATAGCAATGTTGTAATTAAGCCAAAGACAAATCAACAAGAACATCTTAAGAATATCCTTGTTAATTATAAATTTAAAATTAGATGCTTGCATCTTAATCATGATATTGAAATTTTCCAATGTAGGACAAATGATATTATGAATTTAGTGGGTAATTTTCATTTGCCTTGTGTTAGAGCTTATTACGATGGAAATGTCTATATGACACCATCATTTATTACCGCCCATATGACGTATATGAATATTGATTATCGATATTTTGCAGGGACATCTCATCCATGTGATGTTATTAAAAAATATAGAACACGTGGATTTGGTACTTGGCTGAATAAGAATGAATTGAGAGAATATACAGAAAAATATGATGAACCACTCGGATGGCTAAATGTTAATGACCCAATTTTTTACCCAAGAAAAGCAGAATCATATGATTTATCATATAATGATAGATATGAGATAAATGCAAATATTAAAAAATATACCGAAAATGAATATAATATGGACATATTCGAGGTACCAATTAAAATGTCGCCGGTTGGTGCGATTGATAAGATAACCGGGCAAATTATACCATATGTGAGCAGCGCCATTTGAAAATTATGATTAACAATTAATTGATAAAAAACCTATTAACATTTGTGGTTGTCGTAATTATATTCTTTATCGCTTCGCGATATAATAGTGCATTTGTGAGCATCGCTATTTGAAAACGGTCTTACCGTTTTCAAATATACGGGCTCTCTTCTGGTTCGCGAATATTCGAAAACCGTTTTCGAATAGCGCCGAACACATTTATTCCTCATTTGCTACGCAATAGAATTAGGCATTTTTGACTTATTTATTATAATTGCAAAGCAATAATCGCAATATAACAAAAACAAAGTTTCGTTTTGTTCGCTAATATTATTCTCTATCGCGAAGCGATATAATAGACTTGCCTATTACGACGCGCACATTTGTGTTGATAACAATCCGCAAGTGTGGATTGTCATCTTCTCATCCAAAACTGTTTGGGAGATAGAAATTTGATTAAATTTCTATCAACCCCAATCATAACTTATTTGAGTAAGATAGAATTTTATAAAATTCTCTCTCATAAATAAAAATTGATTAAAAGATTCATTTAAAACATTAATATTATAATAATGACCATTGACAAAGCAATTTATGCGGAATACAAAAATAAACTCAATGAATTATTTGAAGATGAAACTCTTGAAAGGATTATGGAGGGGATTGACAGTTTTGTTGCCAATTATATTGAAACAAATGATTGCCCCTATCTAGTTAATGATATTTATGTTAATAAAGTAAATGAAATTCTTGATGCGATGGGTTATTCTGAATATTTGAGTGAAATGATTACTACTGGACACGTTTTTCCAGAAGAATTAGCCTTTTTAAAACCACACGAAATATGTCCAGGTAAATATAAAAATATTATTGAGAAGAAAGCATATGAACATAAACAAAAGAAAAAAGGTTCCAATATATTCTCTTGTAAAAAGTGCAAGCAAAATAATTGTGAAATTGAGCAAAAACAAACAAGGAGTGCTGATGAATCGATGACAACTATTGTTAAATGCTTAGAATGTGGGTTCTGTTTTCGTTTTAATTAATGTAATGATTTTCCTACCACCCGTTTTTGGTGAAAGTTCAACATTGTATTTAGTTTTAATAACATTAGTAATATCACTATAATGATTTAATTTATCGATAACACTTGGTTTATTATTATCAATTGCATAAGTAATAAGAGGCATAAAATCATTATTAATAATATACATTTCAACCATTGAGAATATTTCTTTTATCATATCATCCATATGTGTTCCCTTAATTGTAATTCCATAATAGATATCAATTAACATAAATACTACATTGTGATAATGTACACTTTCATCTAAAAAATTATATTTAGTTGAGATAACATTCCATCTTTTAATATTAGTATGAAGAATACAAAAATAATAATTAGCTTGGCACCGCAAAACATCAATAGCATAGAGTGACATATAATCTCTAATTTTCCTCTCTATCATATCATAATTTTGCTCTTTTTGAAGGATATTTAAATTATCACTCCACATTGTTATTGGGCGAGTGGGCATTTTATTAGCGTGATAGAAATTAATCATACTTTGTTTAAAGCCAAGCCAAAACTCTTCAATATGGTGATCGGGATTCATTATTAATATAAATAAATGTTTATTTATATTAATAATCAATTTTTATGAAAAAGACTTATAAGTCTTTTTCATAAACTTTAATCGAGAATGTTAGAATTTATATATAAATTCTAACCTACGATCATTTTTTATTTCCCAATCAATTTATTTATATAAATTTAATCTCCCAATAAATAATATATATTAATGATTGACAAAAAAATAAGGGATAAAGTTTTTACACAATTTAATAAACTATTTGATCATGATATTGCCACAAAAATAGAAAAATCTATATTTGATTTTAGTGTTGATTATGCTGAAAGTAATAATACACCATTTTTATTAGAAAATATATATACTAGTAAGGCAGAAGAAATCAATTGTATGGTTAAAGATAGTAATCTCCGTAATGCGCTTATCGCAATTAAGGAAAAAAAATTAGACCCAAGTAAAATAGCTTTTATAAAGCCAAGTGAAATAAGTATGATTCTCTCTAATAAACAATATATTGATATTATTAAAAAAAGAGAAATTGATATGATGTTAAATGAGAAAAAAGGTACTACTGCATTTGAATGTAAAAAATGCAAAAAACGAAATTCTTCAGTTATTGAAAAACAAATATTGTGTGCAGATGAACCAGCTACACAATTTATAACTTGCTTAGAGTGCGGACACGCATTTATGATTTAATCATTAATAAAAGTGGTTCGCAAAAAATTGATTTTTTATTATTTTAACATTATTTATTTCAATAAAATAATGTTAAAAAACACTTATTTGAAAGAAAAACTTGTATATAAAGGTCCTATATCAAATGTTTTTAAATATTATAATACACAAATACCAATGAAATACAAGCAATTAAAATTTTTGATGAATCACATAAAAAAGATTTTGAAACTGAAATAAATACACTTAAACTGTTTTCTGAAAATAGGAAAAATATTAACTATTTTTTAGAATATTTTAATATTAATGATAGATATTATATTGTGTATCCTTATTATGAAATAACATTGCATCAATTTATAATACAGAATAAATTAAATATAAATGCAATTAAATATATATTATATGAATTAATTCAACCATTGAAGTATATTCATAATATACTTGAATCTTACCACGGTGATATAAAATTAGATAATGTATTAGTTTCTTCAGACTTATCTAAGGTAAAATTAATTGATTTCGGTTCAGTCAGTAAAAATAATACATACCACAGTAAATCTTTTGGAACAATATTATTTATGGCTCCAGAAGTATTATTATTAACAGATAATATTACAAGTAAATGTGATATATGGTCATTTGCGTGTTTAATATATGAATTAATAACAAATGACATATTGTTTGATTATAAAGAAGAACGTAATATTTTACCTGAAATTTCACAATTGAATTGTATTATAGATATATGTGGTAATATAAATGATGTCTTATTATTATCAGCAAAAAAAGATGATATATTGGTTAACAAAAATTATTTACATAAAGGCACATTCAATTTAAATACAAATGAAATTATTTATAATAGAATTAAAAAATATAATGATAATATAAATATAACAAATATAATTTCTTCATGTATAAAAATAAATCCATCGGAACGTTCAACAATTGATGAATTAGAACAACAAATTTTAATGTTATAAGAGAATAATATATCTTATATTATAATATGTCAACAGGGGCGTTAGTCCAATTACAAGCAAAAAATGAATTTGATGATTTATTATTTACTGATGATATAAATTTATCTCCTTTTGCATCTAACTTTAAAAAAATTACACCATTTGCAGAAATACCTTATAGTTTCGCACCAACCGGACAAGCATCGTGGGGTGAGAGAGTTGTATTTAAAATAAATAAAGTCGCTGATTTAATATCCTATATGTATTTAACTTTAGAACTCCCACAAATAACAGTCGCCGATATAATTGGTATGTCGGAAGATGTTATTACATCAAATTATCGCGTAAAGTGGATGGATTATTTAGGTTATGTTATTATTGAGCGTGCTATTCTTAGAATTGGTGGGAAGATTATCCAAGATATGCCAGGGGAATATATGATGTGTTATAGTGATTTATATGATTGTTCGTGGACGACTTTAAAACTGATGGGACATGATGGAGATTTAATTCAACCACAAACACAAATATATGATCAATATATTTATGTCCCCCTTAGATTTTTCCCAAGTAATGATTATGAAACTTGTTTACCTTTAAATGCACTTAGAAATCAAGAAATTGAAGTAGAAATTAAATTAAGAAATTGGCACGATATATATCTTGTTTTATACCAATTAACTGATGTTAAAAATACAGCAGGGTCAATAACAGATCCATTTTCTTATTATTATTCTCATACACACGAAAAATTAACACTTAAACCACTTAATAATCTCCGCTTGGATTGTAATATGATTTTCCTAGGAAGTGAAGAAAGAGAACATTTATTAAAAAATAAAATTGAATTACTTATTACTCAAGTTCAAGAAAAACATCAAACAATTGGGAATATTGGGACAATTGATTTAACATTTACCAATCCAATTAAAGAATTTTATTATCTTATATCCAAACCGGAAATTAGGGCGTTAGGGGAGATATTTAATTATAGTGGGAAACCTAAATTTATTCCTTTTGATAGTAGTAATAATATGATTACAACATTTTCAAAAGCTTTATGGACACAAATACCAGAAAAACATTTATTATTTGATGCTAGTTTTGAATTAAATGGCGTAGAAAGAATACCATGGCGCGATTATAAATATTGGTATGTAGTTCAGAATTATGAAACATTTTACAGTCGCCCCGAACATTATATTTATTTATGTAGTTTTGGTATGACATCAAAGACAAATAAAGGGAGCTGTAATTTTTCAGAATTTGAAAGTATTGATCTAAATGTGCGATTAGCTGGGTCAGATATCAGGCGTTTCAGTTTCAATATACCAGATTATACAATTAATATTGGACCAGAAAGCAATGTCAATATAACTGTTTATGGTGTTAGTTATAATATATTGGATATAGAGGATGGAATGAGTGAATTACGATTTGGGATGTAACATTATTCCCTTATTATTGCGTAATTGTTACATAATCATATAAGGCGACAAAATATTATTATTTAAAATTAAATTTCTTTTATATTTTAAATAATGTGGTTTCCTTTATTTGACCTGAATATCGATTTTTGGAGTAAAAATCGTAAGATAACCTTGGAAAATGTCACAATCCAAGGTAGTGTATTGAAAGTAGAAATTAATGATAATAATACTATTTTTAAGAAATCACTCCATAATGATTTTTTAAAACAATATATTGTTTTTCATTATTTCCATAGTATGAAAGACCCAAATAGATTAATTGATATTATTGACGGGGTTTGTTATGTGGAAAGTAATAATATTACAAAAAACATTAATACACCTATATTTAATCTTTTATGTAAATATTATGTGTCAAAAAATTATAATTCTACTACTTTTTCAAGTGATGATAGTTTTGATATTAGGACTATTACCTTTGCACCTGATATTAAAATAAATAAAAATATATTTACAACAATTAAAAATAAAGCATTTCATATTGAATTATTTGATTATCAAAAGAAATCTATTATGCGAATGTTGGAAATTGAGAATAAAAAGAATATGACTTTTGATTTTAACTTTGATATTAATATTGATAAAGAAACAGTTAAGTGGGATATTGTGAATGAACAAATTGCCGAAAAAGGCGATAATATGGGTAAGATATTATCGTGTGGTGGTATCTTGGCGGATATGATGGGGTTGGGTAAGACGATCACAATGTTGGGGTTATTACATTATGGCAAGACATTAAAACCCAATGAAGTACGAACAAATAAAATATATAGTATGGCTACATTAATAATTGTCCCTTCTCATTTAGCCAAACAATGGAGTGATGAAATAAAACGTGTATATAAAGGCACAAAAAATATCATTACTATTCTCAATAAATTATATCATGAAAATACAACATATGAAGATATCATATTGGCTGATATAGTGATTGTTACTTATCAATTCCTTTCAAATATAAAAAATTATGGGCAATTAAATTATAGAGCGTGTACACCATCTATGTTCAGAATAAGCGAACGTGATGAATATTTAGCTAGACATTATAAAAGTTTAACTAGAAATGAAAGTTATAAAATAATGAATTGTCCAATGTTAGAATATTTCCATTTCAATAGAATGATAGTTGATGAAGGACACGAAATTATGGAATCATTGAACTGTCATTATTCTGGGGGCAAGATTATAAATCGTTTTCTTTATAATTTCCTTAGGACAACGGAAGCATCATATAAATGGTATGTGTCTGGCACTCCATTTACCACGTTGAATGGTTTGGAGATGGTGATGCAGTTCTTGAATGTCCAATTGGAATATAATAATATGATTCACAATATTAGACATTTAAATAAGCGCCCATCCTATTATAGTGATGATTATACTGGAAATACTGATTTTCCGGCTCTTAATAATTATTCCGTATTGTTAAAAATATTACGATGTATGACGATTCGACACCTCCAACAAGATGTAAGTAAGGATGTTAAATTATTGGGATATAAGGAAAATATTGAATGGGTTGATATGACAGAAGGAGAGAAGAGAATATATGAAGCAAAAGCGAATGATGATACGGATAGGAGAACATTATTACAAATATGTTGTCATCCACTTATTTCACAGGAATTTAAGGATATTGTTGGGGATATGGAAAGCCTGGAGGATGTGGAGGAAGAATTAATTAAACACCATAAGAATGTTATAAAAGAAACGGAAAAGAAAATAACTAAATTGGATAAATCAAATCAAGCTTATCATATGATTTTAAGTAAATATAATAAAATGATTAATGAATCAAAGTATATGTTGGGAATATTAGATAGGATTCAGCAAAATGTAGAATTTAATGAAGATAATAATTGTATTGTATGTTTTGATAATATGACCAACCCAGTTCTTACTCATTGTGGGCATATGTTTTGTAAGGATTGTATCATGCGTTGTATTGAAATTAAACCAGAATGTCCTTTGTGTAAAAGTAATCTTACAGGTGATAAATTGCTATTATTAAACAAAGTAGAAAAGAAGGAAGAAAATGTAAATCCATTAGTGGCAAAATATGGGGCTAAATTAGGAAAATTAATTCAAATGGTTAGAACACTGCTATCACAAAATGCCCGTATTATTATCTTTTCTCAGTGGGATGATATGTTAACCTTAATTAAGAGGTCAATGGGTGAGAATGGTATCGAGTGTTCATTTATTGTTGGGAATGCATATCAAAGAAATAAAGCCATTGCACGATTTAAATTAGGTGGGAATAATAATGTTTTATTGTTATCTTTAAATAAGAGTGCATCTGGGACCAATCTTACCGAAGCAACTCATATATTCTTTGTTGAACCAATTGATGAGACAAAAGAGAATATTATTGCAATTGAGAGCCAGGCAATTGCAAGAGCGGTGCGATTAGGGCAAACTAAACCGGTTGAGATTGTAAGGATTCTATGTAAGGATACAATTGAGGAGGAGATATACAATGGGAAATATAATTAATACCGGGTAATAAAAATTGATATAATATGATATTGAATAAATATCATATTATATTAATGAATAAATTATGCGAGTTTTTTGGCGTAGAATATAATGATTTATATAATGTTCTTATAAATACTGCCTCATTTATTGCAGGTGGATCAGCACTAAGAACATTTCTAATAGAAGCAGATAATGAGCCATTTATTGATCAAGATTTAGATATATTTATCAAACTACCATATAATAAAAATGATTATGAGGAAATGCAAGAAGCGGGTGATTTTTCAAACTATCGATGCGGTGAAATACGACAAATATATGAAGAATTCTTTAAAAAATACCAATATGAATGTGTATTGAGTCATAATAAACACTGGATTAAATATAATAAAAATCCGACAGCTGATATGATTGATTATACAGATGATACTATTTTAAATAAATATATTAAAAATATTAATCTTTATAAAAATAAAAATAATAAGAAAATACAACTTATCTATATATATGATTATCCTATTGATATTTTTCTGAATACATTCGATTTAAATATATGCAAAATTGCCATAGTACCATATCTTAATAAATTAGAATTTTATCATACCATTAAGAAGTATATAAATTATGAAGAGTTGGAAACGATTAAGGATAAAGAAATGTATATTACAAATATGTCTACTATTGGGAGAATTTCAAATAGAATTATGAAATATATTAATAGAGGTTTTTATTGGAGAGATATTAATAATACACAATATAACACTCGTGAAAAACAAGAAAAATGTGAATACAGTACGATATATGATTGTTTGATAATGATGTTTGGACCATATTAAAAATCATTTAAAGTTTTCACTACTGTTATTTTATAATAATGGTTGCGATAGGAATAGATCTTGGAACCACCTACTCTTGTGTAGGTGTTTATGTGAATGGTCGTGTTGAAATTATTGCCAATGATATGGGCAATAGAACAACCCCATCTTATGTTGCGTTTTCTGAAGCAGAGAGAACGGTTGGTGATGCGGCAAAATCAACTGCATCATTAAATCCCACTAATACTATCTATGATATCAAGCGTCTGATTGGACGTGATTTCTCTGATCCAATTCTTCAAAATGATATGAAGAGTCTTCCTTACAAGATTGTTTCTGATAGTGGGAAACCAAAAGTAGAAGTGGAATATAAAGGTGAGACTAAACAATTTACACCAGAAGAAATTTCCGCTATGATTCTTGGTAAGATGAAGGAATATGCAGAATCATATCTTGGTCAAGAAGTTAAGGATGCAGTAATTACAGTACCAGCTTATTTTAATGATGCACAGCGTCAAGCAACAAAGGATGCTGGTCTTATTGCTGGACTTAATGTTTTACGTATTATTAACGAGCCAACTGCAGCGGCGATTGCATATGGGCTCGATAAGAAGGATAAGGATGAGAAGAATGTGCTAATTTTTGATTTTGGAGGTAGTCATATGTTTTGCCTCCTGTGGTGAAAATCCACCGTTAGGAATATATAAATGTGGTTGTCGTAATAATCGCAACCAGTTTTGTTCGCTAAAAGGCAAGTATTATTCTCTATTGCAAAGCAATATAATAGACTTGCCTTTTACGACGCGCACAAATATGTTCTTAATGAACGCCGTGAACTGACGGGAACACCCTAAAGCTTTTCCTACCAAGCTATCCACGTGAGTGAGATAGTGGCCAGAATAATTACCTGGGTATGGTAAAAAAGGAAAAGATGATGATTTTTAACAAATCAGAAATGGGCAATCCGCAGCCAAGCTCTTTCGAAAGGAAGATGAAGGTTCAGAGACTAGGTACAATTCCTAAAAGATTATTATTATAATCTCACGGTAAGTACCCACGAGTGCGGCGGGTAAATATTCAGTTGAATATGTGAGCATCGCTATTTGAAAACGGTTTTCGAATAGCGCCGAACACATATATTCAAAGAATATTTGCTAAGATATAGTCCGACCTATGGGGAAACTCATAGAAGATAGGATAAAGAGCCTATCGATAACAATATGTGGTATGTGCTTGTCAAAAATACATTTTTGATAAGTCGCAACCAGCTATGTGTTTGAATCAACACATATGTGGGAACACATGACGTTTCAGTGCTAACTATCGACGATGGTGTATTTGAAGTAAAGGCGACAGCCGGGGATACACATTTAGGTGGTAGCGACTTTGATAATTTACTTGTACAACATTTTGTTGAAGAATTCAAAAAGAAACACAAAAAGGATATTTCAGACAGTAAGAAGGCGCTTAGTCGTCTCAAGTCAGCAGCCGAAAAGGCTAAGAGAACTCTCTCGACAACTAGCTCGGCGACCGTCGAAGTAGAGGCATTGTTTGAAGGTATTGATTTTTACACCAGTATTACCCGAGCCAAATTTGAAAATCTCTGTCAATCGGTATTTAACCGTTGTATGGATCCAGTTGATACCGTTCTTCGTGATGCTAAGATGGATAAGAGTGCTATTCACGATGTAGTACTTGTTGGTGGTTCTACTCGTATTCCACGTGTTCAAGAACTTCTTACTAATTACTTTAATGGTAAGGAACTTTGCCGCAGTATTAATCCCGATGAAGCCGTTGCATATGGTGCAGCAGTTCAAGCTGCGATTCTATCTGGTGTCAAGGATGAAACCACTGATAGTATGATTCTTCTTGATGTCACACCTTTATCCCTTGGTGTAGAAACAGCCGGTGGAATTATGGCGGTGCTCATCCCTCGTGGCACCACTATCCCAAGCAAGAAGAGTCAAACATTTAGTACCGCAAGTGATAATCAACCGGGTGTTACCATCCAAGTATATGAAGGTGAGCGAACACAAACTCAACACAATAACAAGCTCGGTGAATTTACAATGAGTGGAATACCACCAATGCCCCGTGGTATGCCACAAATTGAGATTACCTATGAACTTGATGCAAATGGTATTCTTAGTGTATCAGCGGTTGAGAAGAGCAGTGGCAAGTCTCAAAAAATTACCATTACAAATGAATCGAATCGTCTTAGCAAGGAAGCTATTGAGAAGATGGTCAAGGAAGCAGAAACCTTCAAGGCGGATGATGAAAAAGTCAAACAAAAGGTTGAGGCAAAGAATAAACTTGAGGGATATTGCTTTTCGGTTCGTAGTTCAATGCTAGATGATGCTAAGATGAAGACGGCACTTGGAGATGAAGCATCTACAGTTGAAACAGCTATTAAGGAAACATTGGATTGGCTTGAAGAAGACCATAGCACGGAAGAGTATGAAGCAAGACAAAAGGAGCTTGAAGGTAGGTTAATGCCCGTTATTCAAAAAGCATACCAATCCAATATGCCCCAACAAGATGGAGCACCAGCCGGACCCGGTCCAAGTGTAGCGGATGTAGATTAATAGCGATGCTAACAATTCCTTATTATTCCCGGTTCCACTTATTATCTGAAATAGGAAATATGTGGTTGTCGTAATAATCGCAACCAGTTATGTTCGCTAAAAGTATATTATATCGCTTCGCGATAGAGAATAACACTTGTGGTTGTCGTAATTCAAAAGTGCGGAACGCACTTTTGACTTATCGCAACCAGTTTTGTTCGCTAATAGGCAAGTATATTATATCGCGAAGCGATAGAGAAAACACTTGCCTATTACGACGCGCACACTTGTCTATTACGACGCGCACATATATTGCAGAGCAATAGATAATAAGTGAAACCGGGCATAATATAAAATAATTCATATTGAATAAATTCATATTGAATAAATTCATATTGAATAAATTCATATTGAATAAATTCATATTGAATAAATTTAAATAAAATATTTAAAATATTATATAATTATTTTATATAATATTATATATGCTTGAAAATATTAATCCCATGTTAATTTTTGCAGTACTAGGAGTAGTTATAGTTATTAGTTTAATAATCGTACT
>JACCDX011496081.1_pt1 | contig 15514 bp, 14 predicted proteins | sample 7449681 | NCBI WGS metagenome assembly JACCDX01 (sample SAMN15323450, study PRJNA562643) | freshwater metagenome | isolation source: river surface water | place: USA:Blue River Watershed | collected 2017-08-18 | reverse complement strand
GGCTTCTAAACGGGCGATATAGTCCATCCACATGCTGTCATAGTGCTTTGCCAGCTGGTACAAATAATCCCAAGAGTACAGGCCGGTATCATGGCCATCATCAAAAATTAGCTTAATAGCATATTGCCCCACCGGTTCTATGCCAACGATATTCACATTTTCTTTGCCACCTTGCCGCACCTCTTGCCCCGCGCCGTGTCCACGTCCTTCGGCGGAGGGAGAATAGACGCGCAAAAACTCGCAGGACAACATGCAGTGGGACTGATCTGCGAAATGGATTTCCAATAAGCGCGATTTTTGATGCAGTTTGATATCGACTGGGCGAGGGGTGGAAGCGGTATCGTTCATATAAGTCAATAAAATAAAGGCGTTATGATAGCAGAAGCACCCTGAAAGGTGCTTTATTTAGCCTGTGTTGGAGGGGCGGGGGGTGATAAAATTCCCTATTGTTTTGATTTAGCGCAAATCCGCTTAAGCATAATGCTTTAGCATGTGAATGGGCTACAAGGAGTTTGCTTTGGGTATTGAAACCTTGTTGTACTTATTGGGGCTGACCATCGTATTCGTCGGCTTGGCTGCGGGCGGTATCTTGTGGGCCATCAAAAGTGGCCAATACGATGATTTAGAAGGGCCAGCGCAGCGTATTTTGATGGATGATGATGACCCGCTCATCCCGTTTAATCAAACTCGGGATGGTGACCAGTAATGCGATGGCGACAAGGCTGGAGCAACACCTTGCTTGAGCTAGCTTAGGCTTCTGATTTAAACTATTACTTTATTTGCGCGCAATATTTGAGAGGACATGATGAAAGAGTTTTTTACCTTTGAGAATTTTCCATTGACCATGGTGGTGATATTGATTGTGATGTCATGGCTGAGCGCTCTCTCAGTGATTTTCTTGCACTGATTGCAAGCTGTTGTTGCTACAGTTTTCGCTATAACAAATAAAAAAGCGGCTATTAGCCGCTTTTTTTATTTCTGTCCGCTTAGGCCGTTAATGCCAGTTTGATTTTCTGCATGGCTTTTTGCTCAATCTGACGGATGCGCTCGGCTGATACGCCATACTGATCAGCCAAATCATGCAAGGTGGCTGCATTTTCTGGGTTTAACCAACGCGCTTCGACGATATGGCGGCTACGCTCATCGAGGCTAGCTAAGGCGTTGGCCAAGCCGGTTGTTTCCATTTCTTGTTGTTCCAAGTCGGCTAATAGCTGGCTTGGTTCAGGCTGTTCATCGGCCAAATAGGCGATCGGGCTGTAGCTTTCCTCAGCGTTGTCATCGCTATGCCCTTCTAAAGAGATTTCCTGCCCGAACATACGGGTTTCCATCTCGGTCACTTCTTCTGGTTTTACGTTCAGCTCTTGCGCAATCATTTGCACTTCATCTGGCTGCAATGCACCAGGGCCTTGCTTCAAGCTGCGTAAATTGAAGAATAGTTTGCGCTGTGCTTTGGTGGTCGCGATTTTTACCATGCGCCAGTTGCGCACGATATATTCGTGAATTTCCGCCTTAATCCAGTGGATGGCAAACGACACCAAGCGCACACCGCGCTCAGGATCAAAGCGTTTGACGGCTTTCATCAGGCCGATATTGCCTTCTTGGATAAGGTCGGCTTGTGGCAAACCATAGCCTGAATAGCCACGCGCAATACTCGCCACGAGGCGCAGATGCGACATGATTAAGGCTTTGGCAGCATTTAAGTCGTTTTCGGTTTTGAGGCGACGGGCATATTCGAATTCTTCTTCTGCGCTTAGCACAGGGATATTCTTAATCGTACGTAAGTAGTGATCAAGGCTGTCAGCCGCGTTAACGGTGGGTAATGTCAAAGAGTATGTCATATTTGTTTTCCTCCTTTAAGATGCCATTTTAGCACTCATCATAAGAGAGTGCTAGTAACTGTTTAGTTCCTCATTTTTCCGCTTAGACTGGAGAAAATAAGCAATACATTGTTAAACTGCGCAATCTTTATCAGTCACCGCAATTCATTTTTAGGGTCATTATGTCTGCCATTGCAAAATCCCCCGCTCACAACTCTAGCGCAAAAATTTTATTCGCCAGCTTGATCGGTACCGGAATTGAGTTTTTTGATTTTTATATCTATGCCAACGCAGCCGTGCTCGTGTTCCCCGCGCTGTTCTTTCCCGAAGATAATCCGCAAGCCGCTTTGATGCAGTCCTTTGCGACCTTTGCCGTGGCGTTTTTTGCGCGTCCTTTGGGCTCTGCGCTATTTGGGCATTTTGGCGATCGGGTAGGGCGCAAAGTGACCTTGGTGCTAGCGTTGATGACCATGGGCTTGTCTACCGTGATTATCGGTTTGTTGCCGGGCTATGCCAGCATCGGCATTTGGGCGCCTTTGCTATTGGTATTGTGCCGCTTTGGGCAAGGCTTGGGGCTGGGTGGTGAGTGGGGGGGTGCGGTATTGTTGGCCACCGAGAATGCGCCTGCCAATCAACGCGCTTGGTATGGCATGTTCCCGCAATTGGGAGCGCCCTTGGGCTTTATCTTGTCTGGTGGGATTTTTCTGCTGTTATCCGAGCAACTCAGTGATGCGCAATTTATGGCATATGGATGGCGCATTCCCTTTATCCTCAGCTCCCTATTGGTCATCTTGGGTTTGTATGTGCGTTTGCATATCCACGAAACCGCAGAATTTTTGCAATATCGCCAGCAAAATAAGCCCGTTAAAGTGCCCGTTTGGCATACCATGCGCTTTCATTTTGCCGAGCTATGCATCGGTACCTTGCTGGCACTCAGCGCGTTTGTATTGTTCTATTTGATGACGGTATTCACGCTGAGTTGGGCTACCAGTCAAATGGGCTTTAGTCGCGCCGAGTTCTTACGCTTTGAGCTATGGTCAGCACTGGCACTGGCGGCCTTTATTCCACTGTCCGGTTGGTTGACCGACCAATTTGGCGCGCACCGCATACAAGGAATCGCGCTTATCGCCATCTTGTTGCTGGGTTGGGGCTTTGGCGCTTTATTTGCCACAGCACAAAGTTCGCAGGTGGTCTGGTTTTTGTGTTTGGGCATGGCAGCCATGGGCATGACTTATGGGCCGTTGGGCAGTATGTTGGCGGGACTGTTTCCTACCCAAGTGCGTTACACCGGTTGCTCGGTGGCGTTTAATATGGCGGGTATTTTAGGCGCCTCTTTCGCGCCGTTTATTGCCACTTGGATGGCCAATCATTATGGACTGGCTTCGGTGGGCTTGTATTTATCTGGCGCCGCTTTGATTTCTTTATTTGCGCTGACTTGGCTGCGCTTGCGCGGCAGCGCAGCCTAGCGGTTGGTCAAGGCAAAAAATTCCTGCAACAAAAACTCCTCCAGGGCTTGATTATCTTGCGGGCGTGCCGACAGCACCACGATGCGGCCATAGCGTTGTGATTGCCAATTAAAGTCGCCACTGTAGTGCTCGCGTATCATGGCAATCATCTTACGTATGATGGCGCGCTCTATGGTTTCATTTGCCGCCGCATGGACGGTAATAATCTCAAAGCGCGAATTGCGTCCATTCTGTTGCCAGCCACGGAAAGTAAATTGCGCGCTGGCCCCCGCTATTTCGCGAATTTGGAAAAGACCGCTAGTGCCCTCTTGTTGCAGGTTGCGCATAATCACGTCATCGCGTTTTTGCTCAGGTACCAAGCGGTCTTGAATATTGGCCTCTTGGCTGGGGGTACTTTCGGGGCTCTCTAAGGCCTGTCTTTGCTGACGTTTGGCATTTAAATAAGCCAGCATATCATTAGCGGGCGTGACTTCTTTGCTGAGCGGTTTCTCTGTGACCGGTTTTTCCAAAGGCGCTTGCAAAGGCGCGATGTGATCGGTGCCATTGGGGCTGGAGAGTAATTTTTTGATGACGGGTTTGACTGGTTTTTCTGCTTTTTGCGGCGGCGAGACGGTTTCGCTTTGTTTGGGGATATGCGGTGGACTCTCTTTACGGTTGGGAATGGGCACCAGTCGCACATTCAAAGTATGTAAATTCAAATCCAAGGGTTTAATCGGCATGTGCGGCATCAGCCCGATGAGGGCCAATATGTGCAATAACAGCGAAATCAGTAAAGCGCGCGCAAAAATACTATCGATACGGATATGCCAATAACGTTGCTTAATTCGGTAGAACTGGGCCGTCATGCGACTTATTCAATTTGCGCCAAAGAGCGATGCACTGCGGCAAAGGCTCCCAAATATCCCAGCCCGCTGCCGCTGATGATGAGGATGAATAAAGCCCCGATGCCCGGCAAATGCAGGTGGAAATGACTGGCGTATAAATCGGCGATGTCATTGATGGAAAGGTTGAATAACAGCACCACCGATAGCCACAGCAAATAGGCCAACAGGGCTCCGCCAAAGCCATAGATGGCACCGGCATAGAGAAAAGGTCGGCGGATAAAACGGTGGGTAGCACCGATTAATTTGCTGACTTGGATTTCGTCGCGTTGCGTGACAAATTGCAGACGTATGGTATTGCCGATAATGGCTAATAAAGCCACAGCCAACAGTAGCATTAATAAATGACTCAAATTTTTGCCCAAATGCAAAATGGTATTCAGACGTTGCAGCCACTTCGAATCTAACTGCGCCACATCCACCCCATGCCAGCTCTGCATTTCTTTTTGCATGGCTTGCACGGCATTGGCATCGAGCGCTTTTGGCAGGACAAAGAAAGCATCTGGAAGGGGGTTGCTGCTCAGCGCGTCGGCAGCATCTTTTTGATTGCTGTCCTGTTTCATATTTTCCCAAGCTGTGTTTTTGCTGACAAAGCGGAATTCGGCCACTTGCGCGTGCTGTTTGAGATGTTGCTCGATGGCTTGTTTGCTGGCTTCATCTATATCCATTTTGAGATATAGGCTGATTTCGGGTTTATGTTCACTTGCTCCTACCGCGCTTTGTAATTGGCTGAGCACGCTATATAGCGCAGCAGGTAGGCATAAGGCGATACCAATCACCAACATAATCAACAAAGTCGACAGCTTTTTTTCTAGCATACGCGCTAGCACCAAGCGCAAAGCTTGTGTTTGTTGCTCTATCCAAGATTTCATGCGCTTAGCTCTCCATGATGTAAGTGCAAGATTTGTAGCTGAGCTTGCATATCGGCGGGCAATGGCTGTGGCACCTCGTGGCTGGCAATAATCACTGTGACGCCGACCCGTTGAAAGTCATAAAACAAATCCAAAATACTTTGCGCATACCCTTCATCCAAATTGCCAGTCGGCTCATCGGCAATCAGGCAATCAGGCCGGCTGACAATGGCGCGCGCAATGGCCAGACGTTGTTGCTCACCGCCCGACATGGTGATAGGCATGGCTTTTTCTTTATTCAGCAAACCGACTTTATCCAAAGCGGCACGAATACGACTGGCTGCTTCATCCCCCGAAATGCCATTGATGTACAAAGGCAAAGCGACGTTCTCAAAGCAGTTTCTGTCATACAGCAATTTATGATCCTGAAATACCAGCCCGAATTTTCGGCGCAGAAATGGCACCGCTGCGGCTTTTAAGTGGCTGACATTTTGATTATTAATCAGCACTGTGCCGCCACTCGGCTGTTCTAAGCCAGCGATCAACTTGAGCAGGGTAGATTTACCGGCACCAGAAATACCGGTGACGAATACCAGTTGCCCGGCCGCAATCTCAAAACTGATATTGCTTAGCGTGCCACTGCTGCCTGGGTAACGTTTACTGACTTGATCAAACTTAATCATGTATCAATGCCTCGACAAATTCTTGTGCCTGAAACGGACGCAAATCCTCTAACTGCTCACCCACGCCGATATAGCGTATCGGGATGGGTTGTTGTTTGGCAATGGCGGCAATCACTCCACCTTTAGCGGTGCCGTCTAATTTGGTTAATACCAAACCGGTGACGCTCAGGGCCTGATGGAAAGCCTGCACTTGGGCCACTGCATTTTGCCCAGTATTGGCATCTAGCACTAATAACACCTCGTGCGGCGCACTGGGTAAAGCTTTATCTATCACGCGCTGTACCTTTTTGATTTCTTCCATCAAATTCAGTTGCGTGGGCAAGCGGCCTGCGGTGTCGGCTAGCACAATATCGATGCCTTTGGATTTGGCGGATTGCACTGCATCGAAAATCACTGCACCGGGATCGCCGCCCTCACTGGCCACTACATGCACTTGATTACGCTCGCCCCAAGCTTGTAATTGTTCGCGCGCAGCGGCACGGAAAGTATCACCAGCGGCAATCAGTACTGACTTGCCTTGCGCTTGAAATAAATTGGCTAATTTGCCTATGGTGGTGGTTTTGCCAGCACCGTTGACGCCCACCATCATAATCACAAAGGGCTGATGATTGCTGGTATCCAAGGGCTGTTGCAGAGGCTGCAATAAATCCAGCATGGCATCTTCAAGCGCGGTTTTGAGTTGGCTGGTGTCGCTTAACGCGTCGCGTTTGACTCTTGAGCGTATATCCTCGAGTAGCGCTAGCGTGGCGTTTACCCCAACGTCGGAAGTGAGCAATATGGTTTCTAATTCCTCGTAAACGTCTTCGTCTATCTGGCCACCGCTGAATATCCCTTTGAGTTGTTTGCTGAGTTGCTCGCGACTACGCGACAGGCCCTTGCGTAGGCGCTCTGTCCAAGACAGTTTGCTAGCTTCTGCGCTAGGCGATGGGGGGGTAGGCGGTTCAGCTGGGCTGGCTGTTGCAGCGGGGTAGGCTTGGTTTGCCTCGCTTGCGACTGGCTCAGTAGCGATTTCTGTAGCTTTAGCGGGTTTATCTTTTTTGAAAAAATTGAACATGACACAGCCTCGGAATAAGCCATTATTTTAGCCGCAATCCGAGGCGCGTGCCATGCTTACGCAAGCCTGTTTAGCTGGAGATGGGCAATCCTTGCGCGTCAAACATTCCCTCAAACATGACCGAGCTGAGATAACGCTCACCCGAATCCGGCAATACCACAACGATGGTTTTGCCGGCATTTTCGGCTTGATGGGCATAACGCAGTGCAGCCGTGACAGCCGCCCCACAGGAAATACCGGCCAAAATACCTTCTTCACGCGCCAATCGCAGCGCGTTTTGGATGGCTTCTTCATTCGACACTTGTTCCACCGCGTCTATCACCGAAAAGTCTAGGATGTCCGGTACAAACCCCGCGCCTATGCCTTGAATTTTATGCGGGGCAGGTTTCAGCTCTTGTCCTGCCAATGTTTGCGATAACACTGGGCTGGCACTTGGTTCCACTGCAATGATTTTGGCTTGTCCTTGGGTTTGGGCTTTGAGGTAGCGACCGACGCCGGTCACCGTGCCACCAGTCCCCACCCCAGCCACAAAAATATCCACCAAGCCGTCGGTGTCCTGCCATATTTCTGGGCCGGTGGTGCTCTCGTGTATCGCGGGATTGGCGGGGTTTTTGAATTGCTGTAACAAGACATATTTTTGTGGATCGCTGGCCGCGATTTGTTCGGCTTTCGCCACCGCACCTGTCATGCCTTTGGCGCCCTCGGTCAGTACTAATTTGGCGCCATAAGCGACTAATAATTTGCGGCGCTCTAAGCTCATGGTTTCTGGCATGGTCAGCGTCAGCGGAATGCCTTTAGCAGCACACACAAAGGCTAATGCAATACCCGTGTTGCCGCTGGTGGGTTCAACAATTTCTTTGCCCGCGCCGAGTAAGCCACGTTTTTCTGCATCCCAAATCATGGCCGCGCCGATGCGGCATTTGACCGAATAGGCTGGGTTGCGACCCTCGATTTTGGCCAATACCGTAGCCTTCGCGCCATCTACAATACGGTTGAGTTTTACTAGCGGAGTGCGGCCTATCGAGTCCGCGTTATTGGAATACCAACGAGTCATATCAAACCCTCAAATAAAAAAGTCTTATTCATAAAGTTTTATCAATATATTCTAGGCCAGGCAAGTAAATCTAGCTAAGGCGCGCGCCTTATGTGGCTAAATTTAATTTGACTCAGCAAAAATTCTGACGCGTTTAGGGGTGATATACACCTCTTGCTTGGCTGTTAAGCCCAAAGCTTGATATTGCTCTTGGCTCAATTCCGCCTCTAGCAAGCGGTCATTATCCTGCACCTTGAGCTCAACTCTGACCAAGGGACCGACCGGCAGCACATCATTCACTAGCGCTTGAATTCCCGCGCCTTTGCGCGGGCGTGTCGTGCTGATTTCAATATCATGAGGGCGAATAAAAGCGGTGGCTAAACCATCTTGCGTGCCTTGCTCGGCCGCAAACAGTTGTTGGCCGATTTGCGCTTGGCCGCCACTGACTTGCACTTGGTAGTGATTTACATTGCCTAAGAATTGATACACGAAAGCATTGGCTGGATGTTGGTACACTTGCTCAGGGGTACCGATTTGCTCGATATTGCCTTTGTTCATCACCACAATGCGATCTGCGACTTCTAGGGCTTCTTCTTGATCGTGCGTAACAAATACGCTGGTAACATGCAACTCATCGTGTAAGCGGCGCAACCAACGACGCAATTCTTTTCGTACTTTGGCATCTAGTGCGCCAAAGGGCTCATCCAGCAATAATACTTTAGGTTCTACTGCGAGGGCTCTAGCAAGCGCAATACGTTGGCGTTGACCACCCGATAGTTGCGGCGGATAGCGATCGGCTAACCAGTCCAATTGCACCAGTTGCAGCAACTCTTGTACGCGACTGCGTATTTGGGCATCGGATGGACGGGTTTGTTTGGGGCGCACGCGCAAGCCGAAAGCCACGTTTTCAAATACGGTCATATGGCGGAACAGGGCATAGTGCTGAAACACAAAGCCGACTTGGCGCTCGCGCACATCATCGTGAGTGGTGTCCTTGCCGTGGAAATGGATGCTGCCGCTGTCCGGCGATTCCAAGCCAGCAATAATTCTGAGCAAGGTGGTCTTGCCGCAGCCGGATGGACCCAATAGCGCAACTAGCTCACCGGAAGGGATGTCCAGACTGACATCATTCAGGGCGCTGAAATTGCCGAAATTTTTTCTCACTTGTTGTATGGAAATACTCATCGATACCTCACTCTTGCGGTTGGCTGATTTGGGTGGTGCGTGCGGTTTGCCACTCAATCAATGCTTTGAATACTAGGGTTAATAGGGCGAGTAGCGCTAGCACCGAGGCCACCGCGAAAGCGGCCGCATAGTTATACTCGTTATACAAAATTTCCACATGCAAAGGCATGGTGTTGGTGAGGCCGCGGATATGGCCGGATACCACCGATACCGCACCAAACTCCCCCATGGCGCGGGCGTTGGTCAAAATGACGCCATACAACAAACCCCATTTAATGTTAGGCAAGGTGATGCGCCAAAAGATTTGCCAGCCTGAAGCACCAAGCACTAAGCCAGCCTCTTCTTCCTCTTTCCCTTGTGCTTGCATCAGTGGAATCAGTTCGCGTGCCACAAACGGGAAGGTGACAAAAATGGTAGCCAATACGATGCCGGGGATGGCGAAAATAATTTTGATATTGTGGTCTGATAGCCACTCGCCAAACCAACCTTGCAGGCCAAACATCAAGACATAAATCAATCCGGCAATCACCGGCGACACAGCGAAGGGTAGGTCGATCAGGGTGATCAATAGGCTCTTGCCGGTGAAATTAAACTTGGTGATTGCCCACGCGGCAGCGACGCCAAAGACTAAATTGAGTGGCAAGGCGATAGCGGCGGCGATAAAGGTCAGCTTCATAGCGGCCAATGCATCCTCATGCACGATGGCCGCCAAATAAGCCTGCCAGCCTTTACGCAAGGCTTCGCTAAAGACCGCCGCGAGGGGTAAGAATAAAAATAGCGTCAAAAAAGCCAAGGTTATTAAAATCAGCACGGCTCTCACCCAAGCCGGTTCGGCCAAAGCGCGTTTTTGCTGGGTGCGTGATTGATATGGATGAATAGATTTTGAGATATGCATGACCTATCCTTAAATGCCAGCTTTGTTGCGCTGATTGGCCCACCATTGCAGCAGATTAATGGTGAGTAATAAGACAAAGGAAATTACCAACATCACCACCGCAATCGCCGTGGCGCCCGCGTAGTCATACTGCTCTAACTTGGTGATAATCAGTAGCGGGGTAATTTCGGATTTCATAGGCATATTGCCAGCGATAAAAATCACCGAGCCGTATTCCCCGATAGCCCGGGCAAAGGCAAGCGAGAAGCCGGTCAACAATGCTGGGAAAATCGCCGGAAAAATAATTTTTCTAAACGTCTGCCAGCGTGATGCACCTAAGCTAGCTGCAGCTTCTTCCACCTCTTGCTCTAAATCTTCCAGCACTGGTTGTACCGTGCGCACTACAAAAGGCAAACCGATAAAGGTCAGCGCTACCACCACACCCAAGGGGGTGAACGCCACCTTGATGTTGTATGGCGCCAACAAACTGCCTATCCAACCATTAGTGGAATAGATGGCGGTCAGCGCGATGCCTGCGACCGCAGTCGGTAGCGCAAAAGGTAAATCCACCAGCGCATCGATCACGCGTTTGCCGGGAAATTGATAGCGCGTTAACACCCATGCGGTTAACAGGCCAAAGCCCGCATTGATGATGGCGCCTATCAAGGCGGCACCAAAAGTCAGGCGATAGGAGGCGAGCACACGAGGAGTCGTGACGGTATGCCAAAACTGCTGCCAGTCCATGCTGGCGGTTTTGAGAAAGGTAGCTGAGAGAGGAATCAGTACTATCAGGCTGAGATACAGAATGGTGTAACCCAGAGAGATGCCAAAACCGGGGAGTACATTACTACGGGCGTTTTTGTTTGCCATGACGACCAATTTAAAATTGCTTAGGTTGATAAAGGAACGCCAAGATAGCAAACTTATGTATAACTAAAAAATAATAGTTTTTCATATCTTTATAATAATTTTGCATAAAGATAAATTGCTAGCCTGCTTTGTTATAAATCCTGAAGTATTGGTATCCCTATGTCGAAAATAACAATCAGACTTGAATAAAGCGTATGCAGCAAATAAAAAAGCCATGTTGCGATGGCTTTTTTATGAACAGCATTTGTGAATACTAATAATAAATATGGAAGATGATAAAAAATACAAACAGCACAGTAGACAGAAAAAAAGACCAATTAAAAGGCAGCTTTTGATTCGATTTCATCATCAACACTTTCAATCAGTCTTTTCCTATTCTCGCTGGTAATGGCAGTCATTGACGGATATTAGCGAATGCTAGAAACCGTAGAAGGACATTTCCACATACAAGAAATTAGAAGTATTTTTACGTTCAGGATCATTCAAAGTTTTCTTGGTGAAATCTCCTGCCCAGAAGTGCGCATAGCCGATATTGGTGGCGATGTAGTCGTTGACGGGGAAGCGCAAACGCACATCAAACTCTTGGCCAATATCTTTACCACTATTCCCTTCTTTATCTCTTAAGTCACTGCCGTTGATGCCATTCCAACGATCAGTATTACTGCGCAAGCGATACCAGTTATAGCCCACATCGACTTTCAGCTTTTCGATAAAGAATTGTGGTGGCTCGAACTCAGCATGCACTTTGGTTGCTTCGATGTTTTCCATTTGAATGTAGTCATCGTTGGACCAAGGGCGTGCGAAACCAAACAATCTTTCAAAACGCTCATTGCTCTTGTTGGCAGGATCACGGTCACCAGATGCAACGCCATAGAAAGCGCTTAATCGCGTCTTCCAAGGATTCTTAAAGGTATAACCTAATTCTGCATTGTAGGCATAGGCGTCTTGTTTCTCTTTGGTAATCGAGCGATCTTTATTGATACGTTGTTGATCCCCCCATTGTTGGATGTATTGTGCATCCCAGTCCCAACCGGTTTTGCCAACGATACCGAAAGCACGTAAGCCGCCGGTATGAATATCTCGATCGATTTGACGCTTGTAACCTTCATCAATCAGCTCGATAGGCTTACCGTTTTGATCGTACTCAACTCGCGCGCCATCTTGTTTTAGACGGAAATAGAATGGTTGCAAGGTGACATATTGCGACCATTTTCTCCAATCACCCAGCACGCCATAAAAGTCTTGTGCGTGTACAGGCTGGTCAGTTTTGTCGTTAAAGCGTTGTACGGGTTTAAGCGCCAATAATTCAACTTGCCAATCATTTTTTTGTTGACCGAGTATCACGCGCAGACCATCAAAGTTATTGGTGGTATTACGCCATTCGTTACGCGCCACTAAGCGTCTATCCACTAACTCAAACGCTTGGCGACCGAGTCTGGCGCTGATAGGAATATTATTGCCTAGGCTGTCTTTACCTAAAATACTGTCTTTGAAATACAGCTCTAAGTAGCCTTGCAATGGTTCAAAATTATTAAAATCGCGCGTGTCATAGGTAGAAGAAAACTGACTATTAACACGTCTTGAGTCTTGCAACTCTAGAGTAAAACGCAAAGGATCAAGAATATCTTTCACCGCGAAATAAGCACGTGATCTCAACAGCGTTGGCGTGTCATAAGTTTGCCCCTTACGGCGAAAATCGTTATCACGAATTTCTGAGCGGGTGCGGTATTCAAAGCCCACATCCAGCCACTTCACATCATCAAAGCCATAATCTCTTAACCAAGTTTTATTGGCTTGTCTGACATAGCGCGGTGGGTCAGTTTCGCGTTGCGTACCATAGCTGCGACGCTCAACGTAATAGCCACTCTTCTCCAACTGTGCAGCGCGCTCTTCTTGCTCAATCTCTTGCAAGCGCAAGCGGATTTTTTCTGCTTCAGCATCAGTTGGTTCGGCGTAGCTATTACTCAAACTGAGTAGGGCTAGGTTGATCACAACTGACCATTTAAGTAATTTTTTATTGGACATGGTTGTTTCCTTAGTTATTTCAAGGATCTTCAGTTGACTGATCGATACCTACTGGTTAATCAATTTATAAAATATATGTTATACAGCGCTAGACTATTTTTGATAAATGTCATCAAAAGTGCCGCCATCATTAAAGTGGGTGCGTTGTGCTTTATCCCAACCGCCGAATACTTCGTCTATCTTGACCAAATTAATTTTGGGGAATTTATCCGCGTATTTTTTCGCGACGCTTTCCAAGGTAGGACGATAGTAATTCTGTGCAGCAATTTCTTGCCCTTCTTCAGAGTACAAGTAATCTAAATAGGCTTGTGCTACTACGCTGGTTTTGTGCTTGTTGGCAAATTTATCCACCAGAGTAATGCTAGGCTCAGCCAAAATCGACAGCGATGGTACAACAATTTCGAATTTGTCCGGACCCAATTCTTTCTTGGCTAAAAAGGCTTCATTTTCCCATGCCAACAGCACGTCACCAATGCCACGCTCAACAAACGTCGTGGTGGAGCCACGCGCACCTGTGTCCAACACCGGAACATTTTTAAATACCTTGGCCAAAAACTCTTTGGCTTTGGCTTGATCGTTATTGTTTTTATTAAGTGCGTAAGCCCAAGCTGCTAAATAATTCCAGCGTGCCCCACCAGAGGTTTTAGGATTTGGGGTAATCACGGATACACCGGGTTTAATCAAGTCATCCCAATCTTTGATAGCTTTAGGATTGCCCTTACGCACCAAGAAAACAATGGTGGAAGTGTAGGGCGCACTATTGTGCGGTAGGCGTTTTTGCCAATCTTTAGGAATCAGTTTGGCTTTTTCATGCAATTGCGCCACGTCATAAGCAAGTGCCAAGGTCGCCACATCAGCTTCTAGGCCATCGATAATGGCACGCGCTTGTTTGCCAGAACCACCATGGGAAGTTTTGACGGTGACATTGTCACCAGTCTTGGATTTCCAATATTTGGCAAATGCTGCGTTGTAATCTTGGTATAGCTCACGTGTGGGATCATAAGAAACGTTGAGTAAGCTAATATCTGCTGCTTGGGCTTGTAAACCAGCAAACAGAACAATGCCAGGGATAACTGCTTTTAAAAAAGATTTCATGCTGGATTCCTTTATTTGATTTCGTCGTATCTTTATACTTAAAAAAACTTTGTGTGGCGTATCGCTACTGCTGAGATTTGCTTGCCGCTGTATTGCCGGTGCTGTCAATAAATCTGACCTTCTCTCGTTTTTCAATTTGCGTCACACGACCATCATGTACCGTGATTTCTACTGAGCCGAAGCGCAGCGATTGAATCGCTTCAATCAATTCTTTCAGTATCGGTGCGGCTAATACTTCATTGCTGGGCTTCATATGGGCTCTTCCTATCGCGCTACATCACAAACAGGCGTGCACTTTAGTGATTAATCATAATAATTAAAAATACTTTGTTTTTATATTTAAATAACTATTAGGTATATAATGACAGACCAACTCCCGCTGCAATGTAAGAACTTAGTAGACCCTATCCCGGTCAGAACGCTAGATTCAAATTCTTACGCTTAAAATGGCGTGGCTCAAATAGCAATGCTTGGCTATCATGAGCGGCCTTTCAGGAGATCAATAGATTGAAAAAAATCCTTTTTGTATGGTGTGTACTGCAGTTGCTGGCAAGTTCGGCATGGGCAGATAGCAAAGAATATGTACTGAGTAACGGCCTTAAGCTAATTGTGCAAGAGGATCACCGTGCGCCTGTGGTCGTCTCACAGGTCTGGTATCGTGCCGGTAGCTTAGATGAAGTGAATGGCAAAACCGGTGTGGCTCACGTGCTAGAGCACATGATGTTTAAAGGCACGAATAAGGTTCCAGCCGGTCAGTTCTCGCGCTTGATTGCCGCTGCGGGTGGCCGAGAAAATGCCTTCACCTCGCAGGACTACACCACTTACTTTCAGCAATTAGAAAAATCGCAATTACCACTCTCCTTTAAATTAGAAGCTGACCGCATGGCCAACTTAAATTTTAGTGATGAGGAATTTGCGAAAGAAATAAAAGTGGTGATGGAAGAGCGTCGCTGGCGTACCGAAGACAAACCACAATCCAAAGTGCGTGAGCAGTTTCATATCACTGCGTATCAAGCCCATCCCTACGGCCGTCCTATCGTGGGTTGGATGAATGATTTGGAGAATATGACGGCAGCGGATGCACGCGAATGGTATAAAAATTGGTATGCACCGAATAACGCTACTGTCGTTGTGGTCGGCGATGTAAAGGCTGATGAAGTGTACAAACTCGCCCAACAATATTTCGGTCCGCTCAAGCCGCATGTGTTGCCGGCAAGAAAGCCGCAACAAGAGCCTACGCAAATTGGTGAGCGTCGTATCACGGTTAAAGCTCAAGCCAAGTTGCCCTATATCATGATGGGTTTTCATGTACCCCCTATCCTTAGCGATAGCCCACAAGAAGATGCTTATGCATTGGAAATTTTGGCTGCAGTCCTCAGTGGCAATGCTTCTGCGCGATTGAATCAGCACCTAGTGCGTGAGAAACAAATCGCAATTGATGCAGATGCTGGGTTTGATATGTTGCAACGCGGCAAACAAAGTCTGTTTGTTTTAGACGGTACGCCATCTGAAGGCAAGACGGTGGCTGAGCTTGAGCAGGCGATTTGGCAAGAGCTGGAAAGCATACAGCAGTCTGGCATCACGGAAGAAGAGTTGTTGCGAGTAAAAGCACAAGTGATTGCGGCAGATGTATATCAACGTGACTCTATGTTCTATCAAGCCATGCAAATTGGCACTTTG
>JACCDX010216539.1_pt1 | contig 15514 bp, 14 predicted proteins | sample 7449681 | NCBI WGS metagenome assembly JACCDX01 (sample SAMN15323450, study PRJNA562643) | freshwater metagenome | isolation source: river surface water | place: USA:Blue River Watershed | collected 2017-08-18 | reverse complement strand
GTGATTTAGGAGCATCGCTCACTGCCAGCCCGGTGCCCAAAGATAAGGCAAAACTGGTAACTAGCGGTCTCTATGAGTCTGTGCGCCACCCAATCTATACCGGGTTGCTGCTGGCAAGCTTTGGTTCTGTGGTGCAGTCCATGGCCTTTGTAAAGCTGCTGTTTTGGCTGGCGCTTTTGGCAGTACTGACCTACAAGGCCATCTGGGAAGAGTCGCTGCTCGAGCAAAAGTATCCGGGCTATGCCGCCTATAAGAAGCAAACCGGAAGGTTTCTGCCGAAACTAAAGAAGTAAGCCTGACGTAGGCTTAACTAGTGATTTCACCCACCAACCTACTCTCGCTCAAGCGCGCTGGTTTTGCCGGCACCGCACTAGCCGGCGCTGGGTTGTTGGCGCTAGTTGTTGGCCTGATTATTGGTGGCGGTGCTGCCGTTCAAGAATTAGCTGACGCTGGCGATGTTGTGCGCTGGGGTCTGCCAATTGCCAAGATGGTCATGAATTTTTCTATGGCCATCAGCGTTGGTGCACTGATTTTTGCCGCATTCAGCCTGGCTCAACAAAACCCACTGCTGGCTAAGGCTCAGGTAATCTCGAGCATCGCGGCTGCCGTATGGGCGCTCTCGGGAGCGCTTAACTTTTTGTTCACTTATCTTTCGGTGGCTGGTGTTGGCATCTCGACGAGCGAGAGCTTCACCAATAGCCTTTGGCTTTTTGCCACGCAGATTGAACTCGGCCAATCACTCGCGATAAATGTGCTGGCCGCGTTGATTTTGAACACCCTGGTGATTGCCATTCGCAGCCTCACCGCCACTGCCCTGCTGGCTGCCCTTGGTTTGGCCTCGTTCATTCCGTTGGCACTAATTGGCCACGCGGCTGGCAACGAAAACCACGGAATGGCCGTGAACTCAATTGGTGTGCACCTAGTGGCTGTGACCATTTGGGTTGGTGGGCTTTTTACGCTCTTCTTGCTGAGGGGCCGTGATGCCGCCGAGGCATCGGTGCTGGCAAAGCGCTACTCAAGCTTGGCGCTAGTGGCCTTTGTTTTGGTTGCGGTTTCGGGCATTGGCTCGGCATCGACGCGAATTCCAGATCTGGCCAGCTTGAACAGCGACTACGGCTTGCTCCTAATCTTCAAAGTGATTTTGCTTGCAGTCTTAGGCGCCGCCGGCGCTTTTTACCGCAGCAAACTGATTGCCCGTTTGGCACAGGGGGCTGACCGCGCCAAGGCATTTTGGTCATTGGTGTTGGTGGAATTTGCCATCATGGGTGCCGCTATTGGTTTAGCAACGGCACTGGCCCGCACTGCCTCGCCAACTGACGGCCAGCCGATCGGCGATGTCACGCCGGCTCAACTACTAACCGGGTCACCGCTACCGCCAGAGCTAACGCCCATCAGGTTTTTGACCGAGTGGAAGCCAGACCTGATTTGGCTAATCGTTGCCGTGGGCGCAATCGTCATGTACCTAGCTGGTGTTAGGCGCCTGGCCAAGCGCGGCGACAAGTGGCCGATTGGCCGAACCGTTTCTTGGATTACCGGCATGCTGGTTTTGATTTACACCACCAGCGGTGCCCTCAACGCCTACCAAGAGTACCTATTCAGCATTCACATGATTGGCCACATGATTTTAGCCATGGGCATTCCTGTGCTGTTGGTGCCGGGTGCCCCGGTCACGCTATTGATGCGCGCCGCCGAGAAGCGCCAAGATGAATCGCGTGGCGTGCGCGAGTGGGTGCTTTGGGCAGTGCACACCAAGTACGCCCGATTTGTTGCCAACCCGCTGGTTGCGGCCGTGCTGTTTGCTAGCTCGCTGGTGACCTTCTACTACACTCCCCTTTTTGCTTGGGCTACTAGAGAACACATTGGCCACGAGTGGATGGTGGCTCACTTTTTGATCACCGGTTACCTGTTTGCGCAAGCGCTGATTGGGGTTGACCCTGGACCGGTGCGCCTGGCTTACCCGCTACGACTCTTGATGCTGATTGGCACCATGGCTTTCCACGCGTTCTTTGGGCTTTCACTTATGGACGGCTCTGGGTTGCTGCTGGCCGAGTGGTACGGTGCCATGGGCCGAACCTGGGGCGAGGCACCGCTGGATGACCAGCACACCGGAGGCGCGATTGCCTGGGGTATTGGCGAGTTGCCCACCGCAGCGTTGACCATCATTGTGTCTATTCAGTGGTTTAAGGCCGATGGCCGAGAAGCCAAACGCCTTGACCGCGCGAGCGACCGCAACGGAAACCAAGACATTGATGCCTACAACGAGATGCTGGCCAAGCTAGCCGCCAGAAAGGACCAGCGCTAATGGAGCAGGTAGTTCTTTCAGCCGAGCAGCGCCACCTTTTTGATTACATCGAAGAGTCTGAGAACAACATATTTGTGACCGGCCGAGCTGGCACCGGCAAGTCGACTCTGCTCAGCTACCTTATTGAAAACACCAAGAAGAAGGTTGCTGTTTGCGCACCCACCGGTGTCGCTGCCCTGAATGTTGGTGGAGTTACCATTCACTCGCTATTTGGGTTTCCGTTTGGCATTCTTGGCACAGAAGACATTGGCCGACACCTCAGCCGCCGAACCCGCGAGGTTTTGGCCGCCATTGACATGTTGGTCATCGATGAGGTGTCTATGGTCAATGCCGATCTAATGGACACCATGAGCCGGGCCATGGGCATTGCTCGCGGCCGCCGCAAGCTGCCGTTTGGTGGAGCCCAGGTTGTTATGTTTGGCGACCCTTACCAATTGGCACCAGTGCCACCGAGTGACCCTCAAGACCGCGCCTACATGGCCGAGAATTACCAGAGCGGTTGGTTCTTTGACGCCCACGTGTGGCGCGAAGACAGTCTTGAGCGCTACGAGTTGAGTGAGATCTTCCGCCAGCACGACGAACACTTCAAAGAGATCTTGAACGCCATTCGCGATGGCTCGTGCACCCAAGAAATGCTGGACTACATAAATCAATGCGGCAATCGTTTTCCGCCGCACGATGACGTCATTCGTTTGGCAACGATCAATGCATCGGTGAACTCGGTGAACAGCACTCGCATGGCTCGTATTGATGCGCCGGCAAAACGATTTGATGCCGTGTTCAGTGCTGCCGACGAAAAGGCCTTTGGTCGCACGCTTCCGGCTGACCCAATTCTGGAGCTCAAGGTTGGCGCCCAGGTGATGTTTATTAAGAATGATGACTCGAGCACTAAGAAGGGCCCAACCGGACCAATCAAGCGCTGGGTTAACGGAACCATTGGGCACGTGGTTGAGTTGCCGAGTTCTGGCGGAGTGATTGTTGAGGTGGATGGCGAACGCCTTGAGGTGGGCCGGTCAACCTGGGAGAAAGTTCGCTATGAGATTGACGAACAGTTTGACGAGGAGTCTGGCCGCGTCAAAGAGGTTCTAATAGCCGTGCCACTGGCCGAGTTTCAGCAGATTCCGTTGCGCCTAGCCTGGGCGGTTACCGTGCACAAATCGCAGGGGCAGACATACGACGAGGTTGTGATTGACATGGGTCGCGGTGCATTCAGCCCCGGCCAAACCTACGTTGCTCTAAGTCGAGTGCGCTCACTTGACGGGCTCTACCTAACTCGCGCAATTCGCATGACAGATGTCATGGTTGATCACGACGTGCTCAGATTTATGAACGGTGTTCGCCAAGCACCGATCGAGAAGCTTTTTTAGCGCAGAGAATTAGCTCTTGTTAGTTTTTTGAGGTGTGTAGTTGCAGACATCACCCGGGCACAGTCGCGGTTGATTCTTGCTGAATCGGCGAGTGATTTCACAGCCGATGCAAATGCCAAAAGCGGCCTCAATAAACAGGAGGCTGATACAGAAACCGCACAAAATTAGCGGCACAACTCCGGTCAGGTTAAACCAGCCCATCAAGAAACAGCTGATGATAACCATAGTCAGCCCTAGCCCCCAGGCAAACTTCTTTGGTGCAGCGTCCACCCACTCTGGCCGCTGAGGTTTGACGATTAAATTGGCCAACATCAGCGATGGCACGTACTTGGTTGTTACGAATAATCTGAGGAACATGTCGATCATAAAAATCATGCCAAATGCTCGGAGTGGCTGGTAGAAACCGGTCAGCGCTGCCGTCATCCAACCAGCGAAACCAATTAGAAACAGCAGGCCAGCAGCAGCCCTGATTGCTCTTTCGTTGAAAACTTCAAAGTCAATGCCGTCTACGCGTGTACCGAAACTCATGACTAGAGTATACCCCTAGGGGTATCTGGTCTAGCTGCGTGGGCTACTCGGGCGGTTCTGCTTCTCGGATGCGCTTTAGTTTCAGCTCGCGCATTCCCAAAAATAGGGGCAACGTAAATGCAGCAGCAGTGACGAACGCAAGGGCAATGTAAACCCAAAGGTTTTTCATTTTTAGACGTCTGCCCTCGATGATGATGAACCCCATTGCGGCAAAGCCCACGATCAATAGATCTAGCGACAGCACCCAGTCAACATTGCTAGTGAACCCCTCAGCCAGGTAATCCTCGCGATTGAACACGGCCAAAGCATTGAAGTACCAAGCCGTAATTAGGCCGATACCTGAAAGAATGAAGAAATAGATAGCCGCTGAACCTCGTTGGTTAGTCATAGAGCAATCATCCATCAGAATCGAGTTTTCATTGAAACGCCTGGCAAATTTCTTGGTTAACAAGAGCAAGCTGGCCCTGTTCGGGTTTATCGCGCTGATTCTGATTTCTAGCTTCTGGGGGTTTCAGTCATTTGGCCAGCTCAAGGCGGGCGGATACGAGAACCCATACAGTGACTCGACCAAGGTTGCTGACATTCTCGCCGACACCTACGAAGAGTCCACCCCCGAAGTGGTTATCGTGGTTGATTTTGCCGATGGGGTTGATGCCGAAGCGAGCGCAACCAGCACCAATAATCTGGTGGCCGAGCTCAAGCAAATTTCAGGCGTTGATGGCGTCGACAGCTACTACTCTTTGGGCCGCCCAGCTTCACTTATCAGCGATGACGGCAAGGCAACCTACGTGTTTGTTGACCTTGACGATGACATCACGCAGGCACCGGTAGCCGCCGACATTGCAGAAAAATTCTCGGGCACGTATGAAACCGCCGAGGTTTACGTTGCCGGTTTCGCTACCGTCACTGCATCAATTAACTCGGTGATCGAACATGACCTTGCTCGCACTGAGGCTATTGCCGTTCCGTTGACCATAGTTCTGCTGGTGTTTGTTTTTGGCTCACTGATGGCCTCGGGCTTGCCACTGCTAGTTGGCGGCTTGGCTATCGTCGGGTCATTCTTCTTCGTTTGGATTTCAACGCAGGTAACCGACACCTCAATTTTTGCCCTAAACCTAATTACTGGTTTGGGCCTGGGTCTGGGTATTGACTACGCCCTGCTTATGGTGAACCGCTTCAGGGAAGAACGGGCTGCAGGAAAATCAGTCTCCGATGCAACGGTACGAACGGTTGAATCGGCCGGACGAACCGTATTGTTCTCAGGTCTCACGGTGGCCATCGTTTTGGCCTCGCTATTTTTCTTTCCGCAGTACTTTCTCAAGTCGTTCGCTCTGGGTGGTGTGGTCGTAGTTCTGCTATCGGTGGCAGCTGCTTTGATCGCGTTGCCAGCGATGCTCAACTTAATGGGCGACCGAGTAAACAAGTGGCGCATCATCAAGCGCGACCTAACACCAAAAGAGTCTGGCGCCTGGGGCAATATTGCCCGCTTTGTAATGAAGCGCCCAGTTGCCGTAATGCTCGTGGCAACTTTGGGGCTTGGCGGTCTAGCCTCGCTCTCGGTCAATGCCGAGTTTGGCCAGGTTGATGACAGAATTTTGCCGCAGTCAGAACCTGCCGCTATTGCGAGCAATGTGATTCGCGACCGGTTCACCGCCAAAGAGGGTTCACCAATCGAGATTGTTCTTGAGGGAGCTTCTGAAGCTCAGGTCGAGGAATACATCCTGAACCTTTCGGAGCTTGACCACATTGTTTCGGTTCGATCATCGGTTGGTTTTGCCGCCGAGGGGCAGTTGCTGCCACAGTTTGGTCCTGGCATTGACTCGTACTCCAACGGTGATTACCAGCGCGTGGTTGCCATTCACGACATTGACTCCCGCTCTAGTGCAGGTGTTGACTTGACCGACGAGATTCGGGCCCTTGACACCAGTGGTTATGACGTAATGGTGGGCGGATCGGCCGCGATTTACACCGACTCGCAGCGTGGAATTGAAGAGCAGCTGCCAACGGCACTGCTTTGGATTGTGGGCTGGACCCTGGTGCTGCTGTTCTTGTTCACCGGATCGGTGTTGTTGCCAATCAAGGCGGTTCTACTGAACATGCTTTCGTTGGGCGCGACCATTGGATTTATCACCTGGGGTTTTCTTGACGGCAGCATCCGCTGGCTGGTCGGCGACTTTTACGTCACCGGCAACATTGACACTTCGTCGACGGTTCTAATTGCTGTGGTGGCATTTGGCCTATCGATGGACTACGAACTCTTCTTGCTGAGCCGCATCAAAGAGCAGCACGATGCCGGTGCCAGCACCGAGGACTCAGTGGCGAATGGGTTGCAACGCTCAGGACGAATAATTACCGCAGCAGCCCTGGTTTTGGCATTTAGCTTTGGTGCATTTGCCACGAGCGGTGTCACGATTATGAAGGCTCTGGGCTTGGGTATTGCCTTTGCGATTTTGGTTGATGCCACCATTGTGCGCGCCCTGCTGGTGCCAGCGCTAATGAAGCTGTTTGGCAAGGCCAACTGGTGGGCACCAAAGTGGATGAAGGCCATTTATAAGAAGGTTGGCCTCGACCACTAATCTAGAACCATGCTTATGTCAGACCGCGATATCCGCGCAGAAATTGAGGCGGGCCGCGTTGGCCTTGACCCGCTAAATCTAGATCTTCTTCAGCCTTCAAGCATCGATGTGCGCCTGGACCGATTCTTCAGATTGTTCGACAACCACAAGTACGCCTACATTGACCCTCGCGAAGAGCAGAGCGATATGACCCGTTTGGTCGAGGTAGCTGCCGACGAGGCTTTCATTTTGCACCCGGGGGAATTTGTTCTGGGCTCAACCTATGAATACGTCACTTTGCCAGACAACATCGCTGCACGCCTTGAAGGCAAGAGCTCACTTGGCCGCCTGGGTCTGCTAACTCACTCAACCGCTGGCTTTGTTGACCCGGGTTTTAAGGGTCACGTCACTCTTGAACTGGCCAACGTCTCAAACCTGCCAATTAAGCTGTGGCCAGGCATGAAGGTTGGTCAGCTGTGCTTCTTCCAGTTGAGCTCACCTAGTGAGACTCCGTACGGTTCTGAAAAGTACCTGTCGCGCTACCAGGGTCAGCGTGGTCCAACCGCATCACGCAGCCACCTGAATTTTCACATCACCGATGTTGGCAACGAGCCGCTCTAGTTATTAGAAACTTGAACCGTTAAAGGCTGCCCTTGCGCTTTCGAGCGTGGGGGCAGTTTGGTGTTTCAAGGCATAGGCGTCGGCAGAAATTTCGCAAAGCCGCTCAACCTCGTTCACCAGAGCTTTTGAGGCGGCAAAGCCAGGCGATAACGCCCTAACCAATCTGGCCAATTGCTTGAGTGCAAAATGCTGCCCACGAACATGCCCCACCTCATGCCAAAGCACGGCATCAAACTCATCGGAGGTAAGCAGTTTTGGCAGGGAAGTTGAAATGATCACCTGGTCGCGCCCGGCCACCGCATAGGCAAAGGGCAGGTCAATTACAAAAACCGGCACATTATGAAAATTCATGAACGGTTGCTTGACCAAATCTAAGACCGGGGCAATTTGCCTAGCTGCTTCAACGGCCGGTTCAAGTCGGGTCTGAATTAGAACCAGTGAGACTCCCCCGAGCGCCAAGGCCACCCAAGGGCCAAAGCTGACTGCCAAAGCCCAAAACCATTTGGCGCCCGCAAACTGGTTTGAGGTGAGCGCGGCCAGGGTGTCAAAGTAGGACCAAATGGCAACGCTGAATGCCAGACCGGTGGCCAGCACTGCCGAGATGATTGAGCTGAACCAAACGGCCAGCCCAAGCCGGGGCCGCAAAGTAAACCGATTCGTGAAAGCAATTGGCGCCAGCGTTGTGATTAGCAGCACCCATTCGAGGGCTAGCGGAATTAGCAGGGTTGGTGCAGAGCCCAAGGCCTACCCCAGTGATTCGCGCAGTGCTCGAAGCTGATCTGCACTAAGCCCGTTAGCAAAGTGAGAGAACGCCAAAGCCGGGTTGTCGGCGCTGGCAACTAACTTGAGCATGGCATCGGCGGTGTGTTGTTCCCGGGTTTGAGCTGCCGAAAACAGCAGCGAGCGGCCTTCGCCCTGTGCGCGTTGAACCAGGTTTTTATCGGTCAATCGTGAAAGCACGGTTAACACTGTGGTCAGGGCCATCGATCCGTCTGGGCTAACGCACTCAAGAATCTCGCTTGAGGTCATTGGTGCCTCAGCGTTCCAAAGGCAGTTAAGAATCAGTGATTCAAGCTCACCTTGTTGCCGCTGGGTTTTAGACATAATGCAATTCTACAGAATGTCGAACAACTCTAGTTGGAGTAGGAGACGCTTGGCTTTGGGTCAACGCGCAGCAATAGCCCCAGGCCAACAGCCAAAATAATTAGCAGGCCGATGATGCCAAAGATGGTGGCATTTTCAAGACCAAGCAGCATGCTCGCAACTGTGATTGAACCTGCCCACATGAACCCCGATAAGAACGACGCAGCTCGGCCGGTGGTTTGGTAAAGACCAAAAACCTCACCCTCGCGACCGGCAGGAGTAAAGCGTGAGACAAAGGTGCGGCTAGCTGCCTGGGCAGGGCCAACGAATAGGCAAAGAGTAAGGCCGCCGATCCAGTAGGTAATTACACCGGCTCCGGCAAACACAAACACCGCGGTTCCGGCAACAATCAAACCAACCAACGAGAGGATAATCACTGCTCGGCTACCCAGTACGTCATCAAGTCGGCCTCCGATGGCGGCACCAATGCCGGCCACCAGGTTTGCCGCGATTCCAAACAGGATGATCTCGGTCTGGCTAAAGCCAAAGGCAAGCGAGCCAAGCACGGCACCAAAGGTAAATACACCCGCGAGGCCATCGCGGTAAATGGCGGATGAAATCAAGAACTTGAAAGTCTCAGGTGCCTGCTGACGCAGTGACTTGAGCTGTGACCAAAGCTTCACGTAAGACTCGACAACGCTCTGCTTCTTGGCACCCGGCTGCGCGGCAATTTCAGGAACCCTGCGGAACAGCGGAATAGAAAATAGGGCAAACCAAACTGCTGAGAACAAGAACACAATTCGCACGTTCATTGAGTCGGCCAAAACCATGCCGAACACGGTTTCAGGCAAGATAAAGCCAAAGAGCGAGATGCAAAGCAGCAGGATTCCGCCGGCGTAACCAAAGCCCCAGGCGTAGCCCGAGATGCGGCCAATTGTGGTTGGTGTTGAAACCTGACGAAGCATGGCGTAGTAGTTGATGAATGCTGACTCTTGGACGATCGAGCCAAGGCCGTAAAGCACCAAACCAAAGATCAGGTATTCAGGGCTTGGGGCCACAAAGAAAGCGGCAATCATGATGGCCACCAGTAGGTAGGTGTTGATCATTAGCCAAAACTTGCGCTTGCCCGTCTCATCAGATCTGCGGCCAAAAACCGGTGCCATAATGGCAACCACCAAACCGGCTAGACCGGTGGCAACTCCCAAAAGTGCATCGGTGTCGGTGCCTTTGGCAGCGACCGCGCCCGCCAGATAGAGCGGAAACACAAAGGTCTGCATCAGGGTTGGGAAAGGCTGCTCGGCCCAGTCCCACAGGGCCCAGGCAAAGGTGGCGCGTTTAGCTGATCTTTCGGCGTTGGAAGTCATATTCAGCAACGCTAGCGGATATTTGCTACTTCACCGTCACAGTTTTGAAGGCGCTGGCTGATGTTAGGTAATAGTTTCCCCAGTAGTAAGCGCCGATCTTGTATTTGCCCGCTGTGGTTGGTGCTTTTACCCTGACCGAGACATAGCCAGACTGGGTTGTGGTGGCCTTGTAGGTCTTGCCGGCAAGCTTGAAGGTGACCTGTTTGCCCGCCATGGTTGCTCCGGCTGCGGTCTTGAGTGTGCCTTTTAGGTAAAAGTAACTGGAGCGCTTAACGCTCGTGGTGCTCGTGTTGCTCAGGCTGGTAATTACCTTTACTTTTGCCGAACAAGTTACGTTGACGTCTAAATTTAGCGAGGTGTCAATGTACTGGGTCATTACAACAGGGGCCCCGGTGAACCCAGAGAACCCGGTGCAGGCTTTGGCCGCGGCGTCATAGTTTGACTGGCCAAGTGCGTGCCAGCTAACTAGGTCAGAGAACAACTTGGATGAGCCAGTGATTAGATCCCACTGGTAAGGGGTTGAGTAGACGCCGAGCTTGGTGATTTTGGCATTTGACTGTAGGTAGTGAACGGCTCCGGCAATAGAGGCTACGTTGCGGCTGGTGGCATCGGTGCCCACAAGTTCAGGGGTGCTCTCTGACCAAAGCTCGCCGCGCCAGCTGTTTGAGGTCTCAACATCTAGCCACCAGGTGGTTGCTGCCGGTGAAGCCGTTATGCCAAGGCGTGCATAGGCTGCGGCCGCGCGCTCATAAGAGTCTTTGGCCGCGTTATAGCCGTAGTTGAATGCACAAGCTGTGGTGTCAGGGTTAGCGGCATCGCAGTTCATGGGTGAGGTTTGACCCACTGGCCAATAACTGGAGGTTGGGCCCAGGTTGCCGGTGTTGATGTAAAAGTGCGCTGCGGCGCCACCGGCCCAGGTGATTTGACTATCTAGACAAGGGTTACCCGTGTAGACCAGACCGCCGTTAATGCCAACGATGTTGAATGCGCCGTCTGTTGGCAAGGTGCTGTTGCACTGCGGGTAAGACACGTCATAGCCAGAGCCGGCCTCGATAGCGCTCGCCGGTGAGGCGCCAACCAGCAACGATGCGGCAATCAGGCCTGCCGCTACCTTCAAAAACCTGCGCCTCATGACCTTAAGCATGCCAGTTTTTGCTGAGAATACCCATGGAGATTTGGCTGACCAGACAAACTTGAGTCAACAAGACTTAGATTTTGCTGAGAGTGCTTGACAACGAAAACTCTGCGTGTGAAACTTGAGTCAAATCGGCTCAGGTTTGAGCTGAACTCAGTAAACAACCGGGCCAAAAGCCCAAAAAAGAGGAGAAACAAACAATGGCACGTGCAGTAGGTATTGACCTAGGTACCACCAACAGCGCAGTTTCAGTGCTTGAGGGTGGCGAACCAACCGTTATTGCTAACGCAGAGGGCTTCCGCACAACTCCATCGATCGTTGCTTTTACCAAAGACGGCGAAGTACTAGTTGGCGAGACCGCAAAGCGTCAGGCAGTAACCAACGTTGACCGCACCATCGCATCAGTTAAGCGCCACATGGGTACCGACTGGACCTTTGATGTTGACGGCAAGAAGTACACCCCACAAGAAATCTCAGCTCGCACCCTAGCCAAGCTAAAGCGCGACGCCGAGACCTACCTTGGTGAGGCCGTAACCGACGCAGTTATTACTGTTCCTGCATACTTCAACGACGCAGAGCGCCAGGCAACCAAAGACGCCGGTGAGATTGCCGGTCTAAACGTATTGCGCATCATCAACGAGCCAACCGCGGCTGCACTTGCCTACGGTCTAGACAAGGGTAAAGAAGACGAGCTAATCCTGGTCTTTGACCTTGGTGGCGGTACTTTCGACGTTAGCTTGCTAGAAGTTGGCAAGGATGAGGGCTTCTCAACCATTCAGGTTCGCGCCACCTCTGGTGACAACCGCCTTGGTGGAGACGACTGGGACCAGCGAATCGTTGACCACCTAGTTAAGAAGTTCAAGGAGACCACTGGCGTCGACGTATCGAAGGACAAGATTGCCCTTCAGCGTCTGAAGGAAGCTGCCGAGCAGGCCAAGAAAGAGCTTTCTCAGTCCATGTCGGCAAACATCCAGTTGCCATACCTCTCTCTAACCGAGAACGGCCCTGCCAACCTAGACGAGACCCTAACCCGTGCTCAGTTCGAGCAGATGACCGAAGACCTTTTGCTTCGCACCAAGAAGCCATTCGAGGACGTCATCAAGGAAGCCGGCGTAAAGGTTTCAGACATTGCCCACGTAGTTCTTGTAGGTGGATCAACCCGTATGCCTGCAGTTTCAGAGCTTGTAAAGAGCTTGACCGGCGGTAAGGAGCCAAACAAGGGTGTAAACCCAGATGAGGTTGTTGCCGTAGGTGCATCGCTACAGGCTGGTGTTCTAAAGGGTGAGCGCAAGGACGTTCTGCTGATCGACGTGACCCCACTGTCACTTGGTATCGAGACCAAGGGTGGAATCATGACCAAGCTGATCGAGCGCAACACCGCAATTCCAACCAAGCGCTCAGAGACCTTCACCACCGCAGACGACAACCAGCCGTCGGTAAGCATTCAGGTTTACCAGGGTGAGCGTGAGTTCGTTCGCGACAACAAGTCTCTAGGCAACTTTGACCTAGCCGGCATTGCCCCAGCACCACGTGGCGTGCCTCAGATTGAAGTAACCTTCGACATCGACGCGAACGGTATCGTGCACGTATCTGCCAAGGACAAGGGCACCGGTAAGGAAGCATCTGTAACCATCACCGGAGGTTCATCGCTGTCTAAGGAAGACATTGAGCGCATGGTTCGCGAGGGTGAAGAGCACGCTGCTGAAGACAAGAAGCGTCGTGAAGAAGCCGACACTCGCAACCAGGCCGAGGGCATGGTCTACCAGATCGAGAAGCTAATCAAGGAGAACGACGAGAAGTTGCCAGAGGACGTGAAGACTGCGGTTCAGGCCGACGTTGACGCTCTGAAGACTGCGCTCGCCGGAGACGACATTGACGCTGTAAAGAGCGCGCTGGAGAAGCTAAACGAATCACAGCAGAAGCTGGGCGAGGCAATCTACGCCGCCGCACCTGCTGAGGGCGAAGAAGCTGCTGCTGAAGCAACTGGCGAAGACGTTGTTGACGCCGAGGTTGTTGAGGACGAGGGCGACGAGACCGACGAGGCAAAGAAGTAATGTCAGACGACCAGAACCCAAATGATGGCTCTCACCTTGCCGGTGATTCTGATTCAGAAAAGGAGCCACTTTCTGAATCAGAATCGCCTGCGGGCGAGCCAGCAGTTGACTCGATCGATGCTGAATTTGCTGACCTAGTTGATGCAACCGGGCCAATCTCGAAAGAGGCTGAACTGCTAGCTGATCTGCAACGCTTGCAAGCCGAGTTTGTGAACTACAAGGCACGCGTTGAACGCGACCGCGATGTAGCCAGAAACGCAGCAATTGCCGAGGTCTTGCGTGCGGTACTGCCGGCGCTCGACGACTTGTCTCGTGCAGAGGCACATGGTGATCTTGAGGGCTCACCGTTTGCCGCGGTGGTTACTAAGTTGCGCAACGCAGGCGACAAATTTGGTCTAACCCAGTTTGGTGCCAAGGGAGACAAGTTTGACCCGGAGCTACACAACGCTCTGGTGCAGACCCCAAACCCTGAAGTTACTGAAAACGTAATTGCCGACGTAGTTGAGCCAGGCTTCATGCTTGGCGATCGTTTGCTAAGGCCAGCAATGGTTGCCGTTTTCATTCCAGCAGAATAAGAAATTACAAAAGAGGTTCAAAAACATGGCAAGTCAAGATTGGTTCGACAAAGACTTTTACAAGGTCCTTGGCGTAGCTAAAGACGTGTCTGAAGCCGAACTCAAAAAGGTTTACCGCAAGCTTTCGCGACAATTCCACCCAGACACAAACCCGGGTGACGCAAAAGCTGAGGCACGCTTCAAAGAAATCAGCGAGGCCTACTCGGTGCTTTCAGATAAAGAGCAACGTGCCGAGTATGACCAAATGCGAGCCATGGGCTCTGGCGCCAGATTTACCGGTGGCCAGGCAGGCGGTTTTCCAGGCGGTTTTCCGGGCGGTGCCAACTTTGGCGGTGGCGGCTTTGAAGATGTTTTTGCCAACCTTTTTGGTGGCGGAGGTAGGGGCGGTTTTGGGCCACAACGTGGCTCAGACCTAACCACCTCAACCACGCTGGACTTTATTGATGGCGTCAAAGGCACCACAATCAAGCTTCAGCTCAAGAACAACGGCGAGCCGACCAGCATCAAGATTCCGGCAGGCGTTCAAGATGGCCAGAAGATCAAGATCGCGGGTAAGGGTCAACCTTCACCAAATGGCGGCCCAGCCGGTGACCTAATCATCACTGTGACCATAAAGCCCCACCCGGTATTTGTGCGCGATGGTCAGAACATTCGCGTAACTGTACCGGTGACTTTTGCCGAGGCAGTGCTGGGAGCAACCATTCAGGTGCCAACTCTTGGCGGTGATCCAGTCAAACTCAAGGTGGCCCCAGGAACCCCAAACGGCCGTGTCTTGCGAGTCAAGGGCCGCGGAGTGGTCACAGCCAAAGGCGAGGGCGACTTGCTGGCAACCGTGGAGATCGCGGTGCCAAGTCACGTGAGCGACAAAGCTAAGAAGGCGCTGGAGGAGTTTGACAGCTTCTTGCCAGATGAAGACCCTCGCGAGGATCTTCTAACTAGGGCTGGATTGCTCTAGCCGAATACCTGCACAGAAGGGGATGCAATGGAACAGTTAGACGAAAACTCACCAATCTTTGCGATTGGCGTTGCTGCTGAACTAGCCTCTATGCACCCACAGACTCTGCGCGACTACGACCGAATTGGTCTGGTGGTGCCGAGCCGTACCGGCGGCCAAACCCGCCGGTACACCATGCGAAACGTTGCCCAACTTCGCGAGATTGCCCGCCTTTCAAACGAAGGCGTGAGCCTTGAGGGCATTCGACGCATTTTGGAACTTGAAAACCAGAATGCTGAGTTGGCCAAGCGAGTTCGAGACCTCGAGCAAGCTTTGGCCAATGAACTGATGAACCGCCCTGGTGCCCGAGTTTTTGCGGCGGGTGACCAAGGGGTAGAGAGCATCGCGCGCGGCCAAAGGCCGGCAAAACACAATGCAGTAGTGCTGTGGAGGGCCAGATGAATAACCAGAACATGCAACAAGAAGACCAGCGTTCAGCGTTGGAAAAGTACGGCGTAAACCTAACTGACATTGCTAAGTCAGGAAAACTTGACCCGGTTATCGGCAGAGACGCCGAGATTCGCCGAGTTTCTCAGGTGCTAAGCCGCCGCACCAAAAACAACCCGGTTTTGATCGGTGAGCCAGGTGTTGGTAAGACCGCTGTGGTCGAGGGCCTTGCCCAGCGAATCATTGCCGGAGACGTGCCAGAGAGCCTAAAAGACAAGCAGCTAATCAGCCTTGATCTGGCTGCACTTGTGGCCGGTGCCAAGTATCGCGGTGAATTTGAAGAGCGCCTCAAGGCTGTGCTGGCCGAGATCAACGCAGCCGAGGGTCAGATAATTACGTTCATCGATGAGCTGCACACGTTGGTGGGCGCCGGTGCCGGCGACGGCCAGGATGCCGCCAACATGCTTAAGCCAATGCTGGCCCGCGGTGAACTGCGCTTGATTGGTGCCACCACCCTTGATGAGTACCGTGAGCGCATCGAGAAAGACC
>JACCDX011056596.1_pt1 | contig 15515 bp, 24 predicted proteins | sample 7449681 | NCBI WGS metagenome assembly JACCDX01 (sample SAMN15323450, study PRJNA562643) | freshwater metagenome | isolation source: river surface water | place: USA:Blue River Watershed | collected 2017-08-18 | reverse complement strand
GGAACTGCTGATATGCAAATAGGAATAGGGCTTATAACCGGATTTTGTGTTGGTTTTGAATTTGCGGAAGACGATGAAGGCCCGATTTTTGTAGTTGATTTAGGCATTGTCCGCATAGTTGTGATGTATTAAAAAACCCCCTCAGGGTTAGCCGAGGGGGAATCACACACTAGGAGAATCGACTGGCAACAGTCAATGAGATGATATTACTTCAGGTGCTCTAGTTGACGCAAGCGGTGCGTCTTCTTTTTTGCTTGGTGCATCGTACAGATTTTTGACATTTCCACTACCACCAAAAGAATCCATGTTGGTTAGACTCTCTAGCTTGGCCATGTCAAAGCAGTAACAGCCTACGTTACCAGTCTTAATATCTGTACCACGACCGATGGTGAACTTCTCCTTGTAGGGAACAAGCACATCCGTAGACTGTGCATACCGCAGGACACTTTCCAGATCTACTCTGTTGTCCTTACACCACTTAACAGCCTCATACTTCGAGATGAACAGCTTGCCAACCAAGGGCGATTTGTCTCCAAAGTAACCCATGATGTAACGACCTGCTGCTGCACCGTTGATACGCTTGGGGCTCTCTGGGCCTTTCTCGCTACGCCCGTCACGGTATTCCATGGTAACTAGGATGCGTGGGGACAAACCAGAAATCATGCTGCTCAGTGCATCCTCAGAAGTTAAACTGTTCTGTTGTGTCACGTTAGTAGCTAGTTGCCCAAACAGGTTCACAGCAAACTGGTACACCGCCTCAAGATCAAACTGTGTGATGCCTAAGCGGTTAGTAATCTCAAGCCCCGCCAACGAACACTCTGCGTGTGCGCAATAGAACCGATACTTGGGATCAGGAACATCTTTATTTACCCGAGCCGCCCACTTCGCCATGATCTGTAGGATTTCTTCACGGTGCGTAACAACATAGCGCAAGTACTCATCACCTGCTGCACCTGTATGTAACTCCATGCGTTTGATAGCAGCCATGACGTCTTCACCAGTTAAACCGCTACGTTTGTAGTGATCGACGTTAATCTGGATAATACGAACAGCCTCAGCCGCTGAGTTACCACCCGCATCACCGAGGCGACCTTGCATACTCGCATTCCCAGTGATATGCTGCGGAGCAGCCCACGAGCCAGAGTCAGCAAACTGAACACCGGAACCTTTCGATACAGTCAATCGCTTTTTGTCTGCGCCGTTTGTACAGCTATACGCTAACTGCGATAAGTACTCAGAGTCTACGTTTGTAAACTCGTCTAAGAACACAGGGATATTCTGGAACGTACTGAACGTAGCATTAAGTGCATTGATTGTCGCACCCTTCTCACCGTTGATTAACAGCTCCTTGGGATTGCCATACAGCAACAACCCTGCATAGTTCACAGTTGATTTACCCTTACCAGTGTCTTCGCCATACAGAGCAAACAACAAGCCATGGTACAGACTGTTAGAACTTAGTGGAGTAAGTATCGACCCAAATATGGAAGCCAGTGTGTATTGCATATACTCTTGGCCGGGGCGGTTATACACATAGTTCAAAGCATCTGCATAGCCCTGCGTGTTTCCGCGAGGTGAAGGGAAAGCACCTAAACTTGAACGTGCCTGACCACCGACCAAAACTTTACGAACCGTACCATCGGAGTGATACAGTCGGTCTCCAAGAAGGAAGGCATCAAACTCGCCCTTCCAACCAAAGCTTGTCATTGTGTTGAGCTCTTCAGACTCACGTTTTAACTTCTCTAGGCTATCGCGCACATATGCTGTCAAGTGCATGGAAGCATCCTTATTATTCGTAGGTATTAATTCGTAACGTGCTAATCCCTCGATTAGTTTTTGGTTTGATGCAAGAAGTGAAGTGTCAATCTCAAACTCTCGTGTACGCCCGTTGGGTAAGTGCATTCTCATCTGCAAGCTGTACTCACCAGACTCTTTGCGTATACGATATGTTGGATAAAAAAGGTTTGTCGCAAACGAGTAGGCTACTACGATGTCGTCAGCGTTCTTCATGTAGCGAACCATTACGTCGCCCTCATGCCCGTAACCCTTGGGGAACTCCGGTATTTCGACTTCGATAGTTGTACCGTCAACTACAGCTTCAACTACCTCAACTTCTGGCTCAGGTTCAACACGCCCAAGAACTAGGGGAGTCTTAATCTTGCCTTTCTCAGGGCATCCGTCACAACCCGATGGATTGCATTTAGCAAAAAACTCGCAAGTTGTAGGGCCTGAGTTCCAAGTGTTATACCGCAAGTCAACATCGTTCTGAGAATGCCCGGTCTCTAATCTGCGCTCACTCCATTCGTGCGCCAAGGAAACAGGGTCTTCGCAGTATTTAATGATGCCGATTACGCCACGCCAATGTTCGTATTCAACGTCACCCTTAGTGTCACGCATCTTGGCAACTTGAGCGCAGCGATTAGCTACGTAGTCAGCATACGATGGAACTTGCGGTGGGAGGTGTCCGGTTAGATCATTGTTGAGGTCTGAGTTTACAGACTTCGGTTCTTGTGGGAGGCTAGGGAGTTCAGCAGCTAATCGTTTAACCCCTTCAGCAAACGTTCCCGGTTCCATAGGGCTAGCTTCAATGAGAACTCGCACTGCTTTATTAGTAATCTTTCGATTCGTGGATCCCACTGGCCGCAGAATCCGGGAAAAGTCCGCAGTGCAAGTAGGGTCAGCCTTAACTCCATGATGCGCAAGGACAGCTTTAAACGCAAACGCAACCTTTCTCCAAGCTTCATGCTTAATCGCCTTAGTCAAAACCCAATAGCAATGAACCCCGTTACCAGAGTCGACAAACATGGGCATGGGAAAATTAGATGACTTACAAAATGTAGCTACCGCAGTTACAGCCTCTTTCTTAGTCAGGTATCCGCTACCCTTGGCAGCTTTGTCTTCGCCGCAATCAAGGTCTATCCAGAAGGACTTAGCTCGATTCCAGTTCTCAGGCACACGAAACTTTTTCTTGCCATCGACTTCGACTATGGCGTTCTGGTATGAGGCACAAGCATGGTACAAACTAAACCGCTCGTCGGCATCGAATTTAGCCACAGCCTTAGCCATAACAGCCAAGTCGGTAAATGGCTTGTGTACTGTCTTACCCGTACCCTTTTCTATCAGGGCTAGGTAGTGTGTCCCCTCGAGGGGAAGAATTGTTGTTAGGAATTCAAGGGTGTCCATCATACCCTCGCAATGATTTGCTTCTCTGAAGCTTGGCTCCCGATATGGATAGTCCTACTCATATGCTGCTGACAAATCGTATACAGCTCATCAGCTTGGATGTGGTCATCAGAAACGTCAACAATAATTCGCCCAATCATCTCGCTCAACCCGAGCAAAATCTCACCACGATTAAAACCTTTATCACTAAGGATCACGGCGACTGCTTTTACTACTCCGGCTATTTTGTTTGAATCTATTACTGTTGTCATCAATTGCTCCTAGTTATTGGAAGTGGGGGTCTCATATAGCAGAGTGAAATCGAAGCGGCGAAGAGTGCAGGTGCCTGCCAAGGAACCTATATTTCCATGCCACAGGGCGCTAACCCCTGTTCCCCCACACGACTGAGGTCTACCGTTTATCCCCGACTTGGCTCCGACGGTAGAGCGGACTTTTTGCGGGATCTTCAAACCTCATGCGTGTAGGGCCTCGTCTCTCCGAGGGGTCACGACTTCGGTATATTCCCTGTGTCGTTCAGGTTATGCCTAGAGGTGAATCTAGGGGAGGGAGTATCGGGGCTAAGCCCCACCCATATACCAGAGGGAGCAGCAATACTAGTCGTCGAAGTTGATGTCGTCGAGGTTCAAATCACTCACGTCGATATCAGCAGCTTTAACTTCGGCAGGTTTTGGTTCAGCCTTAGGCTTGGCAGCTTTTGGCTTTGGTGCTTCTTGTGGAGGCTCGGGAACTTCCTGTGGTGGGATCGACTCGCCCTTAATCATAGGAGCAGAGAAGCCTTGGCCAAGGATGTTAGCAACGGTATCAGAAGCAATTGCCTCTTGAACTTGTGCATAGCCTTCTTCAGTTAGCAAACCAACTGGCTTAAACACAAGCTTAGGTGTAGGCGCCTCGATGTCAAAGCTCAGCTTTGTAACCACCATGTTGTAAGACACGCCACGCTTGTCGAGCATTTTACCGTACTCACCGAGAGCACGAATGGATGCAGGAGGAACACGCAACAACATTGGATCGTTAATCTGACCCGCAGCAGCGATTGCCATACGAACTGAATCTTGGCAAGCCTTACCTTTGGTTGCACCGTTGTCACCGATTTTGCTACCCCACTGATTATGTGGGCACAACGCACAAGACTTAGCTTGAGGTGCTTCAGCGCTTGCATCTGGCTTGATACCATCGTTGGAGAAACAGTCAGGCTTTTTGGAGTCAGCTTTCTCGTCGTAGCCGTTGAGGTAGTAAACCTTGGATGTGCCTTTGTTGGCTTTAATAAGTACGACGTCTACGGCAGTAGCAGCAGAGTCAGGGTCAAGCGGGTTGCGCAAGATTGAACGCTCACCATCACGAACGATAGCAAAGGTTTTGCCCTTGATGCTAAGGCTTGGAAAACCAGAACTTGCGTGGGATGTTAGGTCGCTGTTAAAGCCAGAGAGGTCTACGTTCTTGAGGTAAGCGGGGAGAGTGTTGGATTCAAAAGGGATAAGTGTACTCATGTTAACTCCGTGTGTGGGATGTAAGATTACTACGAACGACGAATGTTTACAACTTGTTCAGCGCGCCAATTGATGCCCGGCGGCAGGTCGTCATGCTGTTGCCGATACTCCTCTACGGCGGACTTAGAAGGGCGTACTTCGAGCAAAGGCCACTCGTCATTTGTACGCACAAATTCCATAAAGGCATCTTTGTCTCCGGTGGTAACGGAAACCCTAGTTGACTTATACGCTGTACCTGCTTCTGTTTTTACAGAATCCATGCCAGTGTCGTCAAACACCTGTAGCAGCTTGGCCTCGATCTTGTCAAGGGTCTCGTCAATCAGTGCAACCTTGGCATCGTAGGCTGCTTTGTACTCAGCTTTTTTATCTCGTAGCGCAATGTACTTGGCTACTAAATCAGACATTTTCATTTGATACTCCTGTGTGTGGGGGGCTACTATAAAACGTAATTCCTATGTAGTCAATGGAGCAATCTTATAATCATGAAAAATAACTCCGTTGCTTGCTTTACCGACTTTTGTTTGTGCTACCCATACTCGTTTACCCGACTTGTACATTCTGAAATGTCCTCGTCTATCGTGTTGCCGTGGGCTTGCGTGAGTTCCTCCAAGTGGTGTGTTTTTGTACGATACTGACTTAATCTCAACAGTAGTCCAGTCAAACAAAGGCTTCTTACCCTTGGCAGCACGAGCTGCGTTCTTCGGGTTCGCTACAGGTTTATACGCTACTGCTTTTGATTTAATACAAAGACCAATTAAACAACTTACTGTAAAAACTCCGTATGCAAGAATATGTCGACCTCTTTCTATTTCCTCAACATTATCTATATGGATGCTGCTTCCATCGGAGTTTGTCCCACATACATGAGTTGACACCCCATAACTATGTACCTCGGCCTCAAGTAAAAACTCCTCACATACAAACGCTATGTCTACAAAAGGATGTTTATCATTCGGCCATGTTTTGACACGAAAAATAAGTCTTTTACCTTCGGCAGATTTAGTTGCAATATTAACTTCTGGGAACGGCAAATATTTAATTATGGCTTCGTATGAGTGTATCTGGTCTTCTGAAACTAATTTGTTAAATTCTTCTATTTCTCTACTGGCCTCAGCTTCCGTGAAATTTGACATATCAAACCATGGTGAGCCTTCGGAAGTAATTTCATTTTTGTATACATTTGAGATACTCAAACACTCCGCAACAAATGGATTCATCAAAGCTCCTTCATCATATCTAGCAAGAGTCCTTGCATATTTTGTTTCGTCTTCAGTCTTGTGTATATCCGTCGCTCTACCTCCGATCCTGCAATGTGCACAATAACAGTCGAACGTGTTTGGCCCGGACGCCGTACACGAGCGCAAGCCTGTTCATATGTATCGTTGGAGTGCACTGGCGCAAACCATACGATTGTTGTAGCTTTCGTCAGAGTCAGTCCATGAGACATAGTTCCCGGGTTCGCCACAATTATTTGTGGGTGCGCTGATGTCTGGAAGCCATGGAATATTTCGTCACGCTCGGCTTTCTTTATTCCACCATGCACCACCCTTACGTCCCATGTATCAGATAAATCTTTGGCAACGTGCTCAAGCGCACCAGTCAGCGGAACAAATACAATCACCTTACCTTCAGAGCCTTCGATGATTTCTCGTAGTACGCTGATACGTTGTGGTGCAGGGATAACTATGTCCTCGCCATTAGCACCATACGCTACGCCGCAAGATATTTGAATGAGCTTGTTTGCTTTGACAGCTTCGTTCACTGCAAGTATCTCGCCGCCCTCATACTCAGCACGAAGACTAGCTAGCATATCGGTGTAAGCTTTACGCTGCTCGGGTGATAACTCAACGTCACGAGTAATGAATATCTGCTCAGGCAAATCAACTACATCGTCTAGCGAGAACCGAATACTTGGCTGCATCCACTCTTTGATGATGTCGTTAGCGTTAGCTCGTGGAACCCATTTGAATTGTGTGATCTGCTTCATGAGCTGATCTCGAGCCTTGCCGTAGTAGTGCGGTACAGCTTCGTTGTTTGGTACGATTACTCGGCACTGCGCCCACGCATCGGTTGGACTGTTTGGTGTTGGCATACCTGTGAGACCCCAAGCCTTACGAGGACTCTGTTTGTTGATGATGCGGTTAAGGGTTTTCCATCTGTCAGTACCCGCATTACGGAACATGGCAATCTCATCGACAATTATCAAGTCAATGTCAGGGCGGTTTGCTAACTCTTGCTCGATGATCTTAATACCATCGATGTTAATAATGTAAAGATCAGATGGTTGCGCTAGGAGCTTGGCACGTTTCTTACGATCACCATAAACTACCGTAGCGTCTAAGTGCGGGAAAGTCTTGAACACCTCGTCAGCCCAAGTACGTTCCATGGTAGACAGAGGGCAAACAATCAACGCACGTTTAACTTGCTTGCAGTTTTTGAGGTAGTCAAACGCCCACAGTGATGAGACCGTCTTTCCAGTGCCCATGCTGTTTAAAATAAAGCACCGTCTGTTCATCGAGGCAAACGTAGCAGTATCAGTCTGAGCTTGGAACGGATCGAACTGTCCGGCAGCTTTTGGCCACTCATAGTGCAGCTTCATAGGGTCAGGAATATTAAACCCAAGATGCCGGAGCATTTGGGTCTCGTCTGGTCTATGTGGTGCAGCTACTAGAGTTTGGCCTTTGTGAGTGATTAACTTTGCAGTTGGTATAACTGCTGTCACCCTCGAAGGTTCTTTAAGGCGTAGTAGTACTGCCTTTTTGCTCTTCAGTATCGTTGCCATTACTCATCCTAAGTGCTACCCGCAGTGCCGTTACTCGGTCTTCTATGGGTACGTCGTCTGTGAATACTATGCTACAAACCATTTGTTGTTTACCATTTGTGCCTCTGTAACAAGAGTATCTAGCTTTATACCCGAAATTTTGAAAGTCATACCAAGTATCGACAACAACTTCATCGACACCAAGCACTTTATCGAGCAGCATCCAGTTGGCGTGTTCGGTCAAGGCAGCGCTTTTACTGACGTGGTTAGGGATTATATCCACTCTTGCCTTTTCTCCATCCACGATTTTCAGTTTGGGATTTAACTGCCAAGTTCGCCTTACCGTTGGAGCCGCCGTTTTTGAGCGGGGTTTTGTGGTCGACATCTTTGCCATCTCCTTTGGCAACACGTCCGGCTTTCATCATCTCAGCACGAGCGGCATTACGTTGTGCACGTTTGAGCTTCTGTTCTGGGCGAGCGTTATAAGCTTTGTCATACGCTGCCTTTTCAAGTCCACCTTTGTTCATTTGTTCCTCTTTTCCCATTGGTCACGGCAGAAAGAATCGCACCATCGTCTTGGTTCTTCAACCTCTTCTTCACAATGTAAACAAAACCCTGTAAACAGGGCTTTCGGCTTTTGATTCCTGAGACTTCGAAGCGCTAGCGTCTCCGTCATCTCCACTAAATCATTAGCTTTGTCAGCGATATCTGCCATCTAAAACATCCTCTACCATTTTCGCATTATCCGCAACAAACGCAATACCCATGGAATCATTTATTTCCTGAATCCTGCGTTCTTGGTTTGCAGTCGTATTATTTAACTTGCCGGGGGCTTTGGCTTCTATCGCCAAGAATCTCCCCTCCCAACAGCAGATAAAATCGGGCACACCTACCTTCCCGAAGCCGTTGGCTGATGGCATAAAGTACCATATACCTCGGCTGTTTAATAGCTTTTTTATGTCGTTTTTGACCTTCCCCTCTGGTGTTGTAGCCATTATGCTTTCTTCGCTATGTAGAATTCACAGGACTTGACGTGACACCATCCCTTACACAGACCTGACGGACGAGCTGGCCAATGCTCCCTAGCATACGCACTTTCTAACTTGTTTACTCTTGGGATAAACGCTTGCCAGATCAGCGGCGCTTCGCTTCTGTGGAATATCTGACGGTCAATCTTACGATCCTTGAGCCATATGAACCCCGTCTCAACCTGCTCAACCTTGGGGTACGTGGCAAATATATAACCTGCGTATAGGCTAAGTTGTTCAGTGGGTTTGCGCTTACCAGTCTTGTAGTCAAACGTAGCCGCTTTGGTATTGTGCATCACGATCAAGTCAGCGATACCACGACTCCATGCAGTCTTCCAGTCAGTCGGTTGGAAGTTCTTGTCTATGGCTAGCTTCTCTTCAGCGAGCTTGTGTCCGGGGAGCATACATAGCTTTTTTGCTATAACTTCCCATTGCTGCATACCTTCAGGCAACGGCGTACCATGTAGGATACGATTCTCAAACGCAGTATGGACACGCTCACCCCAAATCGTATGCTCCGTAGGTGGTTCCTTAACGTCACGTAATACACGCACATGGTAGAACTGCCTAGGGCACGTTTCGAATTTCTCTAGCTGTGAGTACGTCCAAGCTTGCATATGTATCCTATTTACAATCAGCGTAATTAAGTCCAGACTCAGCTTCGCAAGCTACTGGCAAGTCAGAACACCATTTGGGGGCAACAGACATTAATTCAAGCATCCGTTGTTTCCAATGATCTACTGCATGGTCAGGAACTACGACAACCACCTCGTCATGGACTGTAAGGACAACCCTATAGCGTTCGGTATCTGAGTCAAGCTTACGTAGCTCTTGGTCTATCTTAGCCATCTGATCGAACACAACGATCCGAGCCAACGCCTGAACCACGTTCTCTATAACCTTGCCGCCATAAATCTTATTCGGGCCGTACCTAGTATCATACACATATTGTCCTTCGGCGTCTTTACGCAAGTTCGCATAACGCAGCAGCATCCCGTTCGGTAGATGAATACCATCACCGTTACACAGTAACTTGGATACACCTAGCTCGTAGGAAAATCCTTTGGACATCGCCTCAAGTGCCGCCTGACCATCTTTCCATAACGCAGCAATCTTGGAATACGTCTGCCGATACAAACTCACAACTCGCTCACAGTCAGCCAGTGGCATATCCACCGATACTCCGGCTTGCCCAATCTTTAAAGTACTGTGGAACTTATCTTTACCCATGCCGTAACCAAGCCCGAGGATGCAGGTCTTACCTACGAAACCTTCCACGAAATCAGGGAACACTTCCTTACCATCCACAATCTCTTTGCGCTTGCGGTTGATGGGGCGGTTATATACTTGAGAGGCGAACTTGGAATAAATATCTTCCTTGTCACGGAACGCTTGAACTAGATCATCCTCGCCAGCGAACCATGCAACTACACGCGCTTCGATTTGAGCTGAGTCACACGCAATTAGTTTGTGTCCTTGCGGCGCTTTAATGCTGCGGCGCAGCGCTCCACCACGGGGGAGATTTTGGAGGTTAACTTTGTCGCCACCCGACGCACGACCCGTGTGAGCGCCATAATAATTAAGCATGATAGGTAAGCGACCTCTAGCGCCCATAGCCAGAAACGACTCGGTTCTTGTTTCCTCAAGCGTGGATTTAACACCAAGGCGAGCCGACACCACCGCCTGAACCCTTGGGTCATCATGCTCCAGTAGTGCTTTAAATGCTGTGTCAGTCTTGGCAAAAGCATAAGCTTCCTTCTTAGTGGCAGGGCTGATCTTTGTGGGTGGCTCAACGCCAAGCTGCCGTAATACTTCAGCAAACTTATCGTTGGACATCAGTGACTCAAGCCCGATGCTATCGCTGATCTTAGCCATCAGCAACTTCTTCTTAAGCTGCACACGAGTTAAGTGGTTAGCCAGTTCTTGTGCGTCGAGCTCCAACACAGGGTCGGTATACATCCGAAGCATCAAGTCGATGATGTACATTTCCCGGGCGGTAGAGTACTGCTTTAAGATATTAAACAACGCCCAAGTTATGTTGACGTCATTCTTACAGTACTCACCGTATTGCGATAACTCGTAGGGTGCAAACTCTTTGCGTCGCTTGCCTAGCGCTTGTACAACCTCTGTGCCTTTCTCTCCAAGCATGAACTTTTTAGCAAGAGCTGCCAACGATCCTCCGACAGTCGCACCTGTGACGGGCCTAGCCATTGAGAGAGTATCGAAGTAGTACTTGGGAATGATCCCGAAGCGCCATGCGAGGATAGCTCCGTCGAAAGCGGTGTTGTGACAGATGAGGTTGTGCTTGTGCAGTTCAAGTCTGTCGAGTTCGGCTTTAATGGCATCATGATCTCCAGTCACCCATACTGCGGGCTCGTTATCTATCTTATACCCAAAACCAATAACCTCAAACTGTTTGTCTCGTATATAAGCTTCTGTTGTAATTTTAGACAGGCTATAAACCTTATCGTAATAAGTCTCAAAGTCTAGTGTGATGTTGCTCATAGCCTTGTATCCTTGTAAGCGTAAAGCAAATCCTGAAGAATCGCCTGTACTATGTAGGCTTCCATCTCGCTACTAAGGCTTTTCTCTTGGATGTATTCACAAATGTCTTGTTTAATATGCACAGCCTCGTGTGCAAGGATAGCAACTACCTCAAGAGGGCCCGGAATATTATCACTAATAGTCACAATTGCTCGGCTCATGAGCTCACCATCGTGATTTTCAGTCTGGAAGAAAGTAGCCCTACCACCTGCCTTAATGTAGGACGGTGGGGTTGACCCGCCCTTGATCCAATATGCGTCCCACTCTTCTTTAGAAGGGCAGAACGCATACTCATAGTTAAAAAACTTTGCGTGGTGCCATCTCATTTAAGTCTCCGAGCTGCAAGCAGGGCTACGATATGTGGTAACAACTCTTCACCCTCAGGGATAACTACTCGAGTCATGTGAGTGTTGTGGCTGTGCACCAATGGCTTGGTGTTGTTGTGAAAAGCTTGCCAGTCTAGCATGGTGAGGATTGCCCCGTTGGACACGAAGTCGATGTTAAAGTCTACTGAAGTTTTCTTTTCTATAGTGGGGGAGTCTGTTGGGTATACCTCCGGCCCTAAAATCGGGGAAGGCATTATCTTCCTAGCTAACCATCGCCTAAAATTTCTCATTTCTTTTTCTCCATACGCTCAGTAACCATGTGAGCTAGTATCTTATCGGATACATCCTGAGCAGTCTCGCATATGTAGGCTTTGCTCTCGATGGTAACTACAAAACCATTCTCTACTTTATCAATCGTTATATTAGTTCTATTTAACACAGACGCTCCATACATAGTTCCTATCCTTTCATTACCAACACCTGCATATATAGTAGCGTTCGTCACACCAAGCATCCCGCTTCCTCCTAGGTTAGCCGACTGAGCCGCCGCCAATTGCCCCACATTCCCAAGACCACCACCTACATAACTCATAGCATCTCCATAATGATCTTTAGCTTTGTCGCTGAAGGCTCGCCATCCTGATCGCAGCTTTATGAATACGTGCTTCAAACCACCGTCTGACAACATAGCTCCTCGCTACTGAAATAATTGTGTACAACAATCCAATAAAAAGATTCTGCGTAACTGTAATATGAAAGCCGATCAGAGGTAGGATAAGTAAGTTAGCTGTAAAGTTAATCACGTACCCTATCGCTATGTTTATCAGCGATTCTATAAAAGACTCCATACGGGTTTGTCTTATAACCAAATTTCTTCTCCTTGATGCGCTTGACAGTGCGCCGTGCCCTGAGCCTAGATAAGTAGGCTTGTGGGTCTTTACGGTATTTACGTGCGCAGCGTTCAGCGTTAGTCAGCGGAGTCGGGCTTGGCTTATCCTTACCAACTCCTAGTTTATATACAGGTATGTTGCGAGACCCATGCTTGAACCATTTAAAAATAAAGATGCGCCCCTCAGAGTGCATCCTAGTAAGTATTCGTTGAGCAGAAGCCGACTTGCACCTAGCGATTACTACTACATCATCTTTGGATACAAGCGACTGCCGCTCAAACAGTTTGACTATTAAGTTTTCGATGTTGGATTTTGAAGCCATTGTTTCGGTCTATCGTCGCCTTCAGGGTAAGTCTTGGAGTACAGCGTAATCATCCGTAAATTACACATGGCATGGGCTATATGCGGCAAGCCCTACTCCGGATCATTCTCTTCACCCCGCTGCCAAGCTGCTAGATGTCGCAGCGCACAAGCCAGTGGGATACTCCAGTCCATACCCTTCGCCCAGTTCCATGCGGCGTACTTCTGCTTACCATACATCCATACTCGAGCCTCGTCCTCTAAAGTACAAAGTGGTATGAGGCTTAAGTCAGGTTTGTTGCTGTTGTACCGTGCTCCACTGCCACGTTCAGTAGAGTTAACATCCCCGACTCCATCGTGCTTAATAATGTCTTCCAAGAACAATGGACGGTATCCCATAGGATCACCCGACTCACTATTAGGCATCAGATTTATCCTCCCCTGTCATTGCCTTGTGGCTCATAAGTTCATAAGCTTCGGACGCTGAATGGAAAATACGTGAAGACATCTCATCGCTCAAGGACAACGCCTCTGCCATAGCACCAGTTAGATGGGAGTGGATCACACTGAAGGCGTCTACCATACTATTAGTAGCTTCTTCATTCTTGTCTATTGTGGATTCAATAGCGCCTTTAACCAAGTCCAACTGCATACATTGGTCGATCACAAACGACATGAACTTAACGCCTGCATCCCCGAACTCCTCCGTGTACTTCTCACGCAAAGTGTTTAGATATTTTTCATTCATTGACTGCTCCTTAGGTGTGGGTGTGTATATTACTGCTGTCGTTTTTGTAATGCAAGCGGTTTATTTGTTTATGACATTCTCCTAGCTACTAAGCCTGCTATACCGTTATGGGTCACGATGGACTGCATATGGGATCGCCCTAACCACTGAATATCTACTCCGGCGGGGCGGGCTTGGCTCTGATGTCTAGATGTTGACCGGCTGTACTTACCCCCGTTACCGTACCACTTATCGAACCGAGTGTCGTAGATGTACATGGGGAAGTGCTCGCCGTAACTGTAGACAACGTACAAATCACAGATGTACTGACCCCGTGTGTTGCTGCCATAGAACTCCCTACGGCTCATAACGTACTCTCGCATCTCATAGTTGTTTATGCGTGGGACTGCCATTATTTATCCTCCACTACCCAGAGGGGTTTCTGCTTTTTAAACTCGATGTCAAGGTGATTAGCAATAGCATCTATCTTGGCGGTGTTTTCACTGGTGGTTTCTTTCACCATATCAAAAAATACAAGGCCTACTTTTTCATCCATTCGATGCTCTAAGATCATCAGCTTGTCGCTTATAAGAGCAAACTTAAAGAACACAAAAATCATAAACACCAAGACGGATACAACAAAACATATACCACCAAAAATTATTAAGTCGTTCATGTGTTCTTTTCCTTGAGCCTAGCTTGAACATTTAGAGCCATCCAAACATCACCAGTATTTTCTTCTGACTCACTTATTTCAACAATTTCATCAACAGTCAGCCCGACCCATTCTTTGCGTGGTGATTTAATCTCCGAAGCCACAACTTCCAAGGCTTGATAAAGTTTTTTGACAATCACATCCTCAATCAATGGAACAATTGCTTCATGGACAAAATCACGTAATGTTTTTTCTTTTTCGTCAATCATGTGTTTTTCTCCTTGAGTTTGGCTTCGATGGCGTTTAAAAAATCAAAAACAACCCAGCTAAATTCACCAGAAACCCACTGCCGTTTTAATTCAATCAATTCCTCATCCGTCAGCCCGACCCATTCTTTGCGTGGGGCTTTATAAAATTCAGACTTAATGATTTCATTGCCACGGCGAATAACTAAACTTGTTCCATCTTCCGTAACATCAATGCCAACATTTAAATCTTGTTCAGACTCTTTGCATGGTGGTGCGGTGTAGAGTGGTACGGCATTTTCATCGTCGAAACAAGTAAATGGTTCATTGCTAAATGGATAGTCAGCGTTCCAATCTATTTCACCGTTGATTACTGCCGCATACGCCACAGGCACTTGCTTCTCTGCTTGCCCATACAACTGCGCTTCAAGCTCACGAATACGCTCGACCAATACGGCTTGTTGATCCCAGTCAGGGTTAAATTGCTTCTCTGCTTGCTCACGCTGATTTGCCTCCAGCCATTCGTGCATCATTTTTCTTGCGTCAGCCCAAGTGTTTGAATGACGCTCAATAAGTTGATAAGCAATAGCCCCATCCATTCCTGCCCAATCTTGGCTGTTGTTTTCAATTGTTGCTTGCTCCTTCTCTGCTTGCTCGATGGCTTGGCGTAGTGAATATCGTGCGTTCTTAGCAATAGTTCTAGCGTCCTCAAGATGCCGTGACCACATTACAGCTTCCAACGCCTCCAATGCTTGCTTCATTGCTTCGATGCTCATGTGTTTCCCCTTGCTTTAGCGAGTGCGGCTTCGGCTTGATAAATTGGATTAGTTAAAGAGCTATGCCCCATCCTATGTGCCGCAACCATCAATCTTTCCAACGCCTCAACCAACTCCTGATTCACCTCATACAAGCGGCGTAATTCGGCGGCGGCTCCGTCTTGTGTCGATGAACTTATATCACCTTCATCTATCAAATCAGCCAAGCGCAATGCTTCTGGTTGGTTAGTCATTTGATTCTCCTAGTGCGTAGAGTCGTATCTCTGGGCTTGTCTCAGTTATTACATACTTATGAGTATTCCCATCCCAAGTTTGTACCCAAGCAACAGGTTTTAACGCACGCAATTCACGGGCAGCGGCGAGTGCTTTATCTATTCTGTTCCATACTTCATATGACAAAGAATCGTTTTTTGCGTATAAAAGCGCATCAATAATCAGATCAAGTTTGTTCATTTCTCACCCCTTTGACGGATTGCTTTTGCACACCAAGTCGCCAAAACATCTTCGCCTTCGTATTCAGCGTCAATACTTTCACACAACTTCGCACACGCCTCACGCTCATCTTGGCGCACTAACTCGGCAAAGCGTTCAAG
>JACCDX010646704.1_pt1 | contig 15516 bp, 15 predicted proteins | sample 7449681 | NCBI WGS metagenome assembly JACCDX01 (sample SAMN15323450, study PRJNA562643) | freshwater metagenome | isolation source: river surface water | place: USA:Blue River Watershed | collected 2017-08-18 | reverse complement strand
CGCAACGCCCGCCAAGCCAGCCGCACCCTGGATGCCCTGGCCGCAGTGCAAGGCGCCGAGATCACTCAGGGCCTGGCCTTGGACGCTCTGGGGAATAAAGAAGTGGGAGGGCGGTTATTTTTTCAGACCGAAACACTGGACACCAGTTTGCCGTTGAGTTTGCCGCAAGGCAAAGCCGATAATCAGATATTAGGGGTCGTACAAGCTCTGCGCCAGCGTCATGCGCCGCGTGAGGTGGTGCTGGTGTCCAAAGACATCAATATGCGCATCAAGGCCCGCGCCCTGGGCTTGGCCGCCGAGGACTACCAAAATGACAAGACGCTTGAAGACGGCGACTTGCTCTACTCGGGTTGGATGGCCTTGCCGCAAGATTTCTGGCGCAAACACGGCAAAAGTGTCGAAAGTTGGCAAAGTGGCAGCCACACCTACTACCGCATCAGCGGTCCGCTGGTTCCCGACTTGCACATCAATCAATTTGTCTATTTTGAGAGTCCGGGAGAGCCCAGTTTGTACGCTCGCGTGACCGAAATCCGGGGCAAAACCGCCGTCTTTCGAACCCTCAAAGATTATGGTCACGCCAAACACGCCGTATGGGGAGTGTCGGCCCGCAACCGCGAGCAAAATTTTGCGCTCAATTTACTCATGGACCCGGACGTGGACTTTGTCACCCTCGCCGGTACCGCCGGCACAGGCAAAACCCTGATGGCGCTGGCCAGCGGCCTGACCCAAGTGCTCGATGACCGCCGCTACACCGAGATCATCGTCACCCGTGCCACCGTGAGCGTGGGCGAAGACATCGGCTTTTTGCCCGGTACCGAGGAAGAAAAAATGGGTCCGTGGATGGGCGCTCTGGACGACAACCTGGAAGTCTTGGCCAAAACCGAAACCGGGGCTGGTGAATGGGGGCGTGCAGCGACTCAAGAACTGATCCGCAGCAAGATCCGCATCAAGAGCCTGAATTTCATGCGCGGTCGCACCTTCCTGAACAAATTTGTCATCATCGACGAAGCGCAAAACCTGACCCCGAAACAGATGAAGACCCTGATCACCCGGGCCGGTCCGGGCACCAAGATCGTCTGCATGGGCAATCTGGCCCAAATCGATACGCCTTACCTCACCGAGGGCTCATCGGGCCTGACGTTTGCGGTCGATAAATTCAAGGGATGGCCGCACGGTGGCCACATCACGCTGGCTCGGGGTGAACGATCGCGCCTGGCTGATTTCGCCAGCGAAGCGCTTTGAATGAGCGCCGGGGCCCGACTCTGAGTGGGGCGCTCAATAATCCGAGCCGCCACTGGCCAGGGACTCGAACTTGGTGATGGGTTTCAGGAAGGCCAATTTGACGGTCCCCGTGGGTCCATTGCGCTGCTTGCCAATGATGACTTCGGCCACGCCCGGCTCTTTGCTGTCTTTGTTGTAATAGTCATCGCGGTAGATGAACATGATCACGTCAGCATCTTGCTCGATCGCCCCGGACTCGCGCAAATCGCTCATCATCGGTCGCTTGTCAGTGCGAGTCTCGACACTTCGATTGAGCTGCGACAAGGCAATGACGGGACATTGCAATTCTTTGGCCAGCATCTTCAAACCGCGCGAGATTTCTCCGATTTCGGTGGCACGGTTATCCCCATCCGAGCTGCTGCCGCTCATGAGCTGCAAGTAATCCACCACGATCAGGCCTAACTTGCCACACTGACGCGCCAACCGGCGGGCGTTGGCCCGCAACTCGCTGGGGGTGAGCCCCGGGGTCTCGTCAATGTGCAGCGACACATTGCGCAACTTCTCGATCGACTCGGTCAGCCGTGGCCATTCATCGGCCGATAATTTCCCGGTTCGCAAACGGCTCTGATCAATGCGGCCGATCGAGCCCACGATGCGAATGGCCAATTGCGAAGCCCCCATCTCCATAGAAAACACCGCCACCGGCAAGCCCTCATGGAGAGCCACATGCTCGGCAATGTTGATCGCCAGTGCCGTTTTGCCCATACTGGGTCGTGCCGCCAACACAATCAGATCGCCGGGTTGTAACCCCGATGTCATGCGGTCGAAATCGTAAAACCCGGTGGGCACCCCGGTGATGTCATTCGGATTCTGCGACATCTCCTCGACCCGGTCGAGTAACTCGACCACCAGCGAGTCCATCGACTGAAAGCCCTGCTTCATGCGCGAGCCTTCCTCGCCAATGCTGAAAATCTTTTGCTCGGCCTCGTCCAGGATTTGCGCAACTTCGCGCCCCTGGGTGTTGAAGGCATGGGTGGCGATCTCGTCGCTGACGCTGACCAATTTGCGCAAAATGGAACGCTCGCGCACGATCTCGGCATAGCGGCGGATGTTGCTGGCGCTGGGCACGTACTGGGCCAATGAATTCAAATACGCCAGTCCGCCAGCCTCATCCGCTTTGCCAAGCGCTTGGAGGTTTTCGTAGACGGTGATGACATCAGCTGGTCGGCTGCCATTGATCAGGGTCGAAATGGCTGCAAAGATCAGACGATGCTCAAAGCGGTAAAAATCCTGGTCGGTGAGCATGTCCCCCACCCGATCCCACGCGCTGTTGTCGAGCAACAAACCCCCTAACACGCTGGCTTCGGCCTCGAGCGAATGCGGCGGGATGCGCAATTGAGCCACCTCGTTGTCGCGATACGGGGAGTCGGGAGTGGAAAAAACAGCAGACATGGCAGACCTAAATGGGATCTTGCATCTTAATGCGGGGGGTCGGACTTGTCACCGGACAAGCATGTGGATAACGGGTGGGTAAGCTGTGATCTGGGGCGGTATAAAAAAAGGACTCCCGAAGGAGTCCTGGGGTTGAACCGCAAGGTTCAGGTCAGGCGGTTTCGCCGTACACCGCAATGGTGATGTCCACCGAAACGTCGGTGTGCAAAGACACGCTGACACTGGAGTCACCCACGACCTTGATCGGGCCGTTGGGCATGCGAACCTGAGCCTTTTGCACGGCAAAGCCCTGCTTGGTCAGTTCTTCGGCGATATCAAAGTTGGTGACCGAGCCAAACAGACGCCCGTCCACGCCGGCCTTTTGGGTCAGCTTGAGGGTGATGCCCGCCAACTTTTCGCCCAAAGCTTGGGCAGCAGCCAACTTTTCAGCGGCGGCTTTTTCGAGTTCGGCGCGGCGCGCTTCGAACTCCGCAATGGCCGACTGGGTGGCGCGACGAGCGCGACCCGAAGGAATCAGAAAGTTACGGGCATAGCCGTCTTTGACCTTGACGATTTCACCCAGATTACCCAGGTTGACGACCTTGTCGAGCAGAATGATTTGCATGATGGGCCTTCCTTCAGATCTTGTGCTGGTCGGTGTAGGGCAACATGGCCAGGAAGCGAGCGCGCTTGATGGCGGTGTTGAGCTGGCGTTGATAAATAGCGCGTGTGCCGGTCAGGCGAGCCGGGATGATCTTGCCGTTTTCAGCAATGAAATCACGCAAGGTGTCGACGTCTTTGTAGTCGATCTCTTCAACACCGGTCACAGTGAACCGGCAAAAGCGCTTGCGCTTGAACAACAGCGATTGGGTGTTGCGCTTGGGGCGCTTGTTCTTGTCAAATTTTTTGAATGTGGCCATGATCGGGCCTCCTATGGTGTCTTGAACTCTTGCACATGAAAGGTGACGCCTTTGCCGTAGCGGGGCGACACCAGAAATCCTTTGAAGTGAACCTCTTGAGCGGGATCCAGAGCCAAAATGCGCTGGGTCAGGGCTCCGAAAGCCACCGCCTTGATCGACAAACGCACCACTCTGGGAATATCTGCCTCGGTTTGCTGAGACTCGTGTTCGAGTTCCAGATCCAGGGCCGGCAATCCGGCTGGGGTGTATCGCAGCGCAGCGAGCGATGGGATGCGAGCGGTCAATTCAAATCGGTTGGCCTCGCGGGGTTCTGGCATCAGGCCTGGAATTCGGCTTGAGCAGCCTTGCGGGCTTCTTCGCGCTCGACAGTCTTCATCATCAGCGATGGGCCGGTCTCGGCTTTTTTCTTGAGCACTGTCATGTGGCGCAGGACGGCATCGTTGAAGCGGAAGGCGTGCTCGAGTTCGGCCATGACTTCCTGGCTCGCCTCGATGTTGACGCAAATGTAGTGGGCCTTGGCCAGCTTGTTGATCATGTAGGCCAGTTGGCGACGACCCCAGTCTTCAACGCGGTGCACAGCACCACCGCCAGCGGTGATCATGCCCTTGTAACGCTCGAGCATGGCAGGGACCTGCTCGGATTGATCCGGATGGATCAGCAAAACGATTTCATAGTGACGCATGGACTCTCCTTGTGGATGAAGTCGCCACCGGCGTCAACGCAGTGTGCGACAAGGTAAAACCTTAGATTATAGCGCCCTTTCGCACTGCCTGACCCGCAGGACTGATCCAACTGCCTAACACCCCGGCCAACAGGCCGATGGGAACCCCAAACACGGCAGCGCTGTGAGCCTCGAGACCCCACCAACTGGTGGCCTGAGGGCTCAAGTCCAGGCGGGATTGAATCCAGGGGTGATTGATGAAAATGTAGTAGGAAGCCATGGCCATGCCGGAGACCATGCTGAGCAAGGCGCCAGCGCGGCTCATTCGGGACCAGTGCAAGCCCAGCAACATGACCGGGAAAAAGGTCGACGCAGCCAATGAAAAGGCGCAAGCGACCCAAAACAAGATGTCCACCGGCCTGTAAGTGGCCACCCACGCCGCCAACAACGCCACCAGCATGAGCAAGATTTTAGACAGCATCACCCGCTTGAGGGGGTTGACTGTCTCATCAGCACGGGGGGGGATGACGTCGAGCGACAGCGAGTTCGAGATCGTCAACAACAGCCCGTCCGCAGTGGACAAAGCCGCAGCCAGTGCGCCTGCTGCGATCAGGCCCGTGAACACGGGCGGAATATGGGCGATGTCAGGGGCTGCCAACATGAGCAAATCGCTCCCGAGCTGAATGTCGCCCCACTGGACCCTGCCATCGCCATTCCAGTCATGAATCGACAACAACCCCAGTTTGCGCAATTTGAGTTTGTCGGCCCAATCAGGCAAGGCATCGAGGCGCGCACCCACCAACTCGGTCAGCACCGACTGCTTGAGCAAGACCGCCAGCGCCGATGCCGTCATGTAGACCAGCACAATGAACAACATGGCCCAGGCCACCGATCGTTGTGCTTGACGCGGCGTGGCCGTGGTGAACGAGCGCCCCAAAATGTGCGGCAAGCCCGCCGTGCCGAGGATCAGGCAAAAAACCAGCGCCAGGGTATGGGTCATGGAAGGATAGGCGCCCGGTCCGGCACGCCCCTCAAAACCGACCGGACGGCGCAAGGCGGTCTCGATTTGCTGGCTTTCGCGCGTCCATGTGGCCACCAAGCGGGCGATGTCGCTGTCGCGCAGCACCGGGTTCGATTCGAGTCGATGAATATCGCGCAAGGGCGCATTCTCCGATTTGAGCAAGCTGATCTGGCGCAACAAGCGTTCACGCTCAAGCTGCCGGGCCGTGATGGGATCGGCTATTTTTTGCTTCAAATCCTGCAGCCGGATCTGCATCATTTCGCGCGTCGACTGTTCGACCGGATCGGTCAGAATCTGGCGTGAACGTTCTTGGACTTGCGCCATCGCTGCAGAAGCCGCCAAGGGGACCACCGGGTGTCCACTCACCTTCCAAGCCACCGCCACCGCCACCGCCAGCATGGTCACGACCAGGACGATGCATTGCACCCACTGAGTCCAGGTCACGGCACGCATGCCACCCAAAAAAGAACACAACAAAATCCCACCCAACGCCATGAACACCCCGAGTTCAAACGTCAGCCCCGACAACATCGACGCCACCAGACCGATGCCGTAAATCTGAGCGACCAGGTAAACCGCCGAACAAATCACGGCGCCCAAGGCCGCCATGCGCCGCAACCACAGGGATTGGAAGCGTTCACCCAACAACTGCGGGATGGTGACGGCGCGACTGGCGTTGATTTGACGGGCAAACAACAGACCCAGCAAACAAAAGCCGCCGGTCCAGCCCAGCACATAGGCCAGCCCGCCGGCACGGCTGCCATCCCCCAAATAGCCCTCGGACATCAAAAGCCCCGTCAAACCCATGAACGAAGCTGCAGACATCCAGTCGGCCGCCGTGGCCATGCCATTGCTCATGGCAGGGATGCGCCGTCCGGCCACGTAATATTCTTCAGACTGAGTGGTGCGACAGACCATGCCGATCACGGCATAAGCCACGATGGAACTGATGAGCAAAAAACCCTGTACCACGGCGGCAGGCAAGCGCAAAAGATCGGCCAACCAGAGCAGGGCCGCCAGCACGGTGGCCAAAATCAGACCTAAAGGCACCCAACGGCGCACGCTCAGGCTCATTCCGGGGGCTCCCCGGGCAGGGGCCAAGACGCCCAAACCGCCAAACCCAGGTAAAACAGGGGCATGCATTGGGTGAGCCACCAAAAATGGCCGATGGTGTCAGTGGGTGACGACCAGGCCCAAATCAAACCCATCAGGGTGCTGAGCACCAACAGCGAAGCCACCGCCACCGAGCGGCGGCGGTTCGAACGAGACCAATGAGGATCATCAGTGGGGCTGGATTCCATGCCCCGATTTTTAACACAAGAAGCGACCTCCGGGGGCCGCTTCCTGTGTCAAGGCTTGGCCAGGTTTTGCCAGGTTTCGATCACGCTATCGGGGTTGAGCGACAACGAGGTGATGCCGCGCTCGACCAGCCAGCGGGCAAAGTCGGGGTGATCCGACGGGCCCTGACCACAAATGCCCACGTATTTGCCTTGCTTGAGGCACGCCTGGATCGAACGATCGAGCATGGCTTGGACGGCGGGATCGCGCTCGTCAAAGTCGGCCGCCAGCAATTCCATCCCTGAGTCGCGATCAAGCCCCAAAGTGAGCTGGGTGAGATCATTCGAGCCGATGGAGAATCCGTCGAAAAACTGCAAAAACTCGTCGGCCAGGATCGCATTGCTGGGCAACTCGCACATCATGATCAGCTTGAGGTCGTCTTTGCCGCGCTCCAAACCGTGCTGGGACAACAAGGCCACCACCCGCTCGGCCTGGCTCAGGGTTCGGATGAAGGGCACCATGATCTGCACATTGGTCAACCCCATCTCCAGGCGAACCCGGCGCAAAGCCTCGCACTCCATGGCAAAGGCCGGGCCGAAGTCGGCACTGAGGTAGCGCGAGGCACCCCGGAATCCCAACATGGGGTTTTCTTCGTCGGGCTCGTAGCGGCTGCCCCCGATCAGTTTGCGGTACTCGTTGGACTTGAAGTCGGACAAACGCACAATGACGGGCTTGGGCCAGAAAGCGGCCGCGATGGTGGCCACGCCTTCGGCCACCTTGTCCACATAAAATGCGCGCGGCGACGCATGACCCCGGGCCACCGACTCGACCGCTTTTTTCAGGTCAGAGTCCAGATTCGGGTAATCCAAAATGGCCTTGGGATGGACGCCGATGTTGTTGTTGATGATGAACTCCAGGCGCGCCAAACCCACGCCTTCGTTGGGCAACTGGGCAAAGTCAAAAGCCAATTGCGGATTGCCTACGTTCATGGTGATCTTGGTGCCGATGGGTGGCATTTCGCCCCGCTGCACCTCGGTCACCTCGGTTTCGAGCAGGCCATCGTAAATGCGACCGGTATCCCCTTCGGCGCAACTGACCGTGACCAGGGTGCCGTCGCTCAAGCGCTGGGTGGCGTCGCCGCAACCCACCACCGCCGGGATGCCCAACTCGCGGGCGATGATGGCGGCGTGGCAGGTGCGCCCGCCCCGATTGGTCACGATGGCACTGGCGCGCTTCATGACAGGCTCCCAATTGGGGTCGGTCATGTCGGTCACCAGCACATCGCCGGGCTGGACCCGGTCCATCTCGGCAATGCTGCTGACCAGCCGCACCGGGCCGGTGCCGATTTTTTGGCCGATGGCACGACCTTCCGCCAAAACATCCCCCTGCCCTTTGAGCTTGTAGCGCATCTCGGCCTGTCCCTTGGACTGGCTCTTCACGGTTTCAGGCCGCGCCTGCAAGATGTAGAGCTGACCGTCGGTGCCATCCTTGCCCCACTCGATGTCCATCGGACGACCATAATGCTGCTCAATCACCAAAGCGTAGTGTGCCAGTTGCTCGACCTCGGCATCGCTGAGGCAATAGCGGTTGCGCTGCTCAGGGACCACATCAACGGTCTGCACCAGTTTGCCGCTGGCTTTTTTCTGGTCAGGTGTGGAGAACACCATCTGAATCAGCTTCGAACCCAAATTGCGCCGGATCAAGGCCTTTTTGCCCGCCCGCAACATGGGTTTATGGACATAGAACTCGTCAGGGTTGACCGCACCCTGTACCACGGTCTCGCCCAAGCCATAACTGGCGGTGATGAACACCACCTCTTCAAATCCGGACTCGGTGTCGATGGTGAACATCACACCAGCCGCCCCCAGATCCGATCGAACCATGCGCTGTACGCCCGCCGACAACGCCACATCGGCATGGGCAAAGCCCTTGTGAACGCGATAGCTGATGGCGCGGTCGTTGTAGAGAGAAGCAAACACTTCCTTCATCTTGGCCAGGACATCTTCGATGCCCACCACATTCAGAAACGTCTCTTGCTGCCCCGCAAAAGAGGCATCCGGCAGGTCTTCAGCGGTGGCCGATGAACGCACCGCAAAAGAGGCCTGCGCGTTGCCGGCACTCAATGCTTGAAAAGCGCGCCGTATCTCGGCTTCGAGGTCTGCCGGATAGGGCTGTTGCTCGACCCAGTGGCGGATCTCGGCGCCAGCCTCGGCCAGAGCCCGCACGTCTTCGGTATTGAGCTTGGCCAGTCGCTGGTTAATGCGATCGGCCAAGCCATCGTGCGCCAGAAATTGGCGAAAAGCATGGGCCGTGGTGGCAAAACCGGTGGGGACCCTGACCCCCTGGGGCAATTGCGAGATCATTTCGCCGAGGCTGGCGTTTTTACCGCCCACTGACTCGACGTCGGACATTCTCAGGTTTTCAAACGGAACGACCAGGGCGGTCGGAGAAAACAGGGTTGACATTTCAATGCTCCAAAAGTTAAACCGGAACAGGCCGCCCATGCCGTGGTCAGGCGGGCAGCAGACATGACGACATCCAACCGCTGAGGTTGTTTTTGGTCGAGTAAGGCGGCAGGGCGCGTCATGGTGAATGCGGGATAATCCGGATATTGTAAGTCCGCCAGCTTCGGGCTGCCGCAGCCCCGAGATACCCGACCATCCTTCCCCACCATGCCCCAACGCACCGTGTTTTTTGTCTCTGACGGCACCGGCATCACCGCCGAGACATTTGGCAACGCCATCCTGGCCCAGTTCGAGATGACCCCGCGCCATGTCCGATTGCCTTTTGTCGACAGCGTAGACAAGGCTCACCAAGCGGTCTTTCAGATCAACCACACGGCCAAGATAGAAGGCAATCGCCCCATCGTATTCACCACATTGGTGAACACCGAAGTCCTGCAAGTCATTCGCGAGAACTGCAAGGGCATGCTGCTCGACATGTTTGGAACCTTCGTCAACCCCCTCGAGCAGGAGTTGGGGATCAAATCCAACCATCGCATCGGCCGCTTTTCGGACGTGAGCAAAAGCCAACAGTACAGCGACCGCATTGAAGCCATCAACTTCAGCCTGTCGCACGACGACGGACAACTCAACACCGACCTGGAAATCGCCGATGTCATCCTGGTCGGCGTCAGCCGATCGGGTAAAACCCCGACCAGCCTGTACCTGGCGATGCAGCACGGCCTGAAGGCCGCCAACTACCCCCTGATTCCAGAGGACTTTGATCGCCGCCAGTTGCCCCCTGCCCTGGTGCCGCACAAAAGCAAGCTGTTTGGTCTGACCATCAACCCCGAACGCCTGAGCGAAATCCGCAACGAGCGCCGCCCCAATTCACGCTACGCCAGTCTGGACAACTGCCGCCACGAAGTGGGGGAGGCCGAGGCCATGATGCGCCGCGCAGGCATCCGCTGGCTCTCGACGACCACCAAGAGCATTGAAGAAATCGCCACCACCATCTTGCAAGAGATCCGGCCGGAGCGGCTCTCTTACTGAGTCGAGGAAACTCAAGCCAGCGCAGCGATGCCAGCGCGGGCAATTTGGGCGTCTTCGGGCGACTTGACGCCACTGACTCCCACCGCCCCGATCACCTGGCCATCCAAGGTGATGGGCACCCCCCCTTCGAGCATCCCCTCAATTTCAGGGGCGCTCAAAAAAGCGGTCCGGCCCTGGTTGATGATGTCCTCGTAGACCTTGGTCTCGCGACGGCCCAAGGCTGCGGTACGGGCTTTGGCCGGACCGATGTAGGACGAAATGGCCGGCGCGCCATCGAGACGCTGCAACCACAGCAGGTGACCGCCGTCATCGACGATGGCAATCGTCACCGCCCACTGATGGGCCAGCGCCTCCGCCTCGGCGGCAGCGGCGATCTTTTTGACGTCGGCAAGTTCCAGGGTGTGTTTGGTTTTCATGCCCCGGATCATAACGATTTCCCCACAAAAAATAGGAATCGCCCCCCTCTTGCACCCGTTCACAAATTCTTTACAATGATTGAGCCTGCATGTGCAGGCTTCACATTGGAGACCTCAGATGAGCGATCAGATCCAAACCGTGACCTACCGCGATGTGGGCGTCGGTTCAGTCGACCGCAATCGCGTTTTGCGCAACACCTATTTGATGCTGGCCGTCAGTCTGCTGCCCACCGTGTTGGGCGCCTGGCTGGGTGTGGCCACCGGACTGCACAAGGCGCTTTCGGGCATTTTGGGCATGGTGCTGTTTTTGGCCGTGGCCTTCGGCTTCATTTATGCCATTGAACGCACCAAAGACTCGGCCAAAGGTGTCGGCGTATTGCTGGCCTTTACTTTCTTCATGGGTCTGATGATGTCCGGCCTGATTTCGGCAGTGCTCGGGTTCCGCAACGGCCCGCAACTGATCATGACCGCCTTCGCAGGCACTGCGGGCGTGTTTTTCGCCATGGCCAGTCTGGCCACCGTGATCAAGCGTGATCTCAGCGGCATGGGCAAGTGGTTGTTCGTCGGCGCCATCGTGTTGCTCGTGGCCAGCGTGGTCAATGCCTTTGTCGGCTCCAGCGCCGGCATGATGGCCATCTCGACCCTGGCCATCCTGATCTTCAGCGCCTACATGCTCTATGACATCCGCCGCGTGATCGATGGCGGCGAGACCAATTACATCAGCGCGACACTGGCGATCTATTTGGACATCGTCAACGTGTTCCAGAGCCTGTTGGCCTTGTTGGGCATCATGGGCGGCGAGCGCGACTGAGCCATCTGTTGACCTCAGACTGACGGGGCCTCACGGCCCCGTTTTTTTGTCCTTAAAGCACCTGGTTCAGCGTTCAAACACCGCCATGCTCTCGACATGTGCGGTGTGAGGAAACATGTTGACCACCCCGGCATGGGTACAGCGGTAGCCGGCCTGATGCACCAGCAAGCCGGCATCGCGCGCCAGTGTCGCCGGATTGCAACTGACAGAGACGATTCGGTGCGGTGCTTGCCAGCCCGACGGGGGGGATTGGTGCAGGTCAGCCAGGGCTTTGACCAAAGCAAACGCCCCTTCGCGCGGGGGGTCAATGAGCCATTTGTCGGCCAAGCCGTCAGCCACCAGCGCCTCGGGACTCATCTCGAACAAATTGCGAGCGACAAAGCGCGGCTGAACCCGCAGGGCCTTTGCATTGCGCCGGGCGTTGGCCCCCGCACGATCGACCAGCGCCTGGCTGCCCTCGATCCCCAGCACCTCGAGCGCCTGAGTGGCCAACGGCAGGGTGAAGTTGCCCAAACCGCAAAACCAGTCGATCACCCGTTCGTGCGGCTGCACTTGCAAAGCACGCAAGGCGGTGCCCACCAGCACCTGATTGATGGCCGGATTGACCTGGGTGAAATCGGTGGGTCGAAACGGCATCGTCAGCCCAAACTCGGGCAACCCGTAAGACAACTCAGCACCACCCGTTTGCAACAATTGCACAGTCTCAGGTCCTTTGGGTTGCAGCCACCACTGCACCTGCGGATGAACATGGGCAAAATCGACCAAGCGCAGCCGGTCTGCGTCACTCAAGGGCTCAAGGTGGCGCAACACAAGCGCAACCACCTTGTCGCCGCAGGCCAACTCGATTTGCGGGCAGGTGTCACGCGCCTGCAAACTGGCGATGAGCTCACGCAAGGGCAGCAACAGATCGCTGACATGGGGCGGCAAAATGGCGCAACTTTGCATGTCGGCGATGTATCGGCTTTTGCGTTCATGAAAACCAATCAGCACCTGCCCTTTTTTGACCACATGGCGCACCGACAGGCGCGCCCGGTGGCGATAGCCCCAAGGCGAGCCATAGATGGCGGGCAGGACGGTCGCGGCCTTGACTTTGGCCAGGTGCCACAGATTGTCTTCGAGCACCCTTTGCTTGATCGCAACTTGGGCGTCGTGCTCCAGGTGCTGCATCTTGCACCCCCCACACGCACCGGCATGCAAGCCAAAATGCGGGCAAGTGGGCGTGACCCGCAGAGTCGAGGCGTGCAAGAGGTTCTGCAGGCTGCCCTGCTCCCACTGGTTCTTGCGCCGATGCACCTGAACCGTGACGCGCTCGGCCGGCAAGGCACCTTCGATGAACACGACCTTGCCGTCGGGTCGGCGGGCGATGCCCTGCCCCTCTAAATCCAAGGCATCAACCAGCAATGTATCGGGGATGGTTTCGGTCATGGGCAAGACGAGCCAAAGGCCCGTGAAAAAATCGGTCAGAGGGTCAGCGGGGCGGCAACAGGCGCGCAGGGTCGACCGGCTTGCCCTGGCGGCGGATTTCAAAATGCAACTTCACCTGATCGGCATCCGAATTGCCCATCTCGGCGATCTTTTGCCCCCGCCGCACCTCCTGGTCTTCTTTGACCAGCAATGACTGGTTGTGGGCATAGGCCGTGAGGTAGGTGTGGTTGTGCTTGACGATGATCAGGTTGCCATAGCCGCGCAGGCCTGAGCCGGCGTAAACGACACGACCATCTGCCGCCGCGAACACGGGGTCGCCGGGTTTGCCTGCAATATCCAGTCCTTTGTTGCGGACCTCATCAAAACCAGCCAGCAGATTGCCTTGGGCTGGCCACAAAAAGGGCGGGGCGTCGTCGTTGGCGGGTGCTGCAGCGGCACTGGGGGCAGTCGCCGGGGCTGCAGACTGGGCGGGCACCGAAGGGGTCGCCGGACTGCCGGGCGCAGCTGCCGGGGGAGTCCGCTGACTGGCCAGTGGCGCCAAAGGCCGCGAAGCCACCGCACGGCTGGCGCCCTCGGGCGATTTGATGCGCAAAACCTGCCCGGGTTCGATCAGGTTCGGGTTGTCGATCTGGTTCCACCGGGCCAGGTCGCGCCAGCCCACGCCATGGTCCATGGCGATCTTGGCCAAGGTGTCACCGCGTTGCACCACGTAAGTGCCCGGTTCGGTGACAGCGCTCATGGGGGGTGACATGGGCGTGGTCGCCATCGGCTGCGGCGCACGCGCGTTGGCAGCATCCATGCGGTCTTCCACCGGGGCCGGTCGCTTGACGCTGGGGGCGCAAGCCGACAGTGCCGCAGCGAGCAACACACAACAGATCAGGGGCAGTTTAGACATGTTGGGCAAACAATCAGGCGATACCCGATTTTAGGGGCACGAAGTGAACCGCTTCCAGCACCTGCTGACGCAAGCCTTCGGGCGTTCGGTCGACCACCACCAGCGCCTGCCCTTGGGCGCAGACCATGGGCGCAACCAGCCGCCCGCCGACATCCAATTGATCAAGCCAGGCCGGTGGCAACGCGTCGCCGCCGGCAGCAGCAATGATGCCTGCGTACGGAGCCCCTGACGCATAGCCCAGCATGCCGTCGCCCAACAACAAGTGCAAATTCGGCTGGCGCAAGTGACGCAAATTGTCCACGGCCCGCTCGTGCAGGCCCCGCAACCGTTCGATGCTGTAAACCTCTTTGGCCACCTGACTCAGCACAGCCGCCTGATAACCGCAACCCGTGCCCACTTCGAGCACCCGGCCCAGTTTCCCGTTGGCCCGCAAGTTACGCCCCTGTCGCAACAAGGCGACCATGCGCGCCACGACACTGGGCTTGGAGATCGTTTGACCCAACCCAATGGGCAAGCTGGTGTCCTCGTACGCCTGATTGACCAGGGCCGAGTCGACGAAGCGGTGGCGCTCAACCACAGACATGGCACGGAGCACCAGGGGGTCATCGATGCCTTCTTGCACCATGCGTTGCACCATGCGCTCGCGCACCGCCTGCGAGTCCAAGCCCAAGCCTTGCACCGGCGGCACGGCTGCAGCGCGCTGGCGCTCGCCCCCGGCGCTGACCTTGCCGGACTTGCCGGCCGCTGAAGCCGGAGTCAGATCGATCCGGGCCGGAAACGCGGGCCTGGGCTTCATGCCAAGCGCCCCTGAAGCGATTGCCAACGCGCCAGATCCACCCGATCGGTCAGATCGACCATGAGCGGGGTGAGCGCGACATGGCCCTGAAAAGTGGCGTGAAAGTCAGTGCCCTCGGCGTCGTCTTTGGCCGGGCCGGCGCTGCCGATCCAATACATGGTCTCGCCACGCGGACTTTGTTGGGTGATCACGCTTTCGGCCGCATGGCGGCGACCCAAGCGGCATACCTGCACCGGCTTGATCTGTTCTGCCGGCAGACAAGGAATGTTGACATTGAGCAAAAAAGCGGGGCCCTCGATCAGACTGAGGTCGCGCACTTGCTCGACCAGCTGACGCGCTCGGTGCGCCGCCGCATCCAGATGTCGCCAGCCTTTTTCGGTTTGCGAAAAAGCGATCGCCGGGATGCCCATGAGGTAGCCCTCCATGGCCGCACCCACCGTGCCCGAATAAATGGTGTCGTCGCCCATGTTGGCGCCGTTATTGATGCCCGAGACCACCAGATCGGGTCGCCAATCGAGCAAACCGGTGAGCGCGATGTGAACACAATCAGCCGGCGTACCCGTCACATACCGAAAGCCGTTGGCCGCGCGATGCACATAAAGCGGTGAATGCAGGGTGAGTGCGTTCGATTTGGCGCTGTTGTTGTGCTCGGGCGCCACCACCTCGACCCGACCCAAATCGCGCAGCGCCTCGTAAAGGGCCACGATGCCCGGTGCCTGGTAACCATCGTCATTGCAAATCAGAATGTTCATGTCGCCCTCTGTCATGCATTGTAGGTGCGCCGGCTGCGTTTATGATGGCTTGCAAAGGAGACCCCTCATGCACGCTTGGCTCTGCGAAAACCCCATCGGCGTCGACGCCCTGACCTGGAAAGAGTTGCCTACCCCTGAACCCGGGCCGGGACAGGTGCGGATACGGATTGAGGCTGCGAGCTTGAATTTTCCCGACTTGCTGATCGTCCAAAACAAATACCAAATGAAGCCGCCCCTGCCCTTTGTGCCGGGCTCGGAATTTGCCGGGGTCATTGAAGCCCTGGGCCCTGAGGTCAGCAGCATGCAGGTGGGCGAGCGGGTCGGCTGCTTGCCCGGCACCGGGGGCTTTGGCACCCATGCTCTGGCTCCCGCCAAGCTGTGCCTGCCGCTGCCTG
>JACCDX010343434.1_pt1 | contig 15521 bp, 14 predicted proteins | sample 7449681 | NCBI WGS metagenome assembly JACCDX01 (sample SAMN15323450, study PRJNA562643) | freshwater metagenome | isolation source: river surface water | place: USA:Blue River Watershed | collected 2017-08-18 | reverse complement strand
TAATGTCGGGGCAGGTTGATATGTTGGTAGCTGGTGGTGTGGAGTCGATGTCACGAGTGCCGATGGGTTCAGACGGTGGTGCTTTGATGATGAATCCGCAGATAATTTCTCAGCACAAAATTGTTCCGCAAGGAATTTCTGCTGATTTGATTGCCACCAAATATGGTTATTCACGCAATGATGTAGATACTTTTGCCGTAGAATCAGTGCGACGTGCCGTAGCAGCTCAAACAGCAAATCGTTATAAATCAATTGTGCCAGTTAAAGATGAAATAGGTATTACGGTACTTGACCGTGACGAGGGTATTCGTCCAGAAACAACACTCGAATCGTTAGGTAAACTCAAACCAGCTTTCGAGATGATGGGCGGAATGGGACTTGATGCCTTGGCTTTGATGAAATATAATGATTTAGTAAACATCAACCACGTACATCATGTGGGAAATTCGTCGCAGTTGACTGATGGAGCAGGGGCTTTACTAATAGGAAATAAAGCAACTGGCGATAAACTCGGACTAAAACCTCGTGCTAAAATCAAGGCATTTGCGATTGTGGGTTCTGAACCAACAATCATGCTCACAGGGCCAGTGCCTGCCACCGAAAAGATTCTGAAAAAAGCAGGAATGAATATCGGTGATATTGATTTATTTGAAGTAAATGAAGCATTTGCAGCCGTTCCGATGTTATTTATGGAGCATTTTGGCGTTGACCACTCAAAAGTTAATGTTAATGGTGGAGCTATTGCTTTGGGGCATCCGCTGGGAGCAACGGGAGCAATTTTATCAAGCACATTAATCGACGAACTCGAACGCTCAAACAAATCAACGGGACTCGTAACACTTTGTATCGGTGGCGGAATGGGAATCGCTACGATTTTTGAACGAGTATAAAAAGGTCTGTGCCGAAGGTCTGGCTTATAAAACAAAATGCCTTGAGAAGCGATTTTCAAGGCATTTTGTTTACGAAACTTTGATTCCCTCCTCATCAAGATATTTGCCTATATTGATGTTTATTCCGTCGAAAAGTTCGATGTCTTTATCCCAACTTTTGATGTACCAATCTTCATTTGGTTTAGCAACAATCACTTTTTGAGATGCTGTAATTACCCAAAACACTTTTTCGGTGCCAAATTCAAAGAGTTTTTCGGTTTTTCGAGTTAAATAATCCATAAAATTAGTTTCACCCAAATCGGCATTTGTATCAACTTCGATAGCATATTTTGGTGGAACACTTGAGTATTTTGTAGTGATTTTGTCGGCAGTTAAAACGGTTTTTTCATAGACCAAAATATCTCCCGCAAGCGTGTCCTTATATCCTAATTGTAAGCCAGATTCGTTGGTGTGGATTCGATACTTTGTTTCATCAAAGAAACGATAAATTATTTTTAAGATGTAATTAATTAACTCTGATTGCAACGAACTACTTCCCATAATCTCTTCAGCATTTAGGTGTTTTTTTATTGCTTCTTTGTATCCATTATAATAAATTGGCTTTCCATCTATGATTTCATAGATGAATTCTTCGGGAATTTTGCGAGGAATTACTTCAACATCTTTTTCAAGTACCATGCTACTGTTGGTTTTTAATGAAACTAAGGTACAAAAAATACACGAATACCTAAATAAATGTTAGGAAAATCAGCCAATCAAATCACATAAATCAATCTAATCAGAGTTTAAGAAAAGTTTTATTCCTATTTTTGCAGTTCAATTCAAGAATAAAAGAGAATTATGCAAATCAAGGAATTACTGAAGCAATCGCCAAGCGAACAAGAAGTGACCGTGAAAGGTTGGGTACGTACCAAACGTGGGCAAGCAGCCGTAACTTTTATTGCCATCAATGATGGCTCAACGATACATAATATTCAGGCAGTTGCCGAAGGTGGTGCAATAGATGAAGAAACATTGAAGTTAGTTTCGACGGGTGCGTGCGTGGCCGTAACGGGGAAATTGATTGCTTCGATGGGTTCTGGACAAGCAGTAGAAGTAAAAGCCGAGAAAATTGTGGTTTACGGCACTGCTGATGAGACATTCCCGATGCAACCAAAGAAACACTCAATGGAGTTTTTGCGTGAAAAAGCTCACTTACGTTTCCGTACAAATACTTTTGGTGCTATTTTCCGTATTCGTCATGCGTTGGCTTATGCGGTGCATAAATACTATAACGATAACGGTTTTTTCTATCTTCATACGCCAATCATCACGGCTTCTGATGCCGAAGGTGCAGGAGAAATGTTTCATGTAACAAACTTCGACATGGAGAAACCTCCAAGAGCCGAAGACGGAAGCATTGATTACAGCCAAGATTTCTTCGGTCGCCAAACGAGTTTGACAGTTTCGGGGCAATTGGAAGGCGAATTAGGTGCGTTAGCTTTATCAAAAATTTATACTTTTGGGCCTACTTTCCGTGCTGAAAATTCAAATACTACTCGTCACTTGGCCGAGTTTTGGATGATTGAGCCAGAAGTTGCTTTCTATGAATTAGAAGATAACATGGCGTTGGCCGAAGATTTCGTGCAGACGGTTATCAAATATGCTCTCGAAAATTGTGCGGAAGATTTGGCTTTTTTAGAGAAACGTCTTTTAGAAGAGGAGAAAAGCAAACCACAAAACGAGCGTAGCGAATTGAGTTTGCTGGAGAAATTGAAGTTTGTAGTTGATAATAAATTTGAGCGTTTGACATACACAGAAGCGATTGAAATCTTACTTCGCTCGAAACCTCATAAAGAGAAAAAATTCCAATATCCTGTTCAATGGGGCATTGACTTACAGTCAGAGCATGAGCGTTATTTGGTAGAAAAACACTTCAAAAAACCAGTGATTTTGACCAATTATCCGAAAGACATCAAGGCTTTTTACATGAAGCAAGATGAAGATGGGAAGACCGTAAGAGCAATGGATGTGTTATTCCCAGGTATTGGTGAAATCATCGGTGGCTCGCAACGTGAAGATGATTACGAGAAATTATTGGCTCGCACGAAAGAAGTAGGTATCGACCCAGAAAACATTTGGTGGTATCTCGAAACTCGTAAGTTTGGTTCGGCTCCGCACTCAGGTTTCGGACTTGGTTTTGAGCGTTTAGTGTTGTTCGTAACGGGTATGACCAACATCCGTGACGTGATTCCGTTCCCTCGCACGCCTAAGAGTGCAGAGTTTTGATAGACTTTAAATAGTTTTTTCTAAATTTGACAACTCTAACAGGGTTGTCAAATTTTTATAATAAAACCGCATGAAAATTTCAATAAAAAATTTCGGACCAATTGAGCACTTCGAGTTTGACTTGGAGAAGGATTTGCACGTGATTTATGGCGAAAATAATATTGGGAAATCGTGGGCGGTAAATTTGATTTATTTAGTACTAAAAAGTTATAAAAGATTTATCGAGGGTAGTGATTTTGAATTCAATGTAAAAACTTCATATGTTAATGAAGTAAAGGATAATATTTTTAATTTGACGAAAATTGAAGATATAAATAAGTTAGTTCTTAATAATTATTTAGTAGAGTTCTGTGAAAAAAATCTAAATGTATTTACCGAATTTTTGCACTCTTCTTTAAAAAATACTTTTTCAAATATCGTAAATACTCATACTAAACTAAAACCTGAAATTGAGATAAAAACAGATTATTTTACTTTTAACTTCTGTTTTGAAGACAAGGCAATTGAAGAATTATACTTCTCCATTGATAAAGACATACACTTTGACTATAATTTTAAAGAAGAAGATGATGATGATTTTGTTGAATTAATTAAAGATTTTTTTTCTAACAAAAAGACGAAAAATAAGAAGCTTATAGACGAAATTAAAGAGGGGATTGTAGACCAGCTTTCATTCGAAATTGGATTCAGAGGAGTCCAGCTTTTTCAGAGTTTAGTTCCTAATCCTTTATTTGACTTATATTTTCTTCCGTCTTCCAGAGAAGGACTACACCATCAATTTAGTAATTTTGGTAATATTTTAGCTGAATTATCTCGTTTTAGGTTTCAAATAAAAAGCCAATTTAAAATTCCAAAGTTAAGCGAACCTATTGCAGATTATCTACAAAATCTAAGTCAAGTAGATGATAAGGTAATAAATAAGGATTTATCACACATTATTAATAATATTGAGAGTGAAATATTGAAAGCTAAAATAAAATTTGATAAAAAGAAATCGGAAATAAGGTTTATTGATAATAGAACAAAAATACAGTTAGATATTTTAGAGGCATCTTCAATGATTTCAGAATTAGCTCCATTAGTTATTTTCATGCGACATATTATTTCTGTAAAAAAACGTTCTTCAGGATATAAATCTTACAGAGTACTTTTCATTGAAGAACCTGAAGCTCATCTTCATCCAAAAGTTCAGGTTGAAATGATGAAAGTTTTTGTGGAATTAGCCAAATCGGGTGTGAAGGTAGTAATGACTACCCATAGCGATTTTATGATGAATGAACTTACAAACTTGCTTTTAGAGAAAAAAATTGATGCTGATAAAGTGGGAAGTTACCATTTAGTGATGGGCGAAAAAGGTAGCTATGATGCAGGAGATATGAAAGCAACAAGTGAGGGAATTGAAGATTACAATTTTACGGATGTGGCGGTTGAACAGTATGAAAGACGAATGAGCATTTTAGAAAAACTTAATCAAGAGCATGCTTTTACAGAAGATTCGGCAAGATGAAAGGCTGAAGCCCTTGCTACAAGATAGATGTGAAGATGAAGGTATTTGTGTTGAGATTGATAAAAACATTCCAAAAGAAGATTATGTTATCTTAAAATTAGATAGTTTTTATAATACAATTAATTTTGCTACTCCGCCACCTTCTCCCGACTGTTTTATTATTCAAAGATGTGCAGGAACAGATAAGTATGGCATCACTATTGTAGAATTGAAAGGCATTAATAATTCAGATGGTTTTAAGGTTGAAAATATGAAAGCTAAGTTTGAAACTTGTTTTCAAGAATTTATGCTTAAAGATTTTAAGAATTATTTTAATCGTGATTATAGTAAAATACAATTGTATTTTGTTTCAGAAATTGAAATTTACAGAAGAGAAGCTGGACTAAAAATGAAGGTTTTAGAAAGTATCAGTTTTAAATTTAGGGGAAAACCTTATAAAATCAAACCTTACAAACCGACTCCAGCCGTAAAACCTTGTTATTAAATGCTCATAACCATACTCATATTTCTTGCTGCGATTTTTGCCAATGTGGTCGTTGGGGTGTATGTCGAACGTAAGGTTTCGGCTTTTATTCAAGACCGTACTGGCCCAATGGAAGTTGGTAAGTGGGGGCTGCTACAACTCGTTGCCGACCTTTTGAAGCTGATTCAGAAAGAGGACATCGTGCCTGCCGCTGCTGACCGTCGTATGTTCAAATTCGCTCCATTGATGATTTTTATGGCAATTTTTGCGGGTTTTGCATTATTTCCATTATCGCCAAGTTTGAGAGGTTCAGCCACACCGACGGGTGTTTTTATGCTTTTGGCGGTGGTTTCGCTCGATATTTTGGGTATGTTAATGGCGGGTTGGGCATCAAATAATAAATATTCTTTGTTGGGAGCAATGCGTTCGGTTGCCCAGATTATCTCTTACGAAGTACCGCTCGGTCTTTCGGTTTTATGTGTGGTGTTGATTACACAAACGCTTGATTTGCAAGAAATTAGTTTTCAACAAGGTTTTCTTTCACTCGAAAAAAACTATCTTTTTGGAATAAAAGCTACGGGTATTGAGGTCAATCAATACGGCGGAATTTTGACTTGGAATATTCTCCGAAATCCATTTCTATTGGTAGTCTTTGTTATTTACTTTATTGCTTCATTGGCCGAGGCAAATAGAGCTCCATTTGATTTACCCGAAGCTGAATCTGAGTTGATTGGTGGTTTTCATACCGAGTATTCGGGGTTTCGTTGGGCAATTGTGATGCTTTCTGAATACGGAATGATGCTTTTGGTATCTATCTTGGGCACAATTTTATTTTTAGGTAGTTGGAATACCCCTTTCCCGAATATTGGCTCATTTACGCTCGGAAGTTGGACAAGTGGGCAAATCGGACATTGGTCAAGCGACCTTTGGGGAGCATTTTGGCTAATTTCAAAAGCCTATTTTTTGATTTTGATTCAAATGTGGATACGTTGGACACTCCCTCGCTTGCGTGTTGACCAACTCATGTATCTTTCTTGGAAAGTGCTTACGCCTTTTTGTTTAGTGCTTCTATTAATCTCTGGAGTTTGGCGTTTGTTGATGATTTAACCCAACTCAAACCAGCCTCTAAATTGGTGGGCTTTTTCTTTACTCACTACTATTTCATCTTTGGTTGCGGTAACTAATTTCAACTCAATTTTGCCCGTAAAATGGGTTCGATAGCTTTCGATGGCTTGTTTATTGACTATAAACTGGCGATTAGCTCGGAAAAATCCTTCGGGATTTAGTAATTCTTCGATTTCATCCAAAGAGTTATAATCTGTTATCAATCGTTGATTATCAGTGGTCTGAATCCAGATTACTTCGTCTCTATAAAAGCAGGCAATTCGTTCGGTTGTTACTGCTACGATATTTCTCTGAAAATGTGCCGTAAATCGAGTCTTAAACTTTGGACTCGTGGAACGATTTTCTAAATCGCTCAATAGATGTGAAAGTTGCTCTTTAAAATCATTCTGATTAGAAGTATGACTCAGCTTTTTAAACTTCTCAAAAGCACTGCGAAGTTCGTCTTTGTCAATGGGTTTCAACAGATAATCAATGCTATTGAGTTTAAAAGCCCGAATAGCATATTCGTCATAAGCTGTCGTAAAAATGATTGGGCATTGCGGTTGAATTTCTTGAAAAATATCGAAACTAACGCCATCAGAAAGCTGAATATCTGATAAAATGAGGTCAGGTTCGGCATTGGTTTTAAACCAATCTAAAGATTCTTTTACGCTACCGATTGTGGCTAATAAAACTGCGGTTGGTTCGAGTTGTTTAACCAAATTTTCGAGGTTCTTGGCTACGAGTGGTTCGTCTTCTATTAAAAGGATTTTCATATTAAATTAGCGGAATTTTTACTCTGAAAACCTCGTTTTGTTCAATCAAAACGTCTTTATCACTGAGAAAACTATAGAGTGTTTTAAGGTTATTTAAGCCTTGGCCATTAGAGGTTTCTACTTGTTTTTTTTGTTGTATCGGATTTTCTATAATGAGATAGTTTTCTTGGTTAAATATGTTGATATTCAGTGGATTAGCTTGATTAATTATGTTGTGTTTCAGTGCATTTTCTATCAAAATCTGCAAAGTCACGGGGGCTATTTGTAGGTCTAAGGCTTCTTCCGAAATATCGAAATGAATACCCAGCGATTCGCCAAAACGAGTTTGAAGTAAAGCTACGTAATTCTTAATAAAATTCAGTTCAGTTTCGAGGCTGACCAAGCCCTTTTCTTTATTCTGTAAAACGTATCGGAATACTTTAGATAATTGTCTTAGAAACTCACTGGCAAGCGTTGGATTTTCGTGAATCAATGAATCGAGCGAAGTGAGACTATTAAACAAAAAATGTGGATTAAGTTGATTTTTCAAGTTATCAAATTGTACCTGTGATTTCTCTTTTTCGAGATTGCTGGCTCTGAGTGCATTTTCACGCCATTTATTTAAAGAGTATTTGGCAAAATGAATAACATTGAGTAGGGTCACAACTAAAACCTCAGTGGCTACACCTGCAAGCTGTGCAAGATTAGTTGCTTCTTTTTCGACGATTGAGTGTAAGGGCAACATTGTTCGCCCAATTAAAAATACAACTCTTGAAACAATAGTAATGAATGCAAGATTGAGAAGAATTTGCGGTATTAATCGCTTTACAATTCCTCTGTCATAGGGCATGAATCTATCGAAAATAAGGCAGGTTTTGCTAAAAAAAAGGTAGGTTGTTGATAAAACTATGACAGAAACAAAGAATAAGATAGTATTGCTTTTGAGGTCAAAATCAAAAATATACCATCTAAAAAAGGCTGCTATCATTGCCATTGTGACAATGACGTACATTACTATTTTTCTCTCAGCTATCATCAGTTAATAATTTGTCCGTCTGACATCTCAATGATTCTATCACTTCCTTTCGCAAAGTCGGGGTCGTGCGTTACGGCAATGATTGTTTGGTTGTTTTCGTGAGCAATTTGCTTAAAAATCTCAAAAACTACCTCTGAGTTTTTCTTGTCCAAATTTCCAGTAGGCTCATCACCCATAATAATTGTAGGGTCATTTATTAAAGCCCTTGCAATGGCTACACGTTGTTGTTGTCCACCCGAAAGTTTGGCCGATTGCTTGAGTGCGTGGTCTTGCATATCAACCAATTTTAGTTTTTGGTAGGCACGTTCTTCAATTTCTTTGTTTGAATATTTTCCGAGTTTTAGAGCAGGAAGCATCACGTTTTGCAGAACCGTAAACTCTGGTAAAAGAAAGTGAAACTGAAACACAAAGCCTAAATGCTCATTTCGGAAAGCTGCCAGTTGGTCTTGCGTACGTCCAGTCAGGCGTTCACCTTGCATCACGAGCGAGCCTTCGTAGTCAGTATCCATCGTTGATAGAATATACAAAAGTGTTGACTTTCCGCAACCCGATTTCCCTACCAGAGCAAGAAACTCACCACGATTAGCTTCAAACGAAATATTCTTTAAAACCTGAAATTTATCGGGTTCGTAGAAATATTTGTTGATGTTGGAGGCGGAAAGGACGGCCCCCCCCGCCCCCGATGGGGGAGCTATTGATTCTATGATATTTTTTATATTACTAAGCATTTTATTGCAGAATTATTAAATAAAAAAACATTTGTAAATTTTTGTTTTTAATTCCCCCATCGGGGGGTAGGGGGCTTATCCCCTCAATATCGCCACTGGGTCGATTTTTGATGCTTTTCTGGCGGGCATATAGCCTGCCAAAATGGTGGTTGTAATGCCGAAAATCATTCCGAGGCCATAATATTTTGGTTCGAATAGAATCGGGAATGTTTTGATATCGAGAAAATCTCCTGCATCAAACGGAACCGAAGAAAGTAGGTAACTTAGACAAAAGCCGATAATAATGCCCAATAATGCTCCCAAAATGCCAATAATGATTGATTGAATTAGGAAAATAGAAACGATATCGTTACCTGCAAAACCTGTGGCTTTTAAGATAGCAATGTCCTTCATTTTATTGATGACATTCATATTCATGATATTATAAATGCCAAAGCCAGCAACCACCAAAAGCGTAATCGAAACCATAATTACCATGCCGTTTCTGATTTTATCACCTGCCAAAAACGCTGAGTTGGCTTCGGCCCAATCCTGGGTTTTATAGCCGTACTGATTATGCAGCACTTTTGCATACGTAAGAGCTGCTTGCGAATCTTTCATTTTTATGTGAATATCCGTCACGAAACTTTTGTCTTTTTGTAGAATTTCCTGCACCATCGACATATTGGCGTAGCATTTTACCCCATCAACGGTCTGAATGCCAAAACCGAATGTACCTACGATTTTGACCAACTTTAAATTTCCTGTGGGTGTGGTTACGGTTATTTTATCGCCAACTTTCACATTTAGATTTCGAGCTAAAACTTTTCCCATCAGAATACCGTTGGGCGTAGAAAGTAACGATTCTATATTGCCCGATTTGATGCGTTTTTTTAGGTCGTAAAGTTTATCTTCTTTCATAACATCGACACCTGCAATTTGCCCCGAAAATGGCACTGGTCCTTTATTGAAAAATACCTGTGAGCTTATCTGTGGAGAAACTCCCAAAACAGAAGGCTCTTTTTCGATATTAGCAGCTATTTGTAGTCCGTTTTTAATGTTAATCAATTCATTTTTAGGTAATTGATGATACGTAACATTAAAACCCGATGGGTTGGCTTCTTCAATAATACTTGGGTGATTGCTCGTAATTTCTTTATAGATTCTGATGTGCGGCGACGAATCAAGAGCCGAATCTTCCAGAAATTTGTTGACACCCTTAATGACCGAAATCATAACGATAAACATCGCAATTCCGAACGTAACACCCAGCATCGCAATCAATGTCTGACGTTTTTTGCTCAGTAAGTGCGTTTGAGCTATTTGGAGTGATATTTTGAGATTCATGATTGATTTTTTGTTTTGTTGGCGTATTTGGTCAGAACATTTGTAGAGACAGGGCATGCCCTGTCTCTACAGGTTGTACATAGACAATAGGATAAAATCAATTCCCAAGCACCAAAACCGATTTTTCGGTTAGGCCCGCTTTTACCTCAACCATATCGAGGTTTTCTACGCCTTTTGTGATTTTGATTTTCTTTTTATCGCCGTTTTCTTCAATCCAAACTGAATCGTTGCCAACCAAATAGTTTTTCGGAATCGTCAGCACTCTTGGGTTTTCCGAAACCACGATGTTTGCCTCAATCGTCATGCCGTAGTAGGCGTTGGGTTTTTCTTCCACAAATTCGGCATCGACTCTAAATGTTTGGTCGGATTTATTGAGTTTTGGGTAAAGTTTGGTTACTTTCGCCTTGAAAATTTTATCTTTATAGACATCAATTTTCACCAAAACCGTTTGTCCGATTTGTACTTTCACAAAATCAGATTCATCGATGGCCAGTTGAGCGTAAACCTCGTTGGCATCGCCTACCAGTGCAACCGCTTCGCCTCGACGCACGAGTTCGCCTTGTTTTTTATAAATTTCGTAGAGTTTTCCTGCTTCAAAGCTCTTAATTCGATAATTATCTTCTTCACGAGCATTGACTTTGAAATTCGATTTTGAATTTTGTAAATCTACATAAAGTTGATTTTTGGTTCGTAACCAAGCCTTTCTGCGAGCCGAAACGTCATTTTTTGAAGTTTGGTACGCTAATTCGGCTCGCTCGTATTCGATACGAGTAGTGGCGTTGCGGTCGTAAAGTTCTTTATAGCGTTTGAAGTTGACCGAATCGTTGGCCAGTTTTGTGCGAGCATTTCTGAACTGAACTTCGAGCTCATCAAGAATCGGGGAGTTGTCGCTAAAATTAGCTTCTGACTGACGTAAAATATTGCTCGAAGCTTCTAAACGAGCTTCTTGTGATGCACTTTCAAGCTGAAAAAGCAAATGATTTTTACCCACAGCATCGCCCTCGAAAGCCGTTTGTTTTATCAAGAAACCATCTGCATTTGCAGTGAGTTTATATTCGTTTTTTGGGTAAATATTCCCCGAAGCATAAACCGCTTCAGTAAGTGATTTGTATTGGGGCGAAGTATTGGTGTTTTCTGATTTTTTACAAGAAACCAATGTGCCAACCAAGGCTAAAATAATTAGGCCACTATTTTTCATGTGATGTATCTGCTTTCTGACGTACGAAAAATGTCATTCTTAAATATTACCCAAAGGTGAACCTAATTTATAAAAGCATCAAGAAATTTTGAACGAAGCGGAAGAAAAAAACACCGAGACAGGAGGAAATTTTGCCGTTAAGTAAATAAGTATTCAATTTTGTGTTGAGAGTTTCGTTCTAATAACATATCTTATTGTACATTAGCCATTCAAAACTAAAATCCAGAGAATTTATGAAAATTTCGTCTAATCTTAGAAAATTACTTGTACTGTTTGTTTTAGCATCTTTGTCAATGACAGTGATGAATTGCTCAAAATCAGGAGATGATACTCCGTCAGCTCAGATTGTAGGTACTTGGAAAATTACCAATGTCTTTGTGAAAGAAGGCACAAAAGCAGAAGAAGACCAATTTCCGTTGTTAGTGCTTTTTATACCATGTGTAAAAGACATTACATTTACTTTTAAGAGTAATGGAGACATGACAGGCTCAATACCCGAGGCTTGTAAGCAAGAGGCCGAAGATGTTTTAGGGACGAGCGGAACGGCAAAGTATGAAGTGAATGCTGGGAAATTAACTATTACTGATACCGATGGAAGTAAAACCGTGACTGATGTTTCGTTTAGCGGAAATCAAATGTCGTGGATTTCATCAGAGACTAATGCGGGCGTAACAACAACAACTCGTATCGTACTTACAAAGCAATAATAGCCAATATAACTTTAAATAGCTCATTGCTTCGGTGATGGGCTATTTTTTTGGAACAATCTTTCCAATCATTTCCCAAACCAAATCAGCTTCAAAGCCTTTGCCGATGGCATAACGAGCCAATTTTTGTTTCAGTACCAAAGGCTGTTTTTCAGTGCGGAGCTCGTGCTTTTTCTTTTCGAGAATCTCCTTTAAGGTTTTCAGATAATCATCGTCGTCGATTTCGGCCATGCCTACTTTTATACAGTATTCTGAGAGTTTTCGAGCTTTGAGTTCGTATTTTATCTTTAGCCTTCCCCATTGTTTTACTCTAAATTTACTTCCCGCAAAGATTTTTGCAAAACGCTCTTCATTCAAGAAATTATCTTCAATCAGATACGCAATTATTTCTTCGGCTTCATCGCCCCAAACGTCCCATTTTTGTAAACGCTCACGGACTTCATCATGCGTACGCTCTTGGTAGGCACAGAAGTTAGCAGCTTTTACGAGTATGTCTCGGCGAGTTATCAATTTTGTTATTAGGGAATATGTCTATAATTTTCATTGCCGTCTGCTTTAGCTGACGGATAACATTAACTCAAATCAAAATTGGCTTTAGCCCAAACCTTACTTTTGACTAAAGTCGATATTGAGTTTTCACTTTAACATCCGTCAGCTAAAGCAGACGGCAATGAATGTAATACCAATCACAGCGTCTGCATCGAACTTAGTTTTTTGTAAAAACCATCTTCTATTTTTAAAAGTTCGTCGTGGGTGCCACGCTCAATGATTTGCCCTTGATGAATAACCAAAATCTGGTCGGCACTCTGAATCGTGCTTAGGCGGTGGGCAATCACGAGTGTAGTACGGTTTTTCATTAAATTTGTCAGAGCTTCTTGTACCAATTTTTCTGATTCGGTATCAAGAGCTGAGGTAGCTTCGTCGAGAATCAAAATCGGCGGATTTTGTAAAATGGCTCGTGCAATTGATAGCCGTTGGCGTTGTCCACCCGAAAGTTTTGTGCCTCTGTCTCCAATCACAGTATCATAACCGTTGGCTTGCTGTACAATGAAATCGTGGGCATTGGCAATTTTAGCGGCGGCCATTACTTCATCTAAGCTTACGTTTTCGCCAAAAGCAATATTGTTAAAAATTGAGTCGTTGAATAAAACTGCTTCCTGAGTAACGATTCCCATGAGCTTGCGAAGTGCGTGTTGCGAAACATCTTTCATATCTACGCCATCAATCATTATTTGCCCAACAGTAGGGTCATAGAATCTCGGAATCAAGTCGGCAATCGTAGATTTTCCGCCACCCGAAGAGCCAACCAAAGCGATAGTTTTACCTTTTTGAAGCGTAAAATTGATATTTTTCAAAACCTCAACATCACCTTCATAAGCAAATCCTACGTTCTTGGCTTCAATACTATTACCAAATTCCTTTATTTGAATTGCATTGGTTTTATCTTTAATAAGTGCTTGGTTATCAATCAATTCCAAGATTCTTTCGCCCGAAGCCAAACCTCTTTGGGCCGAACTAAAGGCATTAGAAATATCTTTGGCTGGACGCATCACCTGCGAGAAAATGACAATATAACTGATAAATTCCGAGGCTGTTAAGGCAGATTTCCCGTCGAGAATCAACGAACCGCCGTAGAGCAAAATACCAATTACAACAAAAACGCCCATGATTTCGGAAAAGGGTGAAGACATTTCTCGACGAGCCGCCAAGCCAAAAATAGCATCACGATATCCTTGGTTTTCGTTTCTGAATTTATTGATAATAAACTTTTCGGCCACAAAACCTTTGACTACACGCATTCCGCCAAAGGCTTCGTCCATGAGGCTAATGAGGTTGCTCAAACGTTGCTGACCTTCACCCGCATCACGACGCATACGTTTTACGAGGGTAGAAATAAAAATTCCCGAAATCGGAATGACTAATAGGGCAAAAAGGGTCAGATTCCAAGAAATATAAAACAACGAAGCAATATAAAATATAAACAGAAAAAGCTCTTTTGTGGCAGCAGAAAAAGTATTTGCAATGGAATTCTCTACTTCCTGAACATCGGTTACGATGCGAGAAATGAGATTTCCTTTACGTTCGTTACTAAAAAATCCGAGATGAAGATTGATGGAATTATCGAAAACCGCTTGACGAAGATTTGATACCATATTGGCCTTGAAACCTTCTAAAAGTCGGATACTGGTATATTTAAAAATGTTGGCCAATAAAACCGAAATACCAATAACACCACATACAAATTGCAATGCCCCGAATTTGCCATATTGTATCAGAACCTGTGCAAAATGATAGTTAAACTGGTCTTTTAGAGCAAAAATCGATGTCGGTTTTTCTGCAACTTGTAATATCTCTTGGTCGAATAAAACATTCAATAAAGGAATCAATAACGTAAAGTTTAGCACACCAAAAAGGCTTGCCAAAATGGAAGTAATGACGAATGGAACGATAAACCCACCAAGTGGCTTGGCATAAGAAAGTAATCGAAAGTAATTTTTCAATTGTGTATTGAGGAAATGTTAATGATGCAAAGTTCGGAAAGATGTTAGAAATAGAACTATTAAAACCCATATTTTTTGAAGAATCAGAAAAAACATTAAACACATACATCCTACAAGCCGTTGATTCCGTATGTAACTATGAATTATCTAAACGTTTCTTTTATTTATGAAAAATTTATTGACTCTTGCAGTCTTATTTGTGGGTTTGACTCTTGCTTCGTGCAAGAAAGACGAAGTTGCATCTTCTGATGTAGCTTTTATGGCGATGCTTTCGGGTTCGGAAGAAGTTCCTGCGGTAACTACTTCTGCTTCTGGGATGTTTGATGGTGTGTATAATAAAGATACTAAAATCTTAACCTACACAATTACTTATTCGGGTATTACTCCAACCGCTTGGCATATTCACAAAGCTGCTAAAGGTGCAACGGGTGGTGTTATTTTCAATTTAGGAACTACATTTACGTCTCCTTTCAAATCAGCAACGGTCGCTCTGACTGCTGAACAAGAAGCCGATTTAATGGCAGGAAATTATTATGTAAATATGCACTCAGCGAAATCTGCTTCTGGCGAAATTCGTGGACAATTATTGAAACAATAATTTGTTTTGTTAGTGATAAAAAAGCTGCAAGATTTCTTCAGAAATCTTGCAGCTTTTGTTTTTTAGACCGTTGTAGTTTTCCAACGCCCTCTTTTGAATACAAAAATTGCCACAACAGCCAATATGGATTCGCTGATAGCAATCGACCAAAACACGCCATTCGGGCCCCAATTGAGGCTTTTTGCCAAGAAATAAGCCAATGGAATTTCGATTAACCAGAAACACACAAAATTCATAATCGTTGGCGAAAGCGTATCGCCTGCACCGTTCAACGATTGCCCAATGACCATTCCATACCCAAAGAAAATATACCCTAAACAGATAATTTGTAGGCATAGCACACCGATTTCGATAACTTTTGGTTCGTCGGTAAAAATTCCAACGAAGTTTTCAGCAAAGAATGCAAACACAATTCCGACTAAAAGTAAGAAAATCATGTT
>JACCDX010801436.1_pt1 | contig 15522 bp, 11 predicted proteins | sample 7449681 | NCBI WGS metagenome assembly JACCDX01 (sample SAMN15323450, study PRJNA562643) | freshwater metagenome | isolation source: river surface water | place: USA:Blue River Watershed | collected 2017-08-18 | reverse complement strand
GCCTGTCTACTCTGGTGGTTATATGAATTGGAAATTGGATTTGATCCGGGGTTTGAACCGGCATTTGTATCAGGCTTGCCACCGGCATTCTGGTCGGACCCGGTATCGCTCGTGCTGCCAAGCCGAGCAACCAGCGATTCGCCCGCCTTTTCGCAATGCAGCAGTGCCTGTTGCTGAGCCGCGTCCGGCCGCCCCGACACGATCAGTTCCAGCATTTTTTCATGTTCGTCCCAGACCGCATGGCGCGCGCCCGCATGGCTGAGTGTCACGCCCATGATGCGGCGCACGTGATTCCAGTGTCGCTCGGCTGCCTGTAACAATAAGGGATTGCCGGCTGCTTGATAGATTGCGTGGTGGAAGGCAATGTCGGCTTCGATCATCGCGCGCAGGTCGCGGCCACGTGTCGCGGCCCGACCGGCACCGATCAGGCGAAAAGACAAATTGGCTTGCCGGCGCGCTGCTTCACGCGCGGCGAGTCCATCCAGCACGGAACGGACCTGGTAAAGATTCGTAATGTGGTCGGCGGTCAGCGGTGCGACCATGACACCGCGACCGCCGGCATCAATCACCAGACCATCGCGCTTCAACAGCAAAATGGCTTGCAACACCGGCTGTCGGGACACCGCCAGACTCTCGGCCAGCGCCTCCTGCGTAATGCGCTGACCCGCCGCATAACGGCCTTCGCAGATCGCATCAATGATCGCACGATAGGCCTGTTCGGCCAGATCGGGGGCGGCGTTTAACGGGGTGATGTCGGTCATGAGGCCTGCATTGGATACTGTATTCTGTATACAGAGTACCGCAGCCTCGCCGATGAATCAAGCAAAATCAAGGAGATACTGAAGCGTAGGCAATGCTCAACCCAGATGAATGCGAGAACTCGTTAAGCTGAGCCGTCAGGCTGAACGGCGCCGGGCCTGACCCAGAATCCGCTCCGCCTTCAGGATCACGGGCCGGTCGACCATCTTGCCGTCGACCGCCACCGCCGCCCCCTGACTGCCGGCAGCCGCTGCCATTACCCGCTCCGCCCAGGCCACTTCCGCAGCCTGCGGCAGATAGCTGGCATGGACGACAGCGACCTGCGCGGGGTGAATACAGAGCTTGGCACCAAAGCCAAAGCGCTTGCCGCGCAGGGTCTCGGACGCCAGAACGTCCACATCCCCGATGGCGGTCGTAACCCCGTCGATAGGCGGTGCGATGCCCGCGACCCGCGACGCCAGCACCAGTTGGGAGCGGAAATAATCCAGCTCGCGATCGTCACCCTCGATGCCAAGATCGACGGAAAAATCAATACTGCCGAATGCCAGCCGCTCAACGCCGTCGGCCGAGGACAACGCAGCGAGATTCATGAAACCCTGTGCACTTTCGATCAGCGGCAACACGCGGCGCGCGCCAGCCTTGCGCAGCGCGTCGATATCGGACACTGCTGCTGCTTTGGGCAGCATCACCGCCACCACGCCGGGACGGGCGCAAAGCGCCAGGTCAGCGGCAAACCAGTCGGAGTCAACGCTGTTGATCCGCAGGCAGACGGGCTTCTCGGCAGAGAGCCAGCCGGCCACCGCAACGCGCGCGCTGTCCTTGTCGGACGGCGAGACCGCGTCTTCAAGGTCGATGATCACCACATCCGCGCCCGCCGCCAACGCCTTGTCGAAACGCTCGGGACGACTGCCGGGCACGAACAGATAGGAAATCGGCACAGGTGACATTTCCGATGAGACTGACATTCAGATCGCCTTCTCTTTTTCAAGCGCATCGACCGCCTCGGGCGCATAGCCCAGCTCGGTCAGAATGGCACGGGTGTGTTCGCCGAGTGCCGGAATGGCATCCATGCGCGCGCTCCATGCGGTACTGACGCCCGGCGGCAGCGGCGCTTTAAGCTCACCCACGGGGGAGGCCACACTGGCCCAGCGATTGCGGGCACGCAGCTGCGCATGGTCCCAGAGCTCGTGCATGTCGTTCAGGCGTGCGCAGGCAATCGGTGCATTGTCGAGGCGTTCAATAATCTGCTCTGCCGTCAGCGAGGCAAAGCTGCTGCAGATAATGTCGTACAAAGCCTTGCGCGCATTGCTGCGTTTGCTGCTTGAGTCGAAACGCGTGTCGGTCGCCAATGCGGGTTGCATCAGCACCTTCTCGCAGAACAGCACCCACTCGCGCTCGTTCTGCAAGCCCAGCATTACAACCTTGCCGTCGCCTGCCGGGAAAGGACCATACGGATAAATCGTCGCATGCGCCGCACCCGCCCTCACCGGCGGTGGCGCACCCTCGTAGGCGTAATACAGCGGGAAGCTCATCCATTCGGTCATGCTCTCCAGCATGGAAACATCAATGCGGCAGCCTTTACCGGTGCGGCCACGCTGAATCAGCGCCGCGAGAATATTCGTGTACGCATACATGCCAGCCGCGATATCGGCAATCGACGCACCGGCTTTCGCCGGGGTGTCCTCGGTACCGGTCACTGACAGAAAGCCGGATTCACTCTGAATCAGCAAGTCATAAGCTTTCTTGTCGCGATAAGGGCCGTCAGACCCGTACCCGGAAATATCGCAGACGATCAGTCCCGGATAACGCGCGTGCAATGCCTCAAACGACAAGCCAAGACGTGCGGCTGCACCCGGCGCGAGGTTCTGCACCAGCACATCGGCTTTTTCCAGCAGGCGATCGAGAATGACGTTTGCCTCGGGGTGTTTGACATCCAGCGACAGGCTTTCCTTCGAACGGTTCACCCAAACAAAGTGCGATGCCATGCCTTTGACGCGATCATCATAAGCGCGTGCGAAATCGCCAACGCCGGGGCGCTCGACCTTAATCACGCGAGCGCCGAGATCGGCGAGCTGGCGCGTGCAAAACGGCGCGGCAATCGCGTGTTCGAGTGTGACAACGGTGATTCCGTCCAGCGGACGCATGATGTCTCCTTTGCGGGTATCAGAGGGTATTCAGATGGTAGTCAGAAGGCAGCCAGACGAGATCATGCCAGACTTGCCTCAGCCTGCATGGCCAGCTCGCCGCGTGCGTTCGCAGCCCACAGCGTCACGCTGATACCGTCATCCTCCAGTCGCCCATGCACGCTGAAGGGCTCGGTATCGAACAAGGGACTCACCGCGCGGAATGCGAAAGAGCGAATCACGCGGTCGGGCAATTCGCGTCCGATCAGGCCGACCAGCAAGGTCGCAATCAACGGTCCGTGCACAATCAGGCCCGGGTAGCCTTCCACTTCTGTCACATAACTGCGATCGTAGTGAATGCGGTGGCCATTGAAGGTCAGCGCGGAATAACGAAAAAGCAGCACCGGGTCAGGCAGGATCTGCTGCGACCATTGCGCGTTGTCGGGCGCCGCTTTCGCAGGCGCAGGGGGATCACCGGCTCGCGGCGGCTCACGGTAAACAATGACGTGTTCTTCGTGAATGACGGCCGCGCCATTCAGCGCGATCTCGTGCGCAACCGTCACAAAAACCAGCGGGCCGGATTTACCCTGCTTGACATTCACCGACCTGATCGTTGAGGTGCGCGATGCAGTCACACCCAGCGGCAACGGTGCGAGAAAGCTCACACGACTGCCCGCCCACATGCGACGAGGCAGCGTCACCGGTGGCAGAAAGCCGCCGCGCTGAGGATGTCCGTCCGGGCCAATTTGCGATGCCGGACTCACAGCCCAGAAATACATCCAGTGCCACAAAGGCGGCAGCGCCTCTGCAGGCGGCGCGGGCCAGTCGAGTGTCGCCGACAAGGCCCTCGCCTTGCCGGTGTCGATCAAATCAGTCAGCGTCTCAGTGCGACCGATCCACTGGCTAAGCTGATCACTATCGGGGGCATCGATGGACATGGCGCACGCTCATCTAAATCACGGAAACGCCATTCTGCGACAGCCTTGGCAGCCGGACAATTTGGATTTACCGAAGGAAGAATTACATGCCGGACGATGCGTCGGCAGCCCCAGACTTGCGCCAGACTTTCCACTGACCAGCGACAAGCCAGCGCAACGCCGGCAATCCGGCAGAATTGCCGACAGCCGGGCCGGTCGGAGGACTATAATCTCGGGCTGAACCGGAGTACGCCATGAATTCTTTCAGACACTTTATCGATCGCCACACCCCCGCTCTTCTCTTGTGGCTGGCGGCTGGTGCGGCCTGTGCGCAGAGCGCGCCCCCGTCCGGCATCGACCCCAGCCTCGTGCAATCCACACGCGCCATCGCAGGGGACCTGCTGGGCCAGCTGGGGCAGAAGCTCAAGACAGCGCTGTCGACCGAGGGACCCGAAGCGGCGGTCAGCGTCTGCAAGGAAGCCGCGCCCTCGATTGCGCGACAACTTTCCGTGGCCAACGATGCCAGCGTCACCCGAGTCGGCACACGGGTACGCAACCAGAGCATGGGCATACCCAATACCTGGCAAACCGAAGCGCTGACCCGGTTTGAGTCGCGTCTGGCGAAAGGTGAAAAGCCGGCCGATATCGAGTATTGGCAGGTGGCCGAAACCGCCAATGGCAAACGCGAGCTGCGCTACGCGAAAGCCATCGCCGTGCAGCCGCAATGCCTCAGCTGCCATGGTACTGCGCAGGACATACCAGCCTCACTCGCAGAAAAAATCCGCATTGAATACCCGCACGATCAGGCCACAGGTTACAGCGCGGGTCAGTTGCGCGGCGCCGTGGTCGTAACGCGGCCACTTCCGTAAAAATCGATTTCCAACGCGCATTACGTTAAAAAAAGCAGGAATGTATCTTGTCGATCAGTAACCCCGAGTTTTCGCAATCCTCTGTCATGCGGCCCGTCAGTATTTCGGGCGGTGACAGTCACCATCACGCCCCCCTGCCCGTCCTCGTACTCGCCGCAATCGGCGTGGTGTTCGGTGATATCGGCACCAGTCCCCTCTACGCACTGAAAGAATGCTTCAGCCCCGAACATGGCATTCCGTTTTCCGAAGGTGCGGTACTGGGCATCATCTCGATGATCTTCTGGGCCTTGCTGCTGGTCGTCACACTCAAATACGTCGCTTTCGTTCTGCGTGCTGACAATCAGGGCGAAGGCGGCGTGCTGTCGCTGATGGCGCTGGCGCTGCGCTCGGTCAGAAGCGAACGCAAACGCTACGTCGTGCTGCTGATGCTGGGCGCGCTCGGTGCGTGCATGCTGCTTGGTGAGTCGGTGATCACACCAGCCATCTCGGTGCTCTCGGCGGTCGAGGGTCTCGAAGTCGTTCACCCGGACATGAAACGCTTCGTGATACCCATCACGCTGATGATCGTCACCGGGCTGTTCCTGATACAGCGCTACGGCACCGCTGCCGTAGCGCGCCTGTTCGGACCAGTCATGGTGATCTGGTTTGCTGCACTGGCGGGCTTCGGAATGATGAACATTCTCGACAATCCCGGCATCCTGCACGCCGTCAATCCCCTCTACGCAGCCGACTTCATTCGCGAGCACACACTGCAGGCGTATATCGTCATGGGTTCGGTGGTGCTGGTGGTCACCGGTGTCGAGGCACTGTATCTCGACATGGGACACTTCGGGCGCAAACCCGTACGACTGGCCTGGCTGCTGGTGGCATTGCCTGCGCTGCTGATCAATTATTTTGGACAGGGCGCGCTGCTGCTCTCCCAGCCCGCTGCTGCCGACAACCCGTTTTTCCTGATGCTGCCGGCCTGGGCGCTTTGGCCCATGATCGGTCTGGCGACTGTCGCCACCGTCATCGCTTCGCAAGCGGTGATCTCAGGCGCATTTTCGCTGGCGAATCAGGGCATCCTGCTCGGCTTTTTGCCACGAATGCAAATCCTTCATACATCGGATACCGAACGCGGTCAGATTTACATGCCGATGGTGAACTGGCTGTTACTGGTACTGGTGATTTTTACTGTGATTCAGTTTCGCGAATCCGGCAATCTGGCGGCAGCCTATGGCATTTCAGTCACCACCACCATGCTGATTACCACCAGCCTGCTGGCGGTGGTGATGTACAACGAATGGAAAATTCATCCGCTGCTGGTCGCCGTCATGGTGGCGGTATTTTTCATTGTTGATTTTGCTTTCTGGACGGCGAACATCATCAAAATCAAAGATGGTGGCTGGTACCCGCTGATGCTGGGCGCGATCTGTTTTGTGATGCTGACCACCTGGTACAAAGGCCGGCGTTTGCTGCGTGATCGTGTGGTCAATGAGTCGGTACAGTTACCGGAATTCGTCGCGTCTCTGCTCGCACATCCACCGCATCGTGTTGAAGGAACGAGCGTTTTTCTGACCGCTCACATCGATTTCGTACCGGTCGCGCTACTGCATAACCTTAAGCACAACCGTGTGCTGCACGAACGGGTGATCTTTCTGAAACTCTCGATCTGGGATGTGCCCTATGTCCGTGATGAGGAGCGTCTGACGGTCAGCGAACTGGGCAGCAATGTCTATGTCGTGCGTGCGGTGCATGGCTTCAAGGAGACACCCGACATCAATGTGGTCCTTCAGCTGCTGGAGCAGCAGCACAACCTGACGCTATCGCTGTCGGACACGTCCTTCTTCCTGGCGCGCGATACCGTGGTTCCCAGCAATCTGCCGGGCATGGCGCTGTGGCGTGAGCGCTTGTTCGCGTGGATGATGCAGAATGCAGCCAAGCCCTCGGACTTTTTCCGTATCCCGCCGAACCGGGTGGTGGAGCTCGGGACGAAAATCGAGATCTGACGGCCAATCGGTGGACCGTGCTTCAGCGTCCACCGGCCCGTGTGACGCTGCTTTCGCTAACACGCTGAAACGGCGCGCGATACAGCCACACCGGCTTGCCGTCTTTGTGTTGCAGCACAGCCGATGCCTGCAACTCTTTTGCAGGAAACTCCAGACTCACCAGCCAGGCACCCGGCCGCAGTTCCGCCGCTGCTTTTTCTACCGCACGCGGCATGGTTTCCGGACGCTGAAACAGATACACCATGTCATGCGCCGACCAGTCGGCGCGCCACATATCGCCTTGTCGTATGCGCGCCCAGGGACACAGCACTGCGGTGAGCGCGCGTAAGGGCCAGCTCCACTCAATGCCCTGCAGCGTTGCTTGCGGATACACCGCACGCAAGGCACGCAAGCCATGACCCAAACCGCAGCCCGCATCAAGAATCGACGCGCCGGGCGTCAGTGGCGCATGCCGATCCATCCCGAACAGCGCATCAGCCGGAGTTGGAAACAAGGGCGCATCGCGCCAGGCATTCATCGGATAAACGAGCGCCACAATCACCAGTGGCAGCAGCCACGCCCATGCGGGCAAACTGACCGCTCCCGACAGCAGCAGTGACAGTGGAAAACCTGCGGCGACCGCCACGCGGCGCCAGAATGTGCCTGCCAGCACGCTGAGAAGCGCGCCCGCAATGGTCGCGACACTCACCGCCAGCCAGGGTGCAACACCGGACTTTTGCAACAGGCCGTAGCATAGCCAGCTACTGCCCCAGGCCATCAGGGCAGGCAAAGGCCAGCGCAACACGGAAAAGCGGAAATTTGGCACGCGTGGATTATATTCGGGTCATGCAGAGCCGAGTGAAAATGACTACACTGCTCCCCGGTTGCAGAAACGATCACATGACCCGTTTCATTCCCCGTACCGTACGTGCGTAACGATGCAAAGGAGAACCCATGAAAGTCAAACAAATTTTGTCCGGTGTCGAACTCGTGATCGCCGACCTTGAGGTTCAGCTGGAAGGCGCGACGCGTTCCAGCCATACGCTGTGTGCGTTGTTGCGCGATGAAGGGGGCAAGGAGGTGCTGATACCGCTGAACACGCCGGATGGCCGCCCCATCTTCATGAACCCCGAGAACGCGATCGCCGAAGGCTCTGATCAATCTCACTGAACCGCGCCATGCCGATACCTCTGCTTACCGGTACCTTCAACCGGTTTTTCGAATCCGAAAAAGCCGGTGGCCTGCTACTGATCATCGCTACGATCATCAGCGTCTCCGTGACCAATTCTGTGCTGGGGTCGCAATATCTGGGATTCTGGCAAACCGAATTCGCTGGCCTGACGCTGGAGCACTGGGTCAACGACGGTCTGATGGCGATTTTTTTCCTGATGATCGGACTCGAGCTCGAGCGAGAAATGTATATCGGCGAGCTCTCCAATCTGCGCAATGCCCTCTTGCCGATCTTCGCGGCAGCGGGCGGTATGCTGGCGCCGGCCTTGCTCCATTACGCGTTCAATACCGGCCTGCCAACTCAGCCGGGGGTCGGCATACCAATGGCCACGGATATTGCCTTTGCCCTGGGAGCGCTCGCTCTGCTGGGCAAACGCATTCCCACCTCGCTAAAGGTTTTTGTAGTGGCCTTTGCCGTCATTGATGATCTGGGTGCGATCGTGATGATTGCTCTGTTCTACACCGATACGGTCGCCTTGAACTATCTGGCCGGCAGCCTGGGGATCTGGGTGGTACTGCTGATGCTGAATCGCTTCTTCCGTGTAGCGTCCCTTCCGGTCTATCTGGCGGGCGGCGCGCTGATGTGGGTGCTGATGCTCAAATCCGGTGTCCATGCGACCGTGGCAGGCGTGATGCTGGCCTTCGCAATCCCTTTCTGGCGGCGTAACGAGACGATTGATTCTCCCTCCTATACGCTGGAAAACTTCCTGCATAAACCGGTCGCGTTCGTGGTGCTGCCGATCTTCGCCCTGGCGAATACGGGCATCGTGATCGGCTCGGGCTGGCTTAGCGATCTGAGTGGGCCGAACGCCATGGGCATCATCAGCGGCCTGGTCATTGGCAAACCGCTGGGCGTGGTCGTACTGTCGCTGATCGCTGTCATGTTGGGTGTCTGCAGCCTGCCAGCCGATTTGCGCTGGCGTCATCTGATCGGCGCCGGCATGTTGGGCGGCATCGGCTTCACGATGTCGATTTTCATCACCAATCTGGCATTCACCGATCAGCCCGACGTGATCAATGCATCCAAAATGGCGGTGTTCGCTGCGTCATTACTGGCGGGAGTATTGGGCTTTTTGTGGTTGCGATTTTGTGGCACCGGAGTGCCGACCACCGAAGAGCAAGCGATGGCCGCGCCGGGGTGACACGAACGACCATCAATGCTGTCGGGCGCATCCCGCTGCCTTGCCCGACAGCCTAGGTCTGATCGTCAGTAAATCAGAGAGCCTGAGCGTCAGAGCGTTAGAGAAAACGATCGAGCAAGCGCCGGGAGTGCCGGTCCATCGCGCGCATGTCTTCGATACGATAAGTGACACCGTGGCTGTCGGTAATTAGCAAACCATTACCCCTTAGCCGGCGAATGTCCTCTTCCCCCTTCAGCACAAAACTGGTCAGACCGCGATCCGTGCGCACCTGCCAGGTGCTGGGCGTGGCGAAGGTGGATACCGACACCAGGCGATCAATCACCGGAATGAAATCGCGCTGCGCGATCTCTTCCATCAGAAGTTTGCGACTGTCCGCATCCAGCTCGGAGATACGTGCAACATAAGCCAGTTCGTGACCGTCGGTATCCAGCAAGGACACATTTTCGCCGGGGGCATCAATCGGAAAAGGCTGCGCGGGCACGATACCCTCGTGCGATTGGCCATGTTCATCGGTGAACACCAGTCGGCCGAAGGTATCGCGCCACAGACGGTGCTTCGCCGGCTGAAATGGCCGGCCGCTGGTTTCTTCGCTGGCCTCAGTCATGCTCATGCTGCGCCCCGTGTCAGTGGCAGGTGAACGCGCGGTGGTTCAGGATCTTCGGTATCGACATTGCGGGCCTGTGCTTCATACAGCCGCCAGTAGGCACCGCGCGCCGCCATCAGCTCTTCATGCGAGCCCAGCTCAACCACCTCGCCGCGCTCGAGCACCACGAGCCGGTCCGCGCGCCGCAGCGTGGACAGGCGGTGGGCGATTGCAATCGTCGTGCGTCCCTGCACCAGATTGTCGAGCGCTTTCTGAATTTCTTTTTCGGTTTCGGTATCAACGCTCGATGTTGCTTCATCCAGCATCAGAATACGCGGATTGATCAGCAAGGCGCGCGCAATCGAAATGCGCTGGCGCTCTCCGCCCGACAATCCCTGACCGCGCTCACCGACGATCGAATCATAGCCATGACGCAAACGCAGAATGAATTCATGCGCATGCGCTGCGCGCGCGGCAGCCACGATCTCGGCACGTGTCGCCTGCGGCTTGCCGTAGGCGATATTCTCGGCAATCGTGCCATGAAACAAAAACGGCTCCTGCAACACCAGACCGATGTGCTGACGATAGTCGGCGACGGAATAGCGACGGATGTCCGTACCATCCATCATGATGGCGCCGTCCGATACGTCATAGAAGCGGCAAATGAGATTCATCAGCGTGCTCTTGCCCGAACCGCTGTGGCCGACCAGACCGATCATTTCGCCGGGACGAATATCAAAATTCACGCCCTTCAGAATGCGGCGGCTGCCATGCCGGAAGCCGACTTCGCGCAATGAAATCAGGCCCTGCTTTGCCGGTACCGGTAAAGGATTGGTGGGCTCGGGTACGCTGGATTTGTGATCCAGAATATCGAAAATACGTTTCGCACCTGCCGCAGCTTTTTGCGTGTGTGACACGATACGGCTCATCGAATCCAGCCTGCCGTAGAAGCGTCCGATGTAGGCAATGAATGCCACCAGCACGCCCACCGTGACGCCGTGATGCATCACCAGCCAGATACCGAAACCCCAGACCACCAGCAAGCCGACCTCGGTCAGCATCGTGACCGTCGGCGCAAACAGACTCCAGGTCCGGTTGAGCTTGTCATTCACAGCGAGGTTGTGCATGTTCGCATCGCGAAACCGCTGCGACTCACGTGCTTCCTGCGCGAAGGCTTTGACAACACGAATACCGGGGATGGTATCGGCCAGCACGTTGGTGACATCACCCCAGATGCGGTCAATCTTTTCAAATCCGGTGCGCAAGCGATCGCGCACTGAATGAATCATCCAGACGATCAGCGGCAGCGGCAGCAATGTCACCACAGTCAGCCAGGGATTGATGGTGAACAGAATCACCGCCGTCATCACCAGCAGCAACACGTCGGTGGCGAAATCCAGCGCATGCAATGACAGAAAAACACAAATACGATCGGATTCATTGCCGATACGCGCAATCAGATCGCCGGTACGTTTTGCGCCGAAATATTCGAGCGAGAGCGTCATCAGGTGATCAAACGTCGCCGTGCGCAAATGCGCGCCGATACGCTCCGAGACCAATGCCAGCAAATAGGTGCGCCACCAGCCCAGTCCCCAGGCAGTCAGCGCGGCAATGAATAATCCGGCCAGGTAGATCATCACGTCATGGGTGTCGATCTCGGCACCCGTGTGCGTAGGGATCAGGATTTCATCCATCAGCGGCATCGACAGATAAGGCGGCACCAGCGTGGCCGCCGTTGCAGCCAGCGTCAGGAAAAAACCGAGCAGCAGCTGCAGGCGATAAGGTTTGGCGAATCGCCACAGACGGAACAGCACCCAGGTGGAAACCGGCTGCAGGAGCTCGCGGTGGCAGACCGGGCATTCCTCGCTATCCTCCGGCAAGGCCGACTGGCAGCTTGGGCAGCGTGCCGCTGCCTCGTCAGTGGTCAGCGTCTGACCGGCCCGGATCATCTGGATACGCTCGAACTGCTGCATCAGGCGTATCGCACCGACCTCCTGCTCCAGTGTGAAACGCCAGCGCGCGAGACAGGCTTGTGCGTTGTGTAAAGCCAGTGTTGCCACACCTGCATGATCGGTGTGATGCAGGCTTAATTCGCTGGTCAGCGGCCAGCTGACCCACCCGTGTCCATCCGAATCGCTTATGATTCGCTCCGTCGTCAGCAAAACGACGCTGGACGAAAATCGCAGGGCCGTATCGAGATCGGGCTCCATCGTGGCCAGCACCTGCTCTCCTGCATTCAGCGGTGGCAGGGATCGGTCGGTCGAAGCGGGCTGGATGTTCTGCGCCGGGGAGACGGTCTCGGCAGGCGACGGTAAACTGGAAGACATGAATGGAAGCGTTGGGTCTGCGATGCAGTCTGTGTGTGTTTTGTCTGTTGGGTCTGAGTGCCACACCATCATGCAGCCGCGGTGCAGATTGTCGCGCAATCCGACTTCCCCGTCCAACGTATCCCGCATCTTACCCTTTTACGCCGTTTTGATTTGACATGACCCTATCCGCTTCCCCAGCTTCGATGCCCGAGGGCCCGCTGGAAATCGCCGTTCTCCGCGTCACCTACCTGCGCGGCCCCAATATGTGGACCTACCGGTCGGTGCTGGAAGCCTGGCTGGATCTGGGCGAGCTTGAAAACTGGCCCAGCAACAAACAGCCCGGCTTCATCGATCGCCTGCTGGCCGTCTTGCCTCAGGTGGCAGCCCACCACTGCAGCCCCGGCGTGGCTTATGGCTTCGAGCAGCGGCTGCGCGAGGGCACCTGGATGGGACACATCCTCGAGCACATCATCATCGAATTGCTCGAGCTGTCAGGCATGGAAGCCGGCTTTGGCCAGACCCGGGAAACCACCCGCTCCGGCACCTACCGAATGGTCTTCCGCGTGCCCGACGAAACCGTAGGTCGCACCGCCCTGGCCTCGGGTCTCGCGCTCCTGCACGCGGTGATCAACCGGCAGCCCTTCGATATCGAGCCCGAGCTGGCGAAAATCCGCAAAGCGATCGACGAACACTACCTCGGCCCGAGCACAGCGCATATTGTCGCCAGCGCCAATCAGCGCAAAATTCCGCATATTCGCCTCAACAAAGGCAGTCTGGTCCAGCTCGGTTACGGGGCACTGCAAAAACGCATCTGGACCGCCGAGACCGACCTGACCAGCGCTATCGCCGAAGGCATCGCGGGCAACAAGCACATGACCAAATCGCTGCTGAAAAGCTGCGGCATTCCGATCCCCGAAGGCGAAGTCGTTCACAGCGCCACCGAGGCCTGGGAAGTGGCGCAGGACATCGGCGTACCCGTCGTGGTGAAACCGCGCGACGGTAATCGCGGACGCGGTGTCATGCTCAACCTGTCCACGCGCGAAGAAATCGAAGCGGCCTATGCGGTCGCCGTGGTCGAGGACATTGATGTCATCGTCGAGCGCTACATCATGGGGCATGAGCATCGGGTGCTGGTCGTCGGCGGTCAGGTGGTTGCCGTGGCGCGCGGTGAAAGTGCGTGGATCACTGCCGATGGCCGCTCGAGCATCGATCAGCTGGTCGATGCACAAATCAACAGCGACCCGCGTCGTGGCAATGCCGACATCCACCCGCTCGAAACGCTGCACCCGAAAACCAACAGCGTGATCCAGGCCAATCTGCAGCGCCAGGGACTGACGCCCGATGACGTTCCCGAAGCCGGCCGTCGTGTGCTGATCGCTGCCAATGGCAATCATGCAATTGAGTGCACCGACCGCATCCACCCGGATGTCGCGCATCTGTGCACACTGGCGGCCCGCGTGGTCGGGCTGGATATCGCCGGCATTGATCTGGTCTGCGCAGATATCAGTCAGCCCCTGGAATCACAGGGAGGCGCTGTAGTCGAAGTCAATGCCGGGCCGAGCCTGCTGATGCATTTACGCCCTGCCGAAGGTGTACCGCAACCGGTGGGTAATGCCATCGTCGGGCACTTGTTCCCCGAGGGGCAACGCGGGCGTATTCCGATCGTTGGTATCTCCGGCAGTGTCGGGACGACGGCTGTGGCGCGACTGGTCGCCTGGCTGATGCAACTCTCCGGTGCGCAGGTCGGTCTGGCCTGCCGTGATGGTTTGTTTGTCGGACCACGGCGGCTTGAAACCGGCGATGCTGCGCACTGGGAATCAGGCCAGCGACTGCTCATTAATCGTAACGTTGAAGCCGCCGTGTTCGAACACGATCCCATCACGCTGCTGACCGAAGGTCTTGCTTACGATCGCTGCTGGGTCGGTGTCGTCACGGACAGCGAGCCCGTGGCCGGACTGGATGAGCAGCTGATGACGGCACCAGAACACCGCCACAAAATTCTTCGTACCCAGGTCGATGTGGTGGTCGAGACCGGTGTCGCCGTACTCAATGCCACCGATGAAACCGTGCTCTCGATGAGCGAGCTCTGCGACGGTGACGTGATTCTTTACGCCGCCGACGCCGAGCATCCCGCACTGATCGCACACCGCGAGGCCGGTAAACGCGTCGTGTTTTTACGGAATGGTCGTATCGAGCGTGCGACGGGTGCCGCCATCACCGATGGCTTTGATCTGCAAGCCGACCTCAGCCCTGCGGCGCGTGCACTGCCTGCCGACGTGCTGCTGCCTGCCATCGCCGCTGCCTGGGCACTGGCCCTCAATGACGCAACGATACGCACAGGTCTGGAGACCTTTGCCAACGACGAGACACAAAAACTGGTGATTGCCTGAGCATGGATATCCTGCAAACACGGGCCCTGCGCGGGCCCAACCTCTGGAGCCGTTATACGGCGCTTGAAATTGAAGTGCGCTGTGCGGCCGCTGAACTCGGCCTGGAACAGATACCGGGCTTCGAAGAAAAATTACGCAGTCTTTTCCCCGGCGTCGGCGAATTGCGCGCCACTGGCTATACCGGGCCGCTCACACTCGCTCATGTGCTCGAAGCGACCCTGCTCGCCTTGCAGGCGCAGGCTGGCTGTCCGGTCAGCTTCAGCCTGACCTCGGGCACACCGGTCGCCGGTGTGTTTCAGGTGGTGGTCGAATACAGCGAAGAGGATGTCGGCCGCCTCGCGCTGACGATGGCACAGCAGATCGTCGCGCACGCATTGCGGCTTTCCACCGGACAGATCAGCGCCAGTGCGCCAGCGCCCGATGTGACCGCGATGCTCGCAGAATTGCGTGAAATGGATGAAGACAATCGCCTCGGTCCGAGCACCGGTTCCATCGTCACCGCTGCGGTGGCGCGTGGCATACCGTTTCGGCGGATGACCAGCGGCTCGCTGGTGCAGATTGGCTGGGGCCATCGCCAGCGCCGCATCCAGGCCGCCGAAGTTGACTCCACCAGCGCCGTTGCCGAGGCGATTGCGCAGGACAAGGATCTCACCAAGCACCTGCTGCACGCAGCCGGTGTGCCGGTGCCCACCGGTGCGCCTGTGAAATCGGTCGATGAAGCCTGGGAAGTCGCACAGCGCATCGGCCTGCCGGTGGTGGTCAAACCGCAAAACGGCAGCCAGGGCAAAGGCGTGACGGTCAACATCCACACTCGCGAGCAAATAGAAAAAGCCTTCCACGCTGCCACCGGTAAAAGCCCGGTACTCGTCGAAAAATTTTTCCCCGGCAGCGACTACCGTCTGCTGGTCGTCGGTAACAAGCTAATCGCCGCTGCACGACGCGATCCGCCGCAAGTCATTGGTGACGGCGAGCATTCCGTCAGACAGCTGGTGGAGATCGTCAATGCCGATCCGCGGCGCAGTGATGGTCATGCGACCTCGCTGACCAAAATACGCTTTGACGATATCGCCATCGCTTGTCTGTCCGGTCAGGACCTGCACCCCGATTCTGTGCCTGATAAAGGACGCCGCGTCATCTTGCGCAATAACGCCAACCTCAGCACCGGTGGCACCGCCACCGATGTGACGGATGATGTGCATCCCGAAGTCGCCGCACGCGCAATCGATGCCGCTG
>JACCDX011786223.1_pt1 | contig 15523 bp, 11 predicted proteins | sample 7449681 | NCBI WGS metagenome assembly JACCDX01 (sample SAMN15323450, study PRJNA562643) | freshwater metagenome | isolation source: river surface water | place: USA:Blue River Watershed | collected 2017-08-18 | reverse complement strand
GCGTCGGTGGAAGCCACCGGTCGCAGCCATTTCGTCGGGACTATCCCTGACGAAGTCGCGCTCCCGCGCGCGGAGGGCGCGGAATCCGAAGGCGGCAATTTGAACAACCGGTGCCGCATCCGGGTGGTCGGTCGTCCTCGTGGCGGCGACTGCGCGCGCGACACCGCCACCCCGCACGCAAACGCGCGCTGCGGCGCTGGACGAAGCTCGCCGCCCGTCCTCCCGGTCGCCGCGCGCGGATGCGTCCGCGCCGGGTCAGAGAATGCCCTAGGTGAACGCCTGCGCCCGTCATTGCCATTGCGCAATGCCGCGACGCCACCTAGCCGTTGCTGCCAAGTGACATGCTGAACGAAGTCCAACTGCGTCGGATCGCCGGCGGCCTCGGCTTGGTCGTGGCCTCGGTGGGGGTGATCGCCGCGACCGGCTGGCTCACCGGCGTCGATCTGCTCCGCCTCCTGCGGCCCACCGCGCCGCCGATGAAATTCAACACCGCCGTGTGCCTCGCCTTGTGCGGCGCGTCCCTCTGGCTGCAGCGCGGGCCGGCGCCGTCGCGCGCCGGCATCGCCTGCGCCGGGCTTGCGCTCGCCCTCGCCGGGATGACCGGCGCCGAGCACCTCACCGGTGTGAATCTGGGCATCGATCAGCTGCTGGTCGCGGACCGCGCCTCGCTCGGCGTGGAGAGCGCGCCCGGCCGGATGCCGTTGCCGGTCTGCCTCGTGCTCGCGGCCGCCGCGCTCGCCCTGCTCGGCCTCCGCGAGACGCCGCGGCGTTCGAAATGGCCCCTCTCCACCTGGCTGGCGGCGCTGGTGGGTGTCGCCGCGATCGCCGGTCTGCTCGCCTTCGTCGTCGTCGATTTGCCGGGCTTCCCCCGCGGCTACTTTTTCGGCCTTCACGTCGGCATCTGCCTGCTGCTGCTGGGCGTCGGCCTCCTCGCCGCGCGCCCCCGCGATCGCCTCGTCGCCGCGCTCGCCAGTGCCACCCCCGCCGGCCGCTTCGCGCGGCGCATGACGGCGGGAGTCGCCCTCGGCCCCGTGCTGCTCGCACTGGGCTTCGTCGCTTCGCTCCGCGCCGGCTGGATCGGCCTGCCGCAGGCCACCTTGCTGTTCACCGTGGCCCTCGTGGTGCTGGGTGCCCTCGTCGCCCTCGCGGCCGTCCGCTTCGCCGTCGGCATCCACGACAGTCGCGACGAGGCCGAACAGGCCCGCCAACTCCTCACGGCGCGCCTCCAGGAACAGGCCGCCCAGCTCCAGGAAACGGTGCACCAGCGCACCTCCGAGCTGCGCCAGGCCAACGCCAACCTCCTCCTCGCCGCCGAATCCAACGCGCTCCTCGCCCTCGTCGCCCAGCACAGCACCAACGGCGTCGTCATCTCCGACCCCGACGGCCGCGTCGAATGGTGCAACGCCGCCTACACCCGTCTCACCGGCTACGACCTCGCCGAACTCAAGGGGCGCAAACCCGGCCATGTGCTCCAGGGCCCCGAGACCGACACGGTCGCCGTGGCCCGGCTCCGCGAAGCCGAAGCCCGCGGCACCCCCTGCCGCGTCGAGCTCCTCAACCATCACAAATCCGGCGCCGCCTTCTGGCAGATCATCGACCTCCAGCCCGTCCGCGACCGCGCCGGCCAGCTGGTCAATTTCATCAGCAACCACTCGGACGTCACCCGCGAACGCGCCGACCAGCTCCGCCTCCAGCACCTCAACGAACGCCTCGAACTCGCCACGCGCGCCGCCGCCCTCGGCGTCTGGGAATGGGACGCCGCGACCCAGCGCTCCACCTGGGACGAGCGCACCCTCGCGCTCTACGGACTCACACCGTCCACCTTCGGCGGTTCCATCGAGGAATGGACCGCCCGCCTCCATCCGCTCGACCGCGCCGCCGCCGTCGGCCGCGTCCGCGCCGTGATCGCCGGCGGCACCCATTACGAAAGCGAGTTCCGCATCATCCGCGCCGACGACGGCCAGGAGCGCTACCTCCAGTCGCGCGGCATCGCCCAGCGCGACCCGCAGGGCCGGCTCGTGCGCATCGTCGGCACCGAGCGCGACATCACCCCCGAACGCGAATCCACCCAGCGCGTCGAGACCCTCAACGAACGCCTCCGCCTCGCGCTCCGCTCCTCCCGTTTCGGCGTCTGGGAATACGATATCCTCAGCGGCCAGCGCTTCTGGGACGACCGCGTCCTCGAGATCTTCGAATACTCCCGCCGCGAATTCGAGCAGCCCGGCGTCCAGTGGCTCGAGCGCGTCCACCCCGACGACCGCGCCGCCACCGAGGAGCATTTCCGCCGCGTGGTCTCCGGCGAGACCGCCGATTACCTCGCCAACTTCCGCGTCATCCTCCGCGACGGCACCGTCCGCCACGTCGAGTCCCACGGCTACGTGCAACGCGACTCGCGCGGCAAACCCATCCGCCTCGTCGGCCTCAGCCGCGACGTCACCGAGCAGAAGCAGATGGCGCTCGCCCTCGAACTCGCCGAGCAGCGCTGGCAACTCGCCATCGAGGGCACCAACGACTCCGTCTGGGACTGGGATATTCCCAGCGGCCGCATCTTCCACGATCTGCGCTGGTCCCGCATGCTCGGCTACGCCCCGGGCGAACTCGAGGAGACCGACGCCGGCTGGCGCTCGCTCGTCCATCCGGACGATGCCGAGGAAAACGAAGCCGCCGTCCAGGCCCATTTCCGCGGGGAGACCCCGCACTACCAGCACGAACTCCGCCTCCGCGCCCGCGACGGCACCTGGCGCTGGATCCTCGACCGCGGCAAGGTCGTGCGCCGCGGCGCCGACGGCCAGCCGCTCCGCATGGCCGGCACCCACACGGACATCACCGAGCGCAAACTCCTCGAACGCCGCCTCTCCAAATCCGAGGAACTCGCGCAGGAAGTCAGCCGCCTCGCGCGCATCGGCGGCTGGGAAATCGACCTCGCCGCCGGGCGCGTCCTCTGGAACGAGGGCACCTGCCGCATCCACGAGGTCGACGAATCGTTCCAGCCGACCCTCGACACGTGGTGGCAGTTTTTCCCGCCCGAACCGATGGCCATCGTGCAGGACGCGCTGGCCCGCGTCTCCGCCGCCTCCCCCGCCTTCGACGTGTCGGTGCCGCTCCTCACGGCCCGCGGCCGGCGCATCTGGGTGCGCATCCTCGGCCACGGCGAATTCCGCGCCGGCCGGGCCGTCAGCGTCCTCGGCGCCATCCAGGACATCACCGCCCAGCACGAGAGCGAGGAAGGGCGGCGCGAGCTCGAGACGCAGCTCTTCCAGGCCCAGAAAATGGAAACCCTCGGCACGCTCGCCGGCGGCATCGCCCACGATTTCAACAATCTCCTCACCGGCATCATCGGTTACCACGAGCTCGCCGCCGACTCCGTCCCGGAGGACCACCCCGCGCGTTTCTGCCTCAACGAGGCCCGCAACGCCTCCCTCCGCGCCCGCGAACTCGTCGAGCAGATCCTCACCTTCGGCCGCCAGTCGGCCGCCACCGAGCACGGCCCCATCGATCTCTCGCTGGTCATCGAGGAGGCGCGCCGCTTCCTCCGCGCCACCCTCCCCGCCAACATCACCATCGACCTGCAGCTCGCGCGCCACACCGGCACCGTCCTCGCCGACGCCACCCAGATCCACCAGGTCATCCTCAACCTCGGTTCCAACGCCGCCCACGCGATGCGTCACCACGGTGGCACCCTGCGGATCACCCTCGAGCGCGCCGTCTTCACCCCCGAACTCGTCGTCACCCTCGGCTCCTCTCCCGCCGCCAACTACGTGCGTCTCTCCGTCACCGACACCGGCCACGGCATGGACGAATCCACCCGCCGCCGCATCTTCGATCCGTTCTTCACCACGAAAAACACCCGCGAAGGCACCGGCCTCGGCCTCGCCGTGGTCCACGGCATCGTCCGCTCCCACCGCGGCGCCATCGACGTGGAGAGTTCCCCGGGCCGCGGCTCCGCGTTCCACGTCTACCTGCCCTGCGCCGAAGACGACAACCCCGCCGACTCCGTCGACACCGGCGTCGCGCCCCGCGGGGGCGGCGAGTTTGTCTGCGTGGTCGACGACGAGGAGATCGTCGGCAGCTGCACCAAGCTCGTGCTCGAGAGCAAGGGCTACCACACCCTGACCTTCGCCTCCGCCGAGGACTGCCTCGCCGCCGTCCAGCAGGACCTCAGTCGCTGCGCCGTGCTCGTCACCGACCAGACGATGCCGGGCATGCAGGGCACCGAACTCGCCGCCAGCCTCCGCAAACTGAATCCCACTCTCCCCGTGGTGATCATGTCCGGCTATTTCTCCAAAATCCCGCCCGCGGCCCTCGACGAACTCGGCTCGATCGAACTGCTCGCGAAACCGTTCACCAGCGACGAACTCGCCCACGCCGTCTACCGCGCCCTCCACCCCGCGCCCCGGCACTGACATCGCCGGCCGCCGCCGGCGCGGCCCCGCACCTCTAGTCCGTGGGTTGCGCCTGACGCGGCCAAGGCTCGTCGCCGGCCGTCCCGCGGAGCCTCCGGTCACCGCACCGGCGTCCGTGCCGGCGCGCCCCGCCGGCCGAATTACCCCGCGCTCAACCCGCCGCCCGCCGCACCGTCCCCGGCGCCACGGGCACGCCGCCCGCATCGGCACTCGCCATCGCGGCGAAACAAGTAGCCAGACCGGGCAGCACGCTGGCCGCGCTGTTCGTCGGCTCCCGCTCCTCCGCGACCGCCGCGAGCAACTCGCCCATCGTCCCCTGGAATCCGCTCGTGAACCACGTCCCTTCGAGCGGCACCTCCGCCCGCCCCGCCGCCGTCTCCAGCCAGACGCGCTGCTCCGAGAGACTCGGCCCCTCGCTCCGCAGCGTGCCGTGGCTGCCGCAGATCACCGTCGTGTCCCGCTGCCCGTGCCGCACGTGCCCGTTGAAACTCATCCGCACCTGCGACCCCGCACCGTCCATCGCCACCTGCGCCAGCAGCGGCGGCTTCATCGTCTGGAAACTCGCCCGCGCGACCGACGCCGTCACCCGCTCCGCGCGCCATCCGGGCAACAACTGCGTCGCGATGTCGAACCAATGGATCCCGAAGTCGAACAACACCAGGTGCCGGATCTCCTCGAACGGCGTCCCCGCCGTCCACGTGTGATCCCATTGCAGCGAGAAATCCACGCTCGCCACGTCACCGATCACCCCCGCGCGCACCGCCGCCGCCATCCACGAGAAATGCGGCGCCCACCGGCCGTTCTGGTTCACCGCCAGCCGCACGCCGTGCTCCGCCGCCAGCGCCGCCAGCCGCTCCCCGTCGGCCAGGTCGAGCGCAAAGGGTTTCTGGCTCAGCACGTGTTTCTTCGCCCGCAGCGCCTCCGCCACCACCGCCACGCGCGGCTCCGGGTGCAGCGCCGCGTCCACCACCGCGACGTCGTCGCGCCGCACCACCTCGCGCCACTCCGTCGTCACCGCCGCGCCCGGATAAAACTCGTCCCGCCGCCGCTCCGCCCGCGCCCGGTCCCGGTCGCACACCACCGCCACCTCGAGCCCCAGCGCGCGATACGCCCGCAAGTGATACTCCGCGATCCCGCCGCAGCCGATCAGCCCGAGCTTGCCGCGAAACCCCTCCGGCCAGCGCGGCCGATACGCCAGCACCGGCGCCGCCGCCGCACCCGCCGCGCGCACGTCGCTGAGTCCGTAGCCGCTCGCCTCGTTGGTCCCGCTCATGGCGCGCCTCCCCCGCCGGCGCCGCGGCTTTTCCCGTCCCGTCGGCGGCGATCCGCCGTTCCCCGTTTCGCCCTGCGCATCGTTTCGGCCATCGTCGTTTGCCCCGTTCGTCCCGGCCGGCCTCAGCCGACCAGCGCCACCGTGCGCTTGAGCCGCGCGCTCTTCACCGCCGTATCCACGATCTGCTGACCGATCCGCGCGATCTTCGGCGCCAACGGCCCCTCCACCGGCCGGCCCTCCCGCAGGCAGTGCACGAAATACTCGATCGGGTTCCGCTCCGGCGTCGCGAGCGCGTCCACCGGCACGTCTTCGCCCTGCGGCCGCGCCCGCGTCTGCAGCCGCACCGTCGGCTCGAAATCATACGATGCGATCGTCCCGTCCTCGCCCTTCAGCACAAAGCCGCACTTCGGCTGCGGCTGGTGCGTCCACGGATCCGTGAAGGTCCCCCACCGCGTCTCGAACTTCGACAGCCCCGTCGCGTAGCGCGCCACCGTCACGCTGTGTTCGTCGACCTCCAGCCCGCGCGTCGCGTCGACCACCGTGGTCACTTCCAGCGGTTTTTTCCCGCCGTGATACCACGTGCCGAGCGTCGTGCCGTAGCCGAGATAATCGAGCAGCGAACCGCCGCCGCGCGCCCGGCGGTAAAACCAGCTCTTCCGTTTCATCGCCGCCGTGGGCGTCGTCTCGATCTTGTCCGCCGCATGCCACAGCGGCCCGCGGTTGCCGTCGTAAAAATGCACCTCCTGCAGCGCGCCGATCCGCCCTTCCCGCAGCAACCGGTGCGCCGTCACGTGCGCCGGATACCAGCGCAGCGGCCAGTTGATCGCGAGTTGCCGTTTCGCGCGCTTCGCCGCCGCGATCATCCGGTCGCAGTCCGCCAACGACGCCGCGAACGGTTTCTCCACCAGCATATGCACGCCGTGGCGCGCCACCCGCTCCACGTAGTCCGCATGCTCCGCCGTCGCCGGGCACAGCACCACGAAGTCCGGGCGCGTCGCCTCCAGGCAGCGCTCCGGCTCCGTGAACACCCGCTCCGCCGGGATCGCGAAATTCCGCACCGCCGCCGCCATCCGCGCCGGCTCCGCGTCGCACACGCCCACGATCTCCACGTCGGGATGCTCATGGCACAGGCGCAGCAGATCGCCCATGTGCATGTGGTCGAAATTGAGGCCGGCGACGCGGAGTTTCTTCATGGGGTGAAGGCGCAGGTGGGAAAACTCAGCCGACTGTGCCGCCGGCCCGCCGCGCCTCAAGCGTCAGTCGCTCGCCTGCCCGCAGCACCGCCATCGGCTGCCGCCGCCGCGTGCACGCCGACACGAAGACCGCCGGCGACGCCGTGTTGAACGCGAACATCTCGTAGTGGCACGGCACCGCGCACCGCGCACCGATCGCCGCCGCCAGCTCCGCCGCCTCCTCGCCGTCGAGGTTGCCCGACACCCGCCGCTCCGGCGCGCGGCCGTTGATCGGCAGCAGCGCGAGATCCACCGCCAGCGGCCGCAGCCGTTCCACCATCCCGGGAAAACGCACCGTGTCGCCGCTGTGATAAACGCGGAACGGCCCCACGCTCACCACGAAGCCCGCAAACTCCGGCGCGAGTTCCTCATGCGCCGCCGGCACCGCCTCGAGCGTCCACGCCCCCAGTGTCACCCGCTCGCCATCCACCAGCGTCGTGAGCCGCGGTTCGATCTCCGCGCCGAGTCGCTGCCGCACAAACGCCCGGTTCGCCGCCGCGCCCACGAGCCGCGCGGCCGACGACGCCCGCAGCAGCGGCCGCAGCGTCTCCGCATCGAGATGGTCCGTGTGGTTGTGCGAGGTCGTCACCACCTGCACGAAATCCAGCCGCGCCGGATCCACCACGCGCTCCGTCATCCGCACGTGCGGCTTGTCCGTCGCGGCGTATTTCGTCGTCAGCGAATCGCTCAGATACGGATCGAACACGAGGCAGTCGCCGCGGTGACACAGCAGAAACCCGCTCTGCCCGAGCCACCACACGTGGAGCCGGTTCACCGCGCGCTCCTCCCGCGCCCGCGCGACGTCGGCCAGAAACGCCTCGTCCTGCAACAGGGGCTTGATCAAGCCGCTCACACCCCCAGCTCCTTCCGCACCGCGCGGATGCCCGCGACCATGTTCTTCAATTTCGGCTGCGCCGCCCACCGCGCCGTCTGGCTCAGGCCGCAGTCCGGCGCAAACACCAGCCGCTCCGCCGGCGCATGCTGCAGGCACTGCCGCACGCGGCGCACGATATCCTCCGGCGTCTCCACGTAGTAGCTCTTCACGTCGATGATGCCCACCGCCGCATCCATCCGCTGCGCGATCCGTCCGATGATCTCCAGCTCCGCATACTCGCGGCTCGCCATCTCCACGTGCATCTCGTCCGCCTTGAAATCGAGAAACGCGGGAAACATCGGCGCCACCTGCCGCGGCCCCACCGCCCGGCCCTTGTAGTTGCCGAAGCACAGGTGCGTGCAGAGCCGCGTGCGCCCGAATACCGTCTCGACCGTCCGGTTGAAGATATCCACGAACCGCCGCGGATCCTCTTTGTAGGCATAGCAGCTCATCGACGGCTCATCCACGCTCACCTCGCGGCACCCCGCGGCGACGAGGTTCTCGAGTTCCTGACGCACGATCGGCAGCAGCGCCTCCGTCACCGCCCAGCGGTCGCGATACTGCGCGTTGGGCACCAAACGACCGCTTAACGTATACGGCCCCGGCACGCTGGCCTTCAGCGTCGGCCCCGCCGGCGCCAGCCGCTGCAGCCGCTTGAATTCCTCCACCACGCCCAGCCCGCGCGGCGCCCGCAGCTCCCCTTTGATCGCATGCTTCCCGCGCTGGTCGTGCGCCGGCGGGCCGAATTTCCGCGGCGACGAGCTCTCCAGCTCGATGCCTTCGATGTAGCCGTAGAACGACAGATTGAAATCCAGCCGCGTCTGCTCGCCATCGGTGATCACGTCGAGCCCCGCCCCCACCTGATCATGGATCGCGGCAATCACCGCGTCGTCCTGGATCTCGCTCACGTCGGAGCGCCCGAAGACCTGGAGGTGCTGGCTGGCAAACTCCAGCCAGCTCGGGAACGGATAACTGCCAATGACGGAGGTGCGCAGGGGACAGGATTTCATCGGAAAAAGTGGGGAGAAATGCAGGGTTGATCGCGGCGCGTCACACGCTCCGCGGAAAGATCGGCCGCAGGTAATCGAGGTCGTAGCGGATGCTCTGCTCCACGCCGAGCGGGGTCTTCACGCCTTCGATCCCGCACCAGCCGCGGTAACGCGCCGCATCCAGCGCGGCCCGCACCTTCGGGAAGTCCATCGAGCCTTTCCCGTAGAGATCGTCGTAATCCTTGAAATGCACCTCGCAGATCCGTTCGCGGCCCAGCCGCCGGATCGCCGCGCCCACGTCCTCGCCGACTTTCTGCATGTTGCCCACGTCGTAATAAACCTGGATCGCGGGCGACTTCACCGCGTCGAGGATCCGTTCGAGCACCGGCACTTTGAGCCACGACTCGATCCCATACGTCAGCCCCGCCGCCTCCGCGCGCGGCGCGAGTTTTTTCAGGCGCTTGATCGTCTCCGCGATGCCCGGCTCGTCGTCGACCAGGTCGCCCTTCGAGAAGAACGCCAGCAGCGCGACTTTCTGCTTCATCCGCGTCATCGCGCCGACGCTCGCGGCGACCCACTCCTCCGCGATCGCCTCGCTCTTGAAAGCGACGCTGTTCAGCACGCCGAGCGCCACCGAAGCCACCGCCACGCCATTCTCCGCCGCCGCCGCCAGGATCCGATCCTGATGCGCAGGATCGAGCAGCGGCAGTGACGTCGCGCCCGCCGCCGGCCGGCCGAAATCCACCTGCACGCCGTCGAGCCCGATTTTCTTCGCGAGCACAAACGCCCCCGGGTCGCTCGTCAGCTTCAGCGTCCAGTCGCACGCAAAGATCCTGAAGCCGCCGCCCGTCGCCGCCCGCAACCGCGTCGCCGCCGCCGCCAGCGCCGCCGCCTGCACGAAACTCCGCCGTGTCATCGTCCGCATGGTTGGTCCTCCTCGTGGTGGTTCCGCCTCACGCCTCGAGACCGGAAAGGTCCGCCACCAATGATTTCTTCGCGGTCACCACATCCTGCCACGTCACGGTCCGGTGCTCCTGCGCCGCCATCCGGCCCATGATCGCGACGAGGTTGCTCGTCAGGCTCGGCGCGACCGTCGGGTTGCTCGCGTCGCGCTTCAGCACCGCCGCGTGGAACGCCGCGATGTTGGCCACCGCGCCCGCCTTGTAGATGTCGTTCGTCTTGCCGCCGCGATAGAAGGTCTCCGCGCCGCCGCGGATCATCACCTCGCCGCCGTATTTGGTCAGCAGCACGCCCTTGGTGCCGAACACGCGGTTGATGATCCCGCCCTGCTCCCCGTGCGCGTCGAACTGCCGGGAGCTGAACGTCACCCCGACGTTGTTCGCATACTCGTAGGTCAGCGCATAGTGATCCCACGCGTCGCCCACATCGACCCGCACACGGCGGCCGCCCGTGCCCGTGCAGCGCACCGGCGGCGTGTCGCGCATCGTCCAGCTCATGACGTCGAGCGCGTGGATGTTCTGCTCCACGATGATGTCGCCCGAGAGCACCTGGTCGAAGACCCAGTTCCGGATCCGCCCCTCCGACCCTTCGATCGGCGGCTTCACGCCCAGCCGGTTCGCATGGTAGATCGCCTCGCCGAAACACACGTCGCCCATCGCGCCGGAGTGCAGCCGCTTCAACGCCTCGAGGTAGAACTCGTTCGTGCGCGTCTGAAAATCGACCAACATCGTCAGCCCCTTCGCCTTCGCCTGCTCGTTGCTTTTCCCGATCGCATGGCAGCCGGGCACGTCGACCGCCGCCGGCTTCGCGAGGTAAACATGCAGCCCCGCCGCCACCGCCGCCTGCACCTGCGCCGGATGGAAATACGGCGGACTGATGATCGCCACCGCGTCGAGCCCGCCCGCCGCGATCATCTTCTCCCCGCACTTCAGGCCGGAGAAGACCTTCGTCGCCGCCAGCCCGTGCTTCTTCGCGACCTCGCCGCCGCGCGCCGCAAAATAGTCCGCCACCGCCGCGATCTCGTAGCCGCCGTGCTCGGCGAACAGGTTGGCGATCCACGCCCCGCGGCCGCCGCAGCCGATCACGCCGAGTTTCAGCCGCGAGTTCGCCGCACTGCCCTGCGCCGTCGCGCGGCTCAGGGTGGAGATCGCCGCCAGGCCGACTCCGGCCTGCTGCAGAAACGCTCGTCGTGACACTTCGGTGGTTATCGGGGTGTTCATGATTTTTCCTTTCGCGTGAAACTCATCCGCGGTTCGCCCGCCACTCGTCGCGCCCGGTGCGCGCCATCGCTCCGGGCATCTCCAGCTGCGCTCCGCTCCGCCGCAGCCGCGCCTGCAGTTCGCCCACCGGCACGTCGCGCGCCCCGCCGCCGCGCTCCAGCGCGAGGGCCGCCGCCGTGCCGCACGCCTGGCCCATGGCCATCGTCTGCGCCATCGAGCGGCACGACGCATGCGCCTCATGCGTGGCCGAAAAACACCGCCCCGCCACCCAGAGTTCGTCCCGCCCCCGCGGCACGAGCGTGCGATACGGCACATCGTAAGCCTGCCCGTCCGGCACATAGCCCCACCCTGTCTCCTCGCCGCCACCCGGTGTCGCCCGATGATCCTCGATCGGCGCCCCGCACAGAAGCACGCGATCCTCGAAGCGCGCCACGCCCAGACAATCCGCCTTCGTCAGCCGATACTCGCCGTAAACCCGCCGCGTTTCCCGCACGCCGATCTGATGCGAGAGCCCGATGATGCTCGCCGCCCCGAAGCCCGGCACGCGCTCCCGCAGGAAACGCTCGTAGACAAACGCCTGCCGGCGCCCTTCGCGCTCCGCCGCCCCGAGCGCCTCGAAATCCGTCGCGTCCATCCCCGCCACGCGCACCGCCACCGTCGAGATGCACCCGCGCGCATTCATCGCGTGCAGGCTCCCGCTCTTCCGCGGCAACGCATGCGTCCCACGCTCCACCGCCTCCGCCATCCGCTGCATGAGCAGCTTCTTTCCCCCCGCCGCCTCGTAGGCGCCGAGGTCCACGTTGCTCATCCGGAAGGTCGTCGTCAGCGTCTGCGCCGGCTCCACCTCGCCCGCCTGCTCATACGCCACCCCCGCGAGGTGACACAGGTCCGCATCACCCGAGGCATCGACAAACGCCCTCGCCCGCACCCGGCCAAATCCCCGCTTGGTCGCCAGCACCACGCCCACAATCCGTCCGTCGTCCGCCTGCTCCGCCGCGACCAGCGTCGCATGCAGCCACACCGTCACGCCGGCCGCCGCGAGCAGTTCGTCCCACACGAGTTTCAACCGCTCCGGATTGTAATTCACGCCCGTGCCCGCGCCATAGGTGTTGGGCCGCAGGAAAACTTCCCCGACCGCATCGAGCGCATCGACCACGCGGTCCGGCAGCCCGCCCACGACCTTCCGCGGCTCCGCCCCCGGCGTGAAGAACCCGTAGAACGTATCCAACATCTGGGTGCTCGTCCCGCCGGCGAACCCGTAGCGCTCCACCAGCAGCACACGCTCCACCCCCTCGCTCCGCGCCGCCAACGCCGCGCAGCACCCCGCCGAACCGGCCCCCACGACCACGAGATCGGCCTCCGCCCACACCGGCACCCGCTCCAGAATCAGCGGCGCTGTCGTGCCCGTGTTCATCGTGCTTCGCTCCGTCTTCGTTCTCTCAACTCTCAACCCTCAGCTCTCAACTCGCCCGGCCTCCTGCCGGGCACCCCACCGCCGCATACAATTTCGCCAGCCGGTGCGCGTGCTCGTCATACGCCGCCTCGAACAACTCCGTCGCCCGCTGCGGCCCGACCACCACGCCCGCGCTCAACACCTTCGGCGGCTGCCCCGCCTGCGTCAGCCGCGCCGCCACCTCGGCCTTCACCGCGTTGACGATCAACGCCCCGCCGACCGTCGAGCCCGGCGACACCGGAGTGTCCAGCCCCTCGACCTTCACCATCGCATCGCCCACCGGTGCGCCCGTATCGAGCACCAGATCGGCAAAGTCCGTGAGTTTCTTCCCGTCCGCGCGCCGCGAAGCCGACGCCGCCGCGTGCGCCGCGCTCACCAGCGCCACCACGCGCACACCGCGTTTCCGGAACTGCTCGGCCATCTCGACCGGCACCACGTTGGCGCCGCTCGAGGAGATCACGAGCGCCGTGTCGCGCGTATCCAGATCGTAATTGCGCAGGATCCGCTCCGCGAGCCCGCTCACGTTCTCCAGGAACATCGCCTGCCGCTGGCCGTTGGCGCCGACAACCAGATTGTGGAACGAGAGCGACAGCTCGACGATCGGGTTGAACCCCGCAAACGAGCCGTAGCGCGGCCACATCTCCTCGACCATGATCCGCGAGTGGCCCGACCCGAAGAGGTGGACCATCCGCCCCGCGAGGATCGTGCCGGCGAACCACTCCGCCGCCGTCTCGATCGCCGCCTGTTGCCGCGCCACCGCCTCGATCAGCGTGCGCGCCTTTTCCAGATACATTTCCGCCGGTTTCATGAAAGTCCTCCGTCGCCGTGCCGCGCGTTGGCCGCCGCGCCGATCGCGCCCGCCCATTCCCCGAGCTGCGCCGGCACCAGCGGCACACCCGTCCCGAGCGGCCGCCACTCCACCCGCGCCACCTCGCGCCGCAGCGGCGCGAACAACGCCTCCCCCGCCTGAGCGATCCCGCCGCCGACCACGATCGTCTCGGGGTCGAAAAGATTGATGCACGAGCCGATCGCCGTGCCGAGCGCCCGCACCGCTGCCTGCCACACGCGCGTCGCCTCCTCGTCGCCCGCACGCTGCGCCGCCACCAACGCCGCCGTGCTCGTGAAACGCCCGCCGCTGCGCTGCGCCACGCTGCAATCCCCCGCCAGCATCTCCACCGCGCCCGGCATCCCCGTGATGCTCGCCGGCCCCTCCGGATCGAGCGACAGATGCCCGATGTGGCCCGCGCGCCCGATCGCTCCGCGCAGCAGCCGCCCGTCGCTCATCACCGCCCCGCCGATGCCCGTGCCGAGCGTGAGCATCACCACATGCCGCCGCCCGCGCGCCGCTCCGCACCAGACTTCCCCCAACAGCGCCGCATGGCCGTCGTTGAGCACCGGCACGCGGTCCGCGCGGCCCAGCGCCTGCGTCCAGTCGATGCCCGCCAGGCCGTGCAGTTTCCCCGGCAGATGCGCGATGCTGCGCCCATCCGCCGCCGCCAATCCCGGCGCGCACACGCCCACGGCGGCCGGCCCCGCCCCCTGCCCCGCCGTGAACTCCGCCACGGCATCACGCGCCCACGCCTGCCAGTCGGCCGCCGTCGCGACCCCGTCCCGTGTCGCCCGGGTGAACCGCGCCAGCATCGTCCCGTCGGCCGCGACAGCCACGGCCTTCACGTTGGTCCCGCCGATGTCGATGCCCGCGCTCCAGCTCATTGATACAGATGCGCGATGCTCTTCCGGTAGCCTTCGTAGTAAGCCTCGAGCTGCTCCTCGGCCGCATGCGCCGTCGGCGTGCCCGTGAACTGATGGCTCGGCAGCATCACCGGTTTGTGGCCCTGCGCGAGCATCCGCGCCGCGATCTCCACGCGCAGCATGTTCATCAGCATCGCACCCGTGACGGTCGACGTCGGCCCCGTGCGCCACTCCAGCCCCGGAATCTCCAGCACGCAGTCGCCCGGCGGGCACTGGTTGTCGAGCACCACATCCGCGACATCGATCAGCTTCTTGCCCGAGGAGTGCGTGGGCTTGGCCTGCGCGCAGTGCGCCCGCGACACCACCGCGATCACCGGCAGCCCCCGCGCCTTCGCGCCGAGTGCCATCTCCACCACCAGCGGCCGGATGCCCGACGTCGACACGACGATAAACGCGTCGTGCGGCCCGAACTTGAAACTCCGCAGCAGCTCCTCCGCATACCCCTCGATCTTCTCGAGAAACAACGGCCCCCGCAGCCCGTTCATGCCGATCGTCGCGCAATGCTGCGACACGGCCTGCTCCGCCCACGCATAGAAGCCCACGAAGCAGCCCTGCCGCGGCGCCATCTCCTCGCACATCATCCGCGAGTGCCCGGAGCCGAAGAGAAACACCAGCCCGCCCTTCCCGATCCGCTCCGCACAAATTTCCGCCGCCTGCTCGATCGCCGGAAGCTGGGTCGCTCGCAGCTGCGCGAGCAGCGCCTGGGTTTTTTCGTAATATTCGGTAGCTGCACTCATGAGATTTCCGGGGCCCGCCGCGCCGCCTAAGCCGGCGGCACCTGTCCCTCGCTGACCGTCCAGCCGCCGTCGATCGCGAGCACCTGACCCGTGACGAAACGCGCGGCCTCCGACAGCAGATACACCGCCGCCCCGTCGCAGTCCTCCGGCCGGCCGATCCGCCCGCCGTCGAGCGGCTGCTTCGTCGCGATGAATTTCAAAATCCGCTCATCCCCCGCCGCGCGCCGGGCCATCGGCGTCTCCACCAACGCCGGCGCCAGCACGTTCATCCGGATGCCGTGCGGCGCGTAATACGCCGCCGCCGACTTCGTGAAGCCCACGATGGCCGCCTTGGCCGCCGCGTAGACATGCGTCGCGAAGAACTCGCGCGAGGGAGACCACCCGAGCACCGAGCCCATGTTGAGAATCGCCCCGCCCGATTTCTGCGCCAGAAACTGCCGCACCGCCGCCCGGTTCGAGAGCATCACCGAGTGCAGGTTCAGCCGCAGCGTCGCCTCGATCCCTTCATCCCGCACTTCGTGCAGCGGCCCGTCGCCCATCCGCCGGCCGCTCCCACCCGCCACATGATAGAGTCCGTGGAAACCGCCGAAGCGCTCCCGCGCCAGCGCGATCGCCTCCTCCGCATGCCGC
>JACCDX010287857.1_pt1 | contig 15524 bp, 18 predicted proteins | sample 7449681 | NCBI WGS metagenome assembly JACCDX01 (sample SAMN15323450, study PRJNA562643) | freshwater metagenome | isolation source: river surface water | place: USA:Blue River Watershed | collected 2017-08-18 | reverse complement strand
TGGAACTTGAGCCTTATATTGAAAGTGCTTACCAAGAATTGGCTGACTATGTGAATGCATATGAACAGAAGATGCAGATGAAACGGGAGAATATTGCTGACCGTGGAATCTGGACTGCCAAGAAACGATACATTCTTAATGTGTGGGATAGTGAAGGTGTTCGATATGAACAACCAAAACTAAAGATTATGGGACTGGAAGCAGTTAAGTCTTCCACCCCTGCCCCTTGTCGTCAGATGATTAAGGATGCTCTTAAACTCATTATGACTAAGACTGAAGATGATATGATTGATTACATTGAGAGGTCTAGGAGAGAGTTTACTAATCTTTCCGTGGAAGAGATTTCATTTCCAAGAACTGTGTCTGATGTTGTTAAACACAAAGCACACGCAACAATTTATGGAAAGGGAACTCCAATTCACGTTCGTGGTGCCCTTCTGTATAATCATTTTATTAAGGAAAAGAAACTTGATAAAAAATATGCAGCAATTCAAAATGGTGAAAAAATTAAATTTTGCTATCTAAAACTTCCTAATCCAATCCGAGAGAATGTAATCTCTTATATTCAAGAGTTTCCTAAGGAATTGGGATTGGACAAATACATCGACTATGAACTACAATTCAATAAAGCATTCTTGGAACCGATGAAGGTTATCCTTGATGCAATTGGATGGAAAGTTGAAAAAACAATTACTCTAGAATCATTTTTTGCCTGATGGATTTGCCTATTAACGATAACGAATTGGATACAATCGTAAAAGCAATGGCTCTTGGTGGGGACACTGCTTTGTATCAAAAACTTAAACTTGTGAAGGAACTTAAAGAACAGGGACTTCCTTATAAAAAAATCTTACGTGAAGAATATGGGATGGTAGCATAATGGATTTTCTTAAAGATATTGTAAAAGAAATTGGTGGTGAGTATACACAACTTGCTGCTGACATTGATGAAACAGAGACTTATGTTGACACAGGTTCGTTCATTTTTAACGCACTGGTTTCAGGTAGTTTACTTGGTGGTGTATCTGGGAATAAGATTACTGCTATTGCTGGAGAGTCTTCTACTGGAAAGACTTTCTTCAGTCTCGCTGTGGTTAAGAATTTTCTTGATAATAACCCCGATGGTTATTGTCTCTACTTTGATACTGAGGCTGCTGTAACTAAATCTCTTCTTGAGAGTAGAGGACTTGATGTTAATAGAATTGTTGTAGTTAATGTTGTAACTATTGAGGAGTTTCGGTCTAAGGCACTTAAAGCAGTGGATCTCTATCTGAAGAAAAAGGAAGGAGAACGTAAACCGTGTATGTTTGTTTTGGATTCTCTTGGAATGCTTTCCACCGAAAAAGAAATTCAAGATGCATTGGATGATAAGCAAGTTCGTGATATGACTAAATCGCAACTTGTCAAAGGTGCCTTTAGGATGTTAACCTTGAAATTGGGACAAGCAAAAATTCCAATGATTGTTACTAACCATACTTATGATGTTGTTGGTTCATATGTTCCAACTAAAGAAATGAGTGGTGGTTCTGGTCTTAAGTATGCAGCATCTACTATCATCTATCTTTCTAAAAAGAAAGAAAAGGAAGGTACAGAAGTTGTTGGAAATATCATAAAAGCAACAACACACAAGTCTCGTTTAAGTAAAGAAAATAAAACTGTTGAAGTTAGACTTTTTTATGATGAACGTGGTCTCGATAAGTATTATGGTTTATTGGAACTAGCAGAAAAGCATGAGATATTCAAAAAGGTGGGAACTCGTTTTGATGTTGGAGACGGTACGACTCAATTTGGAAAAACTATATTGGAAAATCCAGAAAAATATTTTACTGCACAAGTGATGCAGGCATTGGATGAAGCAGCACAAAAAGAATTCTCATATGGAGGGTAATGGAAAAAGTCGAAACTACTATTCTCAGGAATCTTCTCTTTAATAATGATTATTGTAGAAAGGTTCTTCCTTTTATTAAAAATGAATACTTTGAAAACTTACATGAGAAAGTAGTTTTTGAGGAGATTTGTAAATTTATTGTTGCCTATGAAAAACTTGCAACAAAAGAAGTTCTCCTTATTGAAACTGAAAAAAGAACTGATATTACCGAAGATACATACAAAACTATTTGTGAGTATGTATCTAGGTTAGACAACAATGATGTCGATTACAAATGGTTGGTGGATACCACTGAGAAGTGGTGTAGAGACCGTGCTATATATCTTGCACTTATGGAATCTATTAAGATTGCAGATGGTCAAGATGATAAGAAGAATAGAGATGCAATTCCAAGTATTCTGTCTGATGCTCTAGCAGTTTCTTTTGACAATAATATTGGACATGACTATTTTAAGGACTTTGAAAGGAGATACGAGTTCTACCATCAACGTGAAGAAAAAATTCCTTTCGATTTGGAATTCTTCAACCGCATTACAAAGGGTGGACTTCCTAATAAGACTCTCAACATTGCTCTTGCAGGCACTGGTGTTGGTAAGTCTCTATTCATGTGCCATGTTGCTGCTTCTGTTTTACTTCAAGGTAAGAATGTCCTCTATATTACTTTGGAGATGGCTGAAGAAAGAATTGCGGAACGTATTGATTCAAATCTTCTGAATGTTAACATTCAAGATATTGAGTCACTCCCTAAAATGATGTTTGAGTCTAAAGTTAATAGTATCAGCAAAAAGAGTCAGGGAACTTTGATTATTAAAGAGTATCCAACTGCATCAGCACACGCAGGACATTTCCGAGCACTTTTGAATGAACTTTCTCTAAAGAAGTCATTCAAACCTGATATTATTTTTATTGATTATTTGAATATCTGTGCTTCTAGTAGGTATAAAGGCAATAGTAATATCAACTCTTATACCTTTGTGAAAGCAATTGCTGAGGAACTTCGTGGATTGGCAGTTGAAACTAATGTTCCCATTGTCTCTGCCACTCAAACTACTCGTTCTGGTTACGGAAATTCTGATGTTGAGCTTACTGATACTTCTGAAAGTTTTGGTTTGCCTGCTACTGCTGACCTTATGTTTGCTCTTATTTCAACAGAAGAATTAGAGCAACTTGGTCAGATTATGGTGAAGCAATTGAAGAATAGATATAACGATCCAACAATGAATAAGAGATTTGTTGTTGGTATTGATAGGGCAAAAATGAGACTCTTTGATGTAGAGCAGAGTGCTCAAAAAGATATACTTGACTCTGGACAAGAAGAAGAGTATAGTTATGATGAAGAAAAAACAAGTAAATTTTCTGGATTTAAATTTTAATGGAAACTAACAACAAGCACGTTAATTTTGAAGCATATCAAAAGTTCGTTGATGCTGTAACATCAGATGCATCAAAAGACTTTGTTGCACTTGCCGATAGAATGGTGGAGTTGGATGAAAAAGGCGCAAATATTGAACGTCTTCTGACTGCTGCTGTTGGTATCAATGCCGAAGGTGGTGAGTTTATGGAAATCGTCAAAAAGATGATTTTTCAAGGGAAACCATTTAATGCAGACAACAAAGAACACCTGATTATTGAACTTGGAGATATCATGTGGTATGTTGCACAAGCATGTATGGCACTTGAAGTTTCTTTTGATGATGTAATTTCTCGCAATGTGCAAAAACTTGCAAAACGTTATCCTGATGGGGCATTTGATATTTACTTCTCCGAAAATCGTTCTTCTGATGATAGATGAAAACTTTTTAATGGAAAATTGATTTTTAGAAGTTTTTCCAAATTTTATGTACCTAAGGAGAATAAAAAATGACTAAAGAAAAACAAGTAGTAATTAAATTAAGTCCTCGTTCTGCTGCCGCAGTTCGACAAATTCTTTTTGAACATCAACAGGGATATACAACTGGAAGTTCTGTTCCAGAAAGAATTTTCGAAATTAGAGAAGTAATCACAGATATAGATGACGCAATTACTCAAGTTGTAAACTAATAAAGTAATTTAACTCCCTATTTCTAAATGAAAGAAATAGGGAGTTTTTGATTCGAATATGGAAAAAGTTATTAGATACTTTTTCTAATAAAAGTCGAGATTGTATAAATGAATAAATATTTAAAAACCAAGTAATAATGAAGAGTTTTGCTAATTTTTTAAGAGAGGCAGTAGAGACGTTAGCATCTACTGAGGCAAAAAATCGTGGTCTTGTTGGAAACGGTCATGGAGACTGGTACGACAAGCAGGGAAATTTTGTAGCAAAAACTGTTAATGGTAAATTAAAGTTTTATGGGAAGGGTGATACTGAATCTACGGACGGTATTCCTGGAGAGGAAAATAGAGTTGGAAACAATTCAAAACAATCAGATCAGAGTCAAGCACAACAACAAACACAGGACCAACAAAGTGGTGTAGTCGTTGTTCTTGGAAGGTTTAATCCACCATCAAAAAATCATGAGCAGATATTAAAGGCAGGATTTTCTGAGGCAAAAAGAAGAGGATTTGAATATAGAATCTACCCAAGTAGAATACAAGATTCTTCATCAAATCCTTTAAATCCATCCTTAAAGATTTCTTATATGAAATCAATGTTCCCTGATTATGGAGATTATATTGTTGATAGTGAAGACTCTAGAACAATATTTGATATTCTCCAATCTCTTTACTCGGATGGGTACTCTGATGTAACTTTAGTTGTTGGACAAGAAAGATTGGGAGAGTTCCAGAGTCTTGCCCATAAAGCAGAAGGTCAAGGATATGAGTTTTCTAATTTGGAAGTAATTACTGCAGGAGTAAAAGACCCAGATAGTGAGGTAGAATCACCTGGTTCTTCTGCTCTTATGAAGGCAGCAGTTGCTATGAATGATTTTTATAAGTTTGAAGCAGGTCTTCCTAATGGCATGAGCAGAAACGAAAAGGAAGAGATGTTTAATACTATTAGAAAAAGTATGAATGTTGACGAATCCACCGAAGCCTGGATGATAGCACCAGAATTTGATTATGATGGGATGAGATGGAATTACAAAAACAATGGACTTTTTTCAATTGGTTCTTTCGTTGAAAATTTAAATAGTGGATTAATTGGGAAAATAATCCGAAGAGGGGCAAATTATTTGATTTGCGTGACCGAAGATAACATTATGTTTAAAAGTTGGTTGAAAGATGTCAGAGAAGTCCATGAAATTGGCACAACTGAATATCTAAATTATGTTCAGGAATTAACCCCAGGAGAAAAAATTAAGAGTTTTACCTCAAAGAGTAAGAAGAAGTCATCTATTTTTGGTAAAAACTATAAATAAAAATATAACTGGACTCTTTTAACTTAAAATGACCTACTGGGAAAAGTATATTTTTGAATCCAAAAAGAACGAAAAATCATCGTCCTCAAAAAAATTAACACCCAAAGAAATAAACAGAATGGGTAGGGAAGTTTTGAGTGCGGAACAAAATAAAAATAGAAAAAATAAAGATAAAGCTAAAAAGGGTTCATCTGAATATACTAAGTATCTTCAACAGCAACTTGATTTTAAAAAACAAAAATACGAAGATCAAAAGAAGAGACAACTAGAGAAAGGAAAAGAAAAAGCAGAAACAGAAAAGGAAAAAGCAAAGAAAGCTTTATCAAATGTAAAAATACAAAAAATTGGATATAAAGAACCAGAATTAACAGCACACTCAAAGGCAATTGAGAATTTGGGTTCACTTGCCGTGGGATTGACCAAAGGTGCATATCATGGAGCAAGCGCACTGCAGAAAAAGAAAGAAGCAGAGAGAGCAGTAGCAAAGCAACCAGAAAAGAAAGAATTGGGGAAACCAGGAAGACCCAAAAAAGAAACTACATCTACTACACGTCAAATTTCTGGTTCACCAGAAAGAAAACAACTTCCATATGGTATTAATAAGAGAAAGATGCTAAAACCATCTTCTGGTGGTGGAGTAACAAGAATAGGCAATCCAGCAGAAGGGTCTAGAACAGAACCAACATTGGGACAAAAGGCAAGACAAGATAAAAAATTAAAGTCAGATCTAATTAAGGCAAGAATGGAAGAGTACTCAAATTGGAAAGAAGAATTTTTATTTGAAGTTGAAGAGAAAAAAGGAAAGTCGGAAAGAGCAAAAATCATTGATATTATGAAAGGAAAAAATAAAATTGAAATGAATCCTACAGTCTCTGAAGACCATAAAGAAGTTGCAAGTGGAGAAAAGAAAGATGATGAAGGATATATGGCTAATGTTGAACTAGATCAAATTGAGAGAGCAGTTAAAGCACTTCGCAAAAAAATAAAGAAATCTGATATGCAAATGCCTGCCTGGGTTCAATCCAAGATTACTAGGGCAGCAGATTATATTGATACTGCTTCTGAGTATCTCCAAAGTGATGAAAACATTTCGGAAGAAATGGATAAAAAAAAAATTTTAATGGTAATGCTTTTAAAGGCACTTGATAATGCAAAAAGAAAAAAAAATTCACAACTGATTAACGGGATAATTGGTGAATCAAAAAAGTCTGAAATGAAATGCAATAAACCAAAGGCACAAGCACATGGTTCTGGTGAAACTGGGAAATCCCATGTTGTAAAAGCATGTGAAGATGGTAAAGAAAAGTTGATTCGTTTTGGGCAATTGGGAGTAAAAGGTTCCCCCAAAAAAGAAGGAGAGTCTAAAGAATACGCAAGTCGTCGTCATAGATTCCAAACAAGACATGCTAAAAATATTGCAAAGGGAAAAATGTCTGCAGCTTATTGGGCAAACAAAGTAAAGTGGTGAATTGTTAAAAAATAATTATTAGTAATAAATATTATTTGAATTACCTTATGGAGGTTATCATGGGAGCAGTAGTAGCAGTGGTAAAACCACTTCTTATTCAGGTTGCAACTCATCCAGCAGTTAAAAATCTTGTCCTTGATTTGCTCAAAAAATACGTTGATAGCACAGACAACAGCATTGATAATGTAGTTTACGAACTTGTAAAAGATAAACTCTTTACACCACAGGCATGATTACCTGTTTAGTAACTAATTGGGGAGTAACCATTGTCCTTGGTCTACTGCTGACTGCTTCTGAGTGGTTAGCAAAAACAAAAAGATTTGAGGAAAATGGGATACTTGATTTAATAACTCATTTTTTAAGAGTGGTTTTACAAAAGGGCAAGAAGTAACACATTGCCCTTTTTATAAATACCTTTAGGAAAAATTTTTTACGGAAAAGAACAAAATGGCACTCTGGGGTAAAAAAGACGATGTTTATTCTGCTGGAACTATTACAGTCAATTATGCAAATAAGACTGTAACTGGTTCTGGTACTACTTTCACCGCATTGAGTGTTGGTGATATTATTTCAATTGGAGCAGGTAATACTTTTGGTCAAGCAGTTGTATCTGGAATTACCTCAGCTACTCTTATTTCTATTGCTTCTACTCAGTATTTAAGTGGTGCTCCAATTTCTGGACAGCAGTGGACTGCATCCCAAAAACCAAAATACACTCTCTGGGACCCAAATTATTCTTCAACAGAAATTTTTGGTGTTTCTAATGACGAAGTTGGAGTTGCAAGAACTACTGCATATTCTGTAACTCATGGTGGTTGGGTTGGAATTACTACCTACATCGACACTCACGGCAATCTTAGAGTTAAGCATGAAGTTCTTGTTGCTATGTCTGGTATCACTACTGGTGTAGCAACTACTACTGGAACTGGTGGTGATGCAGCAGATGATAGCAAATTACTCCCATAATTTATGAAGTATGAGATTTGATGAGTTGAACGAAGATAATTATCTCCTTTTCGCAATTAAACATTATGAAAATCCCCAGGCAGTGACCAAGGAAGATTTTTATGATGATTTAAAAAGATTTAAGTGGATAAAAAAATTACTTAGAAGATATAAAAAAGATGGAGAACTAAAAATCCATCTTTTGATTAATCACTTTATTATACTTTATAATGTATTTGGTGATGCGGCAACACCACTTTTATTTTATAAGATTGACAAAGAATTTTGGAGTGTTTTGAAAACTTTTGTTGTTTATTTGGACAGACTTCCTGAGTATCCACATACAAACATTCATGATATTGAACTTGATGATATTTGTATGCAACAATTAAATTGTATTTAAATGAAAAAAGAACTTCTGGAAAAAATTATATCCCATATCAGAGAAGAACTTGGGGCACTTCCAACTAATAATGTTGGTGGTGGGAATATTGCTGGAACTCCAGAAGCAGATCCAGGAAATCCTCCAGTAAGAAAAAGAAAAAAGTATATCTATCAAAAAAACTCTAGAAAACTTTGGAGACAAGGATAGTGGCAGTATTTTCTCAAGATTCAAAATTAGCAGTTCTTGAATCGAAACTTAGCATTTACGAAGACTTATCTCGTGAGATGTTGAGCAAACTTGAAGCAGCAGTAGAGAAGATATCAGAAGGAAACAATAGAATTGCTACTATCCTTGCTAAGCACGATGAGAGAATTGAGCAAAGTATGAAAACCGACGAACTTCTTGTCAGAATGATTGATGAGATTAAAGACGAGAATGAAAAAGATCATCAAGAAATTGCAAGAAAGTTTGAAAAGATAGAACAGAAAATAGAAGATTTAGTTAAGTTTAGATGGCAAGTTGGTGGTGTTGCTGCTGTTGCTGTTATTGCAATCACTATCATCAATGCCTTCGTTCCAAAATTTATTGGGTCATCCCAATTGACACCCTCTCAATATTCGAGTAGCATAGAGAGAGCAAAGTGAACCCCCTTTGAAATGAGTTTTATTGATTCCAAATATATCGGGTTGGTCTCTTCCCGACTGCATAAGTTCGCTAGAAAAAAAGAAGGTCTTTATAATTTTCGTTGTCCTTATTGTGGAGATAGTCAGAGGACTAAAAATAAGGCACGAGGATATCTCTACAAGTTGAAGAACGACCACAACTTCAAATGTCATAATTGTGGGGTTTCTAGGACTTTTACAAACTTCCTGAAGGATATGGATGCTGTGTTATATGACCAGTATGTGATGGAGAGATATAAGAATGGTCTAACAGGGAAGGGAAGTCAAACAAAGACCCCAGAATTTAAGTTTGAAAAACCTAACTTTTCAAAAAAGTCTTTTGACCTGCCTACCATTGCAGAACTAAATAAAGAACACTTGGCAAGACAATATCTAGAGAACAGAAAAATTCCAAAAGAATATTTTCGTGAATTGTATTTTTGTCAAAACTTCAAGGAGTGGACTAACACTCAGAAGCATACATTCGATAATTTAGACAACGACGAACCAAGAATCATCATTCCTCTTATCAATCAAGGAAAAATCTTTGGGTTTCAGGGTCGTAGTCTGAATAAGAATTCAAAACTTAAATATATTACAATTATCCTAGACGACATCCATCCTAAAATATATGGTTTAGATAAAGCAGATTACAACAAAACTGTATATGTCGTTGAGGGACCAATCGATAGTATGTTTTTAGATAATGCAATTGCTATGGTTGGAGCAGACTTAGATTATATGTTTTTCGTTACTAATTTCGAATCAGACTTTGTGATGGTTTATGATAATGAGAAACGAAATAAACAAATCATTCAAAGAATGGAAAAGGCAATTGATTCCAAATTTCCTATTGTAATTTGGCCAAATGACTTGAAAGAAAAGGATATCAATGATATGATACTTGAAGGCATTGATGTCAACAAAATTGTAAAAGAAAACACCTTTATGGGGTTAGAAGCAAAAGCAAAACTTATTGGTTGGAAACGAGTATGAGCAACGGGACAAAAGTTATCAAAAGAAATGGTCGAGTTGAATCTTTGGATTTGAATAAAATTCATTTAATGGTTGATGAGGCATGTAAAGACCTAGCAGGTGTATCTGCTTCTCAGGTTGAAATGCAGTCTGGAATCCAATTTTATGATGGAATCACAACCGCAGAGATTCAGGAGATTCTAATTCGTTCTGCTTCGGATTTGATTGATTTGGAAAATCCAAATTACCAATTTGTTGCAGCAAGACTTTTACTATTTTCTGTTAGAAAGTCTTTGTATGGAAAAGTACAAGATCATCCAACATTTTTGGACCACATTAAAAAGTGTGTAAATATTGGTGTTTATGATGCTGAGATTCTTAGTAACTATACTGAGGATGAAATTAACAAACTTGGTTCACATATTCACCATAACCGTGATTACCTGTTTACTTATGCGGGTTTACGTCAAGTAGTTGATAAGTACCTTGTGCAAGATAGAAGTAGTGGGAAGGTATATGAAACCCCACAATTTATGTACATGATGATTGCTGCGACTATTTTCTCTCAGTATCCTAAAGAAACTAGACTCTCTTATGTAAAGAGGTATTATGACGCAATCTCAAAGCACAAAATCAACATTCCCACACCTATCATGGCAGGAGTGCGAACTCCACTTCGACAATTTGCTAGCTGTGTTCTTGTTGATTCTGATGACACCCTCGATAGCATCTTTAGTTCTGATATGGCTATCGGCAGATACGTTGCACAAAGGGCGGGCATCGGTATCAACGCAGGTCGCATCCGTGGCATCAACAGTAAAATCAGAGGTGGAGAAGTTCAACACACAGGTGTTGTCCCATTCCTCAAAAAGTTTGAGGCAACTGTCCGATGCTGCACTCAAAATGGCATCCGTGGTGGATCAGCAACTGTCCACTTCCCCATCTGGCACCAGGAAATCGAAGATATCCTAGTATTGAAGAATAACAAAGGAACTGAAGATAACAGAGTTCGTAAACTGGACTATTCTATTCAAATTTCTAAATTGTTCTACGAAAGATTCATTCAGGACTCTGAGATTTCTTTATTCTCCCCACATGATGTTCCTGGTCTTTCAGAAATCTTTGGACTTCCTGGATTTGATGAACTTTATTGCAAGTATGAAAAGGATCCAAATATTAAAAAGAAGACAATTAAAGCACAAGAATTGATTCTTGATCTTTTAAAAGAAAGGGCAGAAACTGGTCGTATTTACATCATGAATATTGACCATTGTAACTCTCACTCTTCATTCAAGGATAAGGTTTGGATGAGTAATCTCTGTCAAGAAATTACACTTCCAACTAAACCACTTCAGCATATTGATGACCCAGAGGGTGAAATCGCACTTTGCATTCTTTCTGCTGTTAATGTTGGTAAAGTAAAGTCTGACGAGGAATTTGAAGAACTTTGCGATCTTTCGGTTCGTGGTCTTGAAGAGTTAATTGACTATCAAGAATATCCAGTAGTTGCTGCAGAGAACTCCACAAAGAATCGTCGTTCACTTGGCATTGGATATATTGGTCTTGCTCACTATCTTGCCAAACTAGGTTTCAATTATGATTCCCAAGAGGCATGGGATGCGGTTCACGGACTTTCTGAATCTTTCCAATATTATCTACTCAAGTCTTCCAATCAGATTGCCAAGGAGAAGGGAGCATGTGGTTACTTCAACCGCACTAAGTATGCTGATGGTATTCTACCCATTGATACATACAAAAAAGACGTAGACGAAATTTCTTCTATTGCATATCAACATGATTGGGAAACACTTAGAGCATCCATCCTGGCTCACGGTCTCAGGCACTCAACACTGTCCGCACAGATGCCATCGGAGAGCAGTTCCGTTGTGTCAAACGCAACCAATGGAATCGAACCTCCTCGTGGATACCTGTCCATTAAGAAGTCCAAAAAAGGTCCTCTTAAGCAAATTGTTCCGCAATATCATACGTTGAAAAATCATTACACTCTTCTTTGGGATATGAAGAACAATACTGGTTATATTAATGTGGTTGCTGTTATGCAAAAGTTCTTTGACCAAGCAATCAGTGGTAACTGGAGTTATAATCCAGAGAATTATGCAGATAACGAAGTACCAGTATCTGTAATGGCAAATGATTTCTTGAAAACATATAAGTATGGTTGGAAAACTTCTTATTATCAAAATACATACGACATTAAGACAGATGAAGTGAAAGAAGAAAATACTAAGGTTCAAGATTTAATCGCAGAAATTTTAAGTTCAGAAGGAGAAGAAGACTGTGAATCCTGTAAAATTTAGACTCAATTCCGAAGAAAACGTTGAAATATCTGGAATGACTGTTTTTAACACTAAAGATGTAGAAACCAAAAAGCAACCAATGTTTTTTGGTTCCCCATTGGGTATTCAGAGATACGATTCTTACAAATATCCAATTTTCGAAAAGTTGACCACTCAGCAACTTGGATACTTCTGGAGACCAGAAGAAATCTCCTTACAAAAAGATAGAGCAGATTATCAAACATTGCGTCCTGAACAGAAGCACATCTTTACTTCTAATCTTAAGTATCAGATTCTTCTTGATTCTGTTCAGGGTCGTGGTCCTGGAATGGCATTCATTCCTTATTGCTCTCTCCCTGAACTGGAGGCATGTATGACAGTGTGGGAGTTCATGGAGATGATTCACTCTCGTTCATATACATACATCATTAAAAATGTGTATTCAGATCCTTCTGAAGTTTTCGATTCGATTCTTTCTAATGATCGTATTTTAGAAAGAGCTTCTTCTGTAACTGGTGCATATGATGAATTTATAAATTCTGCTCAAATTTATGGGTCTTCCAATGCATGGAAATTTGCTCAAGAAGGTGCAGGAGGAGCAAGAGAAGATCGTATAGAACTAAAAAGAAAACTTTATCGTGCTATTGCCAATGTCAACATTCTCGAAGGTATCAGGTTTTATGTCTCGTTCGCTTGCTCGTTTGCGTTTGGTGAACTCAAACTTATGGAAGGATCCGCTAAAATTATCTCTCTCATCGCACGAGACGAAAATCAACACCTTGTCATTACTCAAAACATCCTCAATAAGTGGCGTGAAGGAGATGATCCAGAAATGCAGCAAATTGCTAAAGAAGAGGAAGAATGGGTAAGAACTGCGTTTGAGAATTGTGTAAATGAAGAAAAGCAATGGGCAGAATACCTGTTTAAGGATGGTTCTATGATTGGTCTTAATGATAAACTTCTTCAGCAATATGTTGAGTGGATTGCCAATCGTCGCATGAAAGCAATTGGAATTAAACCTCTCTATGATATTTCTGCAAAGAATAATCCACTTCCTTGGACAGAGCACTGGATTTCTTCTAAAGGTCTTCAAGTTGCTCCACAGGAAACAGAGGTTGAATCTTATGTTGTTGGTGGTATCAAACAAGATATGAAAAAAGATACATTTGCTGGATTCCAGCTTTGATTTATTTGGGGGCATATGCCCCCCTTTTTTTATAAATAACTAAAAAACTAGAGTATAAAAATGTCCAGCATTAACGATATTACAGACTTGTATAAGCAAATTAAAACTTCTGAAACTGCAGGAACTTTACTTTCTGAAGCAAGTTTTGAAATTGGTCCTGGGCATAAAGCAGCACAAAAAACCCAAAAAATTTATAATAAAGCAAAGGAAGGTGCTGGTACTGAAAAGGAGTGGTTAAAGAAAACTGGTCCCCAACTTCCTCTTGCAAAAGCAAAACCAGGAATGCAAGTTGCTGGATATGAACCAGAAGGTGATATGGTTGATGAAGCAAAGGGAATGTCAAAAGATGCAATGCTTGACGTTCTCAAAGGACACAAATATTCTAAGAGAGAACTTCTAGATATGAGTAAGAAATCAACAAAAGAAGGTAGACACGGAGAAGCAGCAGCATTTTATCAGGAGTTTGAAAAAGAAGAGTATATCCTGGAAAGAGAAATGACTGCTGGAGAGATGAAGAAAGAGAAAAAACTTAAAAAGAAGTATGATACTTCATCAATGAAGAAGAGTATGATAGACCAATACGGAAAAGAGAGAGGAACTCAGATTTATTTTGCTACCATCCGAAAGAAAGCAATGGCAGATTCGTTTGAGGCAGAAGGTGAGCAGTTGGATGAGATTGCACCTCTTGCTGCAGGAGTACTTGCTGCTGGTGCAGCAGCTGCTCCATATTTACTTAAAAAATTAGCAAAACCAGCAGTAGACAAAGCAATGGACAAAGCAAGAAAAACATCTCCAATTGGTGGGGATAGATACTCAAGTCAATTAAAACAATTGAATCAATCATTTGACTACGATGATGCTTATAACTACATCATCGAGATGTTAGTTGCTGCTGATTATGCAGAAAGTTATGAAGCAGCAGAGGTAATGTTTGAGCACATTAGTGATAAGTTCACTGCAACAATCCTTGAAGAGTATATTGAAGAAAAGGCAAGAGGAACTAGACCAAAGAGAACAGTTCACGCATATGATGTTGATGAAACTCTCTTCGCACACGGCAAGAAGGGTAAACCAAATGTTCAGGTTCACGTTAAGGATGCATCTGGTAAGAGAGTCAAGAGCCTAAGCAACCAAGAGTTTAATACCCATAAGTTAGAGAAGGGACATTCTTATGACTTCAGTGAGTTCCAAAGTGCTAAGAAGTTCAAGGAAACCTCAAGTCCAAATAAGAAAGTAATTAAAGATATTAAGAGAAAGCAGGCAAGAGGACAAAACGTTCATCTCATCACTGCTCGTTCTAAGTTTGATAAACCAAGTGAATTCCAGGGACACCTTAAGAAGCATGGTGTTAATGTAGAAAAGTCAAATATTCATTACACTGGAGGAATGAAAGGTGGTGATATTGGTAAAAAGAAAGTCGATGTTGCTAAAGCAATAGCAAAGAAGAGTGGTGCAAAGAAAATTCATATGTATGATGATGCTGCTAAAGTACACAAGGCATTTGAGAAAGAAAAGAAAGAAGCACCAACATCAAAGAAAATCAAAACTCATATGGTGGCACCAGATAAAAAGGGTGAATCCAGAGTTCGTTCGTATCAAGCAACTAAAAATGAAGAGATGAGTGCATACGAATACTGGAAGCAGTTTATTAATTGATAATGAAATTTGATTTTTCTTTCGGAAAGAAAAAAAGAGGAATTATAGAATGGGCAAAAATCTCAGTGATACTTGAGGGTGTCATTGAGATTTTTTCTTCTGTATTAAAAATAGATAAGAAGAAACTTTGGGATGTTGTAGATGAAATCCAAAGAGAACTTCTTAAAAGAGGTTTAATTGATGATACAGTAAATGATTATGTGATTAATACTCCAGAGTTACTAGACCAAAGAGTTGAAAGAGATGTAGACAAAGCAATAGAAGATTATAAAAAGCAAGAAGAGGAACCAAAAAAAGATTTTATATATTATGAAAAAGAACCTGATGGAAGTAAAGCACAAGAACTTTTGGGTGGAGAGATTGGTATTAGGGCAATTTGGAAAACTGATGAGAATAAATAAACAATAAATAATATTAAAGAAAAGTACTTTTCAATACTCAAAAAGATGAAGAAAGAAGACTTGGATGCTTTGGCAGGTTTATATGAAGGTGTCTATTTGCCCAAAAGTAACAGTGATTATTTGACTGAAAGTTCACACCTTGAGGAACAAGGAACAAGAACTGGTTCCAATTCAAATATTTGGAGACCAACTCCTAGTGCTCAAGGTTCAAGAAGAGGTGCTGCTCCAGCTCCAACCTCATCTAGACCAGCAGCAGAACCATTCCAATCACGTTTTGCTGGAAACAGAGATGCTGCAATTGCTAGGGCAAGACAAATAAAG
>JACCDX011687930.1_pt1 | contig 15525 bp, 14 predicted proteins | sample 7449681 | NCBI WGS metagenome assembly JACCDX01 (sample SAMN15323450, study PRJNA562643) | freshwater metagenome | isolation source: river surface water | place: USA:Blue River Watershed | collected 2017-08-18 | reverse complement strand
GTTCTCGCCGACTTTGCCGAGCGCGCCTTCAGCGGTCTGCGACAGCGAGATTGCGTCGTTGGCGTTGCGGATCGCGACGTTCAGGCCCTTGACCTGGGCGTTCATGCGCTCAGCGATGGCGAGGCCGGCGGCATCGTCCTTCGCGCTGTTGACGCGCAGGCCGGAGGACAGGCGCTGCAGCGAGGTCGACAGCGATGCCTGCGACATCGTCAGGTTGCGCTGGGTGTTCAGGGATGCGAGGTTGGTATTGATAACTGCGGGCATGATGCTCTCCTTTGCGTTCCGTCGATCCGGCCAGCATGTCTGGCCACATTCAGCGTTGGGGTTGTTGGCCTGTTGGCTGTGCAACGCTGTTGTTCTGGGTTACGGGCGGGGAGAGCGATTTGTTTAGCGTCGTCAGGTCTAATGATCAAAAAAAAAGATGCCGCCCGAAGGCGGCTTGAGGAAGACAGCTCTGGGAAGACAGCGTGATGATGTTTATTCAGCCATGCCCGGCACCAGCTGGTGCCGCATCGCATAGTGGGTCAGTTCGGCGTTATGCCGCAGCCGCATCTTCTGCAGCAGACGCGCGCGGTACATGCTGATGGTCTTGACCGACAATGACAATTCGACAGCAATCTCGGTCACGGTCTTGCCGGAGGCGATCATGATCAGGGTCTGATATTCGCGATCGGACAAGGTTTCGTGCAGCGGCTTGCCAGGATCGTCGCCGATCTGATTGGCCATTTCTTCGGCCAGTGACGGTGTGATGTACTTGCGGCCATTCGCGACGAGCTGCAACGCATTCACCAGTTCCGATGGCGCGCTCTGCTTGGTCAGGTAGCCGGATGCGCCGGCCTTCATCGCGCGGATCGCATACTGGTCTTCGCGGTGCATGGTCAGCATCAGTACCGGTAACAAGGGTAGTTCTTTTTTGACTTGCTTGAGCACGTCGATGCCATTGCGGTCGGGCATGGAGATGTCGAGCAGCAGGACGTCGAAACCGCCTTCGCGCACCTTCTGTATTGCCTGTTGTGCATTCTCGGCTTCGCCGGCCACCGTAATGAGGCCGCTGTCGCCGATGATCTGCTTCAGACCTTCGCGGACAATCGCATGATCATCCGCGATCAGTACACGGATGCCGTGCATAGCTGAGGTGCCGGGCGTGCTGCGGCTGCCGGAGGTACTCGCGTGCAGCATCACGATGCCGTCGCAGGACGCCCGATGGCCAGCGGCAGTCGGGCAGTGACGATGGTGCCCTTGCCGGGACGGGAAATGATGTCCAGTTCGCCGCCCAGCGTGCTCATGCGCTCTGCCATGCTGCGCAGACCGAATGAACGCGGGCTGTCGCGGCGTGCGCCTTCCATGCCTTTGCCGTTGTCGATGATCTCCATCAGCAGCTCCTCGCCATCATCCAGCAAGCGCATCTCGACGCAGCTGGCCTGCGCGTGCTTGCGGATATTGTTGCAAGCCTCCTGCGCGATGCGGAACAGTGAGGTGGCAACCTGGGGATCGAGATCGATGTCGGGATGGCTCGAATGCAGCCGGTATGGCAGGCCGGTCTGTTCCTCCTGTTCCTGGGCCAGCCATTCGAGTGCTGCGACCAGGCCGGCATCGAGGATGCCAGGTCGCAGGTCAGCCGAGATACGGTGGATGGATTCGATCGAGCGGTCCAGCAACTGGTTCAGGTAGATACGGCGCTCGGCCAGGTAATCGGTCTGCGGTATCTGATTCCACACATGTTCGAGCATCATCTTCAGTGCTGACAGGTTGCCGCCGAGGTCATCATGCAGGTCACGCTCGATACGCTCGCGTTCCTGTTCCTTGACTTGCTCGACGTGGGCTGACAATTCCGCCAGCTGGCGGCGCGATTCACGGATTTCGTGCTGCAGCTTGCGGCCCTGGGTAATGTTGGTCATGAGTCCGGTCCACTGTATGCCGTCTGCACCCTCGTCGCGCGGCGTGGCGCGCAGGTTGATCCATTTGGTGTCTTGCCAGGCCTCGATCCAGACCCGGCCTTCCCAGTTCAGGACCGACAGCGTTGCTGCCGATTCGCGTAATGCGGTGGCCCAGGTGCTGCGGTCTTCGTCGGCAATCAGCGCGAGGAAGCGCGCCGGGTTTGCATACAGTGCCTCGGGCGGCTGGCCGAGCAGGTCATGGCAGGCCTGCGACAGGAAGCTGAACTGCAGCAGGCCGGTCTGGCCGCGCCGCATCTGGAACAGCAGTCCCTGCACATGGGCTTCGATCTGCGCGAAGCGCTCTTCGCGGCTGATCGGCATGCGCTCGGTGCGCGGCGGCACACTGACGGCGATCAGTGCGGATATATCCTGCAGCTGCGCATATGACAGCCTCAGCGTGACCTCATACAGGCTACCGTCACGCCGCATCTGCGTGGCCCGGGTCGTGATCTCGGGCTCGCCACCGGCGCGCAGGCGGCCAACGAACTGGTGCAGCTGCTCATCTGTCAGGTTGTGGATGATTTGCGGCGCGCTCATCCCCGCCAGCTCGGCAGCGGAATACTGCAGGTTACGGCGCACCGCTTCGCTGGCTTCCAGAACGGCCAGCGAACTGGCGTCGATGATGAAAATCTCGTTCCCTGATTCCTGGATCAGGTTGGCCAGCCAGGTTTCTTCCAGCATGCGAGGGTGGTCTTCCATGGTTGCTTGCTCCGCGGCCCGAGGGCCTTGATGAGGCTCAAAGTTTTCACAACGCCACTTCAACGCGAGTTGCCACTGCCCTTATTGACAATTCGCAACTAATGACGACAAGGCATGTCTTCACGGCAACTATTTATTCTCGGTAAATTCATGCATCACTACGCTGTTTTGTCAGCGATGAATCTTTTCACCCGCATGCAATTCTCCATAGAAAGTTCTATCTGACCGGACAGAAAAGCGGGGGTTCCCCCCCTTTATTCAAGGCCTGAAGTTTTGCCAGGCCATGGTTTGATGCGACGCTACCCCCTGCCCAATGCGTACGCCATGCATGAACTGACTGCCAGCCCTTCCGAACGAGCCAAGGAAAGAACCAAGGAATTTGCTTTCACCCAGCGCGATTTCGACCGGGTGCGGACCATGATTCATGATTGCGCCGGTATTGCGCTGGCCGATGGCAAGCATGAGATGGTGTACAGCCGACTCGCGCGTCGCTTGCGTGCTACCGGCCTGGCTTCGTTCAACGACTATCTCGATCAGCTTGAGCGCAATGCACTGCAGGGGGAGTGGCAGGCCTTCACCAATGCGCTGACGACCAACCTGACGTCGTTCTTCCGTGAGCCGCATCATTTCCCGATACTGGCCGAGCATGCACGCGCGCGTACCAGCCTGTCGGTCTGGTGCTCAGCCAGCTCGACCGGCGAAGAACCGTATTCGATTGCGATGACTTTGTGCGATGCGTATGGGACGCTGACGCCACCCGTCAATATCATCGCCACCGACATTGATACCGAGGTGCTCGATACCGCAGCGCAGGGTATTTACGCTGAAGAGCGGGTGCGCTCGCTGTCTTCCGAGCAATTACGCAAATACTTCCTGAAAGGGAAGGGTAGTCAGGGCGGACTGGTAAGAGTGCGGCCTGAGCTGCGCAAGCTGATCGACTTCCGGCCACTGAATTTACTTGGTCAGGACTGGTCATTGAAGCCGCCGTTCGACATCATTTTCTGTCGTAACGTGATGATCTATTTCGACAAGCCGACCCAGCGCCAGATCCTGTCGCGCTTCGTGCAGCTGATGAAGCCGGATGCCTTGCTGTTCGCCGGCCATTCGGAAAACTTCCTTTATGTATCGGATGCGCTCAAATTGCGCGGCAAGACCGTGTATGAATTGCTGGGCCGTCGATGAGTCCGGGTGACGAACATTTCGCGAAGCATGTGTACTTCGATCGTCACTTCAAATGCATGGCGGCACGCGTGCTGCCTGGCGAGTACTACTTCACGACCGGCGACATGGCGATACTGACAGTGCTTGGCTCCTGCGTATCCGCCTGCGTGCGGGATCGCGTGACCGGCATCGGCGGCATGAACCATTTCATGTTGCCCAATGGTGGTGATGCCGACAGCCCGGCATCGGCATCGATACGCTATGGCACGCAGGCGATGGAGATCCTGATCAACCAGTTGCTGAAGGCCGGCGCGCAGCGCACCAACCTCGAGGCCAAGGTCTTCGGCGGCGGTCGCGTGCTGTCCGGCATGCAGGCAATGAATGTCGGCGAGCGCAATGCTGCCTTCGTCAGGGAATATCTGCGGGCCGAGAAGATCCCGGTGGCGGCGGCCGATCTGAATGACGTTCACCCACGCAAGGTGGCCTACTTTCCGCGCACAGGCAAGGTACTGGTGAAGAAACTGGAAACCGCCGACAGCAAGCTGGTGCAAGTCGAGCAGCAGTACTCGAAGACGCTGCAAGCGACGCCGGTGGCCGGCGAGATCGAGCTTTTCTAGCCGACAAAAACAAACGCCCTTCGATCGAAGGGCGTCATTCCAACGTACGGGGCGGCCCCCGTCGCGGTCGCGGCCGGATCAGGCCGATTTCTTGACCGCCTGTACCAGACATTTCGACAGCTTGTCGAAATGGATCAGCGCTGCCTGGGTCAGTTCCAGTTGTTTGCGGCGCGCATCTTCGGTGTCCGCCAGCAAAATCCAGCCTTTTTCACGCATGGATTTCAGGCGGCCGTGCAGCATCGCCGGCGAACCCAGTTCACGCTTGCCCATCAGGTCTTTCACCGACAAACGCTCCTGGTTTTGACGCGCATTGGCGATCAGTTCCAGGATCCGCTCTTCCAGAGGCTCCAGCGGCGGCAGGGATGGCATGCCCCTCAATGCTTCAGCCAGCTGCAGGAAGCGCAGGTATATGTCGGCAGGGCGGCTGCGTTTGCTCACGAATTGCCTTTCAGGTAGCAGATTTCTCAGAAGAAAATATCATAGCGTAACGCTGCGAAATATGCATCAAATGTCTATCTCAATCAAGGATAATTCTTGTTTACCTCTGGGAAACAATTCGCTGGCTATGAAAATATCGGGGAATTTCCAGCGATTTGCGCCATGCTTGTTTGCAGCAAACTGGTTATTGCATGCATATATGTATAGCTCTTGAACCGGAAAAGAGCGATGCGCTACGTCAATCATGCTGGCTTGACCCTGCCAGCCCATCCTTATACAGTCCGCGTTGATTTGCGCCGGCGCCCCGGCGCCATCCGGCTCAGGCCGGTTCACCGCCCCCATCCATGAAGACTGACCTGCCGTTGCTGCCCGCCACCCCCTCTTTGCCCGTCACGGATACCGAGCCCGCTTTTACGCTTGACACGCGTGCGGCCGAGCGTGCGGCCGACCCGCTGGTCAGTGTGCTGCTACCGGCCTACAACGAAGAGGGCAATGTCGTGCCCATGCTCGAGACTCTGCATACGCCGCTCGGCAGTCTGGGGCTGAGACATGAGTTGATCGTGATCGACGACGGCAGCCGCGACGCGACAGTCGAACGCGTAATGGGTACAGTCGACCGCTTGCCGGTCACGCTGGTGCAGCTGTCGCGCAACTTCGGCAAGGAGATCGCGCTGTCGGCGGGCATCGACGAAGCTCGGGGCGATGTGGCGGTGCTGATCGATTGCGACTTCCAGCATCCGCCCGAACTGATCCCGGCCTTTCTCGCGCAATGGCGGCGCGGCTATGACATGGTGTTTGCGGTCCGTTCCGACCGCGACGACGAGGGCATCGCCAAGCGTGCATTCACGCATGTGTTCTATGCACTGCTGAATCTTGGCGAGCGCAACAAGATTCCCGAAAACACGCAAGACTTCCGCGTACTGGACCGCTGCGTGATCGATGCGTTGAAGCGCATGCCCGAGCGCAATCGCTTCATGAAAGGCTTGTATAACTGGGTCGGCTTCACGCGCTTGCCGATGACCGTGCGCACCGATGCGCGCCGCCATGGCGCCAGCAGCTTCAATTTCGGCAGCCTGTTCCGTCTGGCGGCCACCGGCCTGACCGCGTTTTCCAATGTACCGTTGCGGCTGTGGACGGTAGTCGGCGGCATGGTGTCGCTGGCATCGATCGCTTATGCGATTTTCACCGTGATCGATACGCTGCTGTTCGGTACCGACCTCGGTGGCTGGCCAACGCTGGTGGTGGCGATCACCTTCCTTGGCGGCGTGCAGCTGCTGTCGGTCGGCATCCTGGGGGAATATATTGGCCGTATCTTCACCGAGGTCAAGCAGCGCCCGCAATATTTCGTGACCCGCATCACCCGCTCCGGCACGGTGCCGGACCAGCCCGGCCAGTCCCCGCGGGACCGCCAGGGCTCATGAAGCGCGAACTGTTCTGGTTCGGCGCCGTCGGCCTGACGGCGATGGCGGTGCATCTGGCCAGTGTCGCGCTGGTGCTGGTGCCGCTGGGCTTGCCGCCGCTGATCGCGAATGTCATTGCATTCCTGATCGCATTCCAGGTCAGTCATGCCGGGCATCGCCGTTTCACTTTCAGTCATCACGCTGCGCCGGTAGCGCAATCGCGCTGGCGCTTCTTTGCAGTAGCCTGTACAAGCTTTGCCGTCAATGAAATTTTGTATGCTGTGCTGTTGCATTTCACCGTGCTGGACTACCGTATCGCATTGTTTATCGTGCTGGTGCTGGTGGCGGCGCTGACCTATGTCAGCTCGCGCAACTGGGCTTTCGCACCGGCAGCCGAACTGCCTTCGGAGGATGCATGAGTGAGCATGTAGTCGTGGACGATACCGCCGTCGAGCCTGTGCATCACGCGGGCGCCACATCGCGTCGCCTGAGCCTGTGTGCGGATGATTTCGGTCAGTCGCAAGGGATCAATCGTGGCATCCTCAAATTGCTGGAGCGCGGCCGACTGCAGGCCACGTCGGTATTGTCCCAGGGGCCGGCCTGGCCGGATGGCGCAGCGCGGCTGCGGTCATGGTTCAAGACCTCGCCGGCGCCGGTCGATGTGGGGCTGCATCTGAACCTTACGCATCCATTCAGGAACGCTGACGAAATCCGGCCCTTGTCGAGCTGGCTGTTTGCCAGCATGCTGCGGCGGGTACCGCAGCGTGAGGTGATGGACAGCTTCCTCAAACAGGTGGACACCTTCCACTACCACCTTGGGCGTTTGCCTGATTACATCGATGGTCACCAGCATGTGCATGCATTCCCGGTCGTGCGTGACATCGTGCTGCAGCTGATTGATCGTTGCTGGAGAGGGCAGACCACGCGCCCGTGGCTGCGCACACCTGAGCGACTGACCGGTGGCGATGCTGCGCTGAAAGCCTTTGTGTTGCGCGTCTCGACGCGCGGCTTCGGCGCACTGGCAGAGTCACTGGACCTGCGCACGACGCCTGCGTTTGGTGGTCTTTATTCGTTGCGCGCGAATGATGGCTTCGAGGGCCGGATGAAGCGCTGGCTGCGCGAGTCACCGGACGGCACCCTGATCATGTGCCATCCAGCCAGAGAAGATCCTTCACTGCCCGACCCGTATGATCCGATCGGCGCGGCGCGCGCCGTTGAATATGCGTACCTGGAAAGCGATGCGTTCGCCGATGATTGTGCGCGCCATAAGGTACAGTTGGTGCGCCATTCCAGTTTGCTTGCGACGATACAGCACTGACTTCGTACCTCGCTTGGTGCGGCGCTGTCACCGGCCGATTAGCCGACTTCTCCTCGCCGTACAGCCGTCAGCCGCGCATTGCGCTCCACGCGAATCGCCTGCGCGGCACGTTCTCCATCAATGCCCAGCGAATGCAGCACGAAGGATGACAGCTGCAGCCCCGCTTCCAGTGCTTCCGGCATCACCAGATTCGCGCCGGCTTCGCGCAGCGCATGTGCATGGCCTTCATCATGCGCGCGTGCCAGCAGCTGAATATCGGCGAATTCACGACGAATCGCACTGGCCGCATGCAACGCTGCATCGGCATGGTCCATGGTCAATACGATCGCGGCGGCCTTGCTCGCATGGACACGATGCAGCAGCTCGGGTCGGCTGACATCGCCGTAATACACCGGCTCACCCAGCGGGTGCCGGTTGGTCGAGCGGTGCATATCGATATCGATGGCGACATAGCGCACACCCTGGTCAGCCAGTACTTTGGCCAGCAGCTGCCCCATGCGTCCGAAGCCGACGATGATCACATGGCCTTCCATCTGTTCCGGTCGCGCCTCCGTGAGTGGTGCCTCGGCCGGCTGATGACGGCGGTCCCACCAGCCTGAAAACTGGCGACCGACACGCCATACCATCGGTGTCGCGAACATCGACAAGCCCACCACCAGCAAAACGAACTGCGACAGTTCCGGGCTGAACACTTTGGTGCTCGTCGCATATCCGGTCACGATGAAGGCGAACTCACCTCCTTGCCCCATCATCAGTCCCCCCTCGACCGCCGAGCCCCACGATAAGCGCCCGACCTTCAGCACCAATGCCAGTACGGCTGCCTTGATCAGGAATAGCCCGATCACCGACAGCGGCAGCATCAATGGCGCGGCCAGCAAGGTCCGCAAATCCGTCTGCATCCCGACCGACATGAAGAACAGGCTCAGCAGCAGATTCTTGAAAGGATCGATCGTCACCTCGACCTCGTGCCGGAACTCTGTCTCCGCCAGCAGCAGCCCGGCCAGAAAAGCGCCGAGGGCCATCGACAGGCCTGCATACTGGGTCAGGCCGGCGATGCCAAGTGTAGACAACAGAATCAGCGCAACAAAGGTGGCCGGCTGATGGTGTTGCGACAGCGACTTGAACAGCGGGCGAATTACGCGCCGCCCGAGCAGGTAAATCAGCAGCACGGCAGCGGCAGACTTGAACAGCACGTCGGCCAGCAGCGGCAGCAGGCGATCGACATTGCCGCGCGCCAGCAAGCCGGTCAGCAGCAGGATGGGCACGACAGCCAGGTCTTGCAGCATCAGGATCGAGAAGCTGGCCTGCCCAAGAGGGCGGTCCAGCAGCTGGTGTTCCGTCATCAGCTGCATCACGACCGCAGTCGACGACAGCGCCAGCACCATCCCGAGCACTATCGCTGTCGGCAGCGAATTGCCGAAGGCGATCGTGATTGCACCGATCAGCAGTGCCGATAGTAATACTTGCGCCAGGCCGGCACCAAATACCCAGCGCCGCAATGCCCACAGCCTTTCGGCCGACAGTTCGAGGCCCAGCGTGAACATCAGGAACAGCACGCCGAGTTCACCGAGCGCTACCACTCCCTCGACGCTCAGAAAAGTGAAGTTCTCCAGCCACGGCAGGTGACCTGCCCACAGCGGCAAGCCGAACGGGCCGAGTACCACGCCGACGGCCAGGAACCCGAGGATGGGATTGACGCGGTAGCGCTGCAGCAAGGGCATCAGGATGCCGGCGAGCGCCAGAAAGATCAGCGTCTCGCGCAGATAGGGCAGCACGGCATGATGGTCGGGCATGGGGCAATCCTCGCGCTCGTCATCATGCATTCTAGGTCTGTGCATCGCATCATGGTGATGGAATGATGCGCTGAATGTCAGGCGGCCTTTGAGGCTGCCTGTGACGATCGATTCGTCGCGATACAGACGCTGAGCAGGCGCCGGAGTGCAGCTGCATCCTATAATCCCCGCTTCAATTAACGACCGGCAATATGCCGCCTGCGAGTGGCTTGCCGGTTCCGGTTCGTACACGGCGCTCGACTGTCAACAGCCGAATTGCCGTCGGACCGCAGGAGAATGATGATGCAACTGGTGACCCGATTGCTGTTGCGGCTGTTGCTGGCCGGCGCAGCGATGATGCTGATCGCGACCGCGCTCACGCTGGTGGCGGCCAAGCGCAATATCGCCGATGAAATCGACAGCAGCCAGCGCATTGGCGAGCTGGCGGCCATTCTGTCTGCGCTGCAGGAAGGCGCACCGGTGGCGCGGCAAGTGGAGGCTATCGATGCCATGAATGAAGGCGACACGCTGCGCAATTTCCATGTCGCGCTGATCGATGCCGATGGCCGTGCCCTCACGCGACCACCGCATGCAGCGGATAAATCCGATGAGTCCGTGCTGCGCGCACCGGACTGGTTGCAGCGCTGGATGCTGGCCGACCAGTCCCTGCCGACCTATATGCTGGGCATCGTCCGCCCGGACGGGCAGCGTCTCGCGATCGCGCTCGAATCCGCACCGCAGGCCGAGAGCGGCGAGGCGGTTACGGCAACACTGCTGCAGTTGGGCTTGTTTGCTGCCATCACGCTGGCCTTGATCGCGGTGCTGTGGATCAGCGTACGGCATGCGCTGGCGCCGCTGTCCGGCATTTTGCAAGGCATTGCGCGCATCGAGGCCGGCGACTACGCGGCGCGCATTCCGCGCAGCGGTACGCGCGAGCTGAACCAGATTGCGCAAGCTCTCAACCATTTGTCCGAAGCCCTGAACGATCAGATCGCGAAGCAACGTGAACTGTTGCACCGTCTGCAGGATGTACAGGAGGAAGAGCGCCGTCGTCTCGCACATGAACTGCATGACGAGTTCGGCCAGTTGCTGACGGCGATACAGGTCGATGCGTCATTCATGCTGAAGCAATCGGCAGGGCAGCCGGCCCTGGAAGCCTGCGCGCAGGCGATGTACGAAAACAGCGGCAGCATCCTGTCACAGCTGCGCGGGCTGCTCGCGCAATTGCGTCCGTATGGCCTGCAGGGCGACGAAGAACATGACATCGCGCTCGAACAAGCGCTGCATGATCTGGTCAAGCAGCGGCAGGCACGTGGCGATGCAGCGCTGGACTGCCGGCTGTCGGTAGCGCTCGGTGATGCGGCCATTCCACAGCGGCTGGCGGTCGCCATCTATCGTATCGTGCAGGAAGCGCTGACGAATGTGATGCGGCATGCGAAAGCCAGTCAGGTGGATATCAAACTGACAGTCGATCAGCCGGAGCAGCAGCTGGTATTGCAGGTCATCGATGACGGAATCGGTCTGGACGGTGGTTCCACCGGCAAATCGCCTGCAGAAGGTCTGGGGCTGACCGGCATACGCGAGAGAATCCTGGCCCATCAGGGGCGACTCGAACTATTACCTGGCGAGCGCGGCGGACTGGCATTGCTTGCACGATTCCCGATGGGCCATCACGTCGACTGACGCGGGAACATCACAACAAGCCGTGGTCTTTTGCGTATTGATGCAGTTCCACGCCTGAATTGACGTTCAGCTTCCTGCGTATTGACGCCTGATAGTTGGCGGCTGTCTTTGGTGACAGGTGCAGGCACTGGCTGATGGCGTCGACCGATTCGCCGCGTGCCAGACGAATGAAGACCTCGAATTCACGCGGCTGTAGCTGCTGGTGCGGCGCGCCTTGTGTGTTCAAGGCTTCAAGGCTGGCAGCAATGCCCGGCTCGACTGGGGTGGCGCCATTCATCACATCCCGTATCGCCGATACGATCAGGTCTGGCGACATGCTTTTGGTCAGATAACCCGACGCGCCGAGCTGCAAAGCCTGGCGCGCAATGGATGCATTCTCGTGCATTGAAAAAATCAGCACCTTTTGCTTCGGGAATCGGTTCAATATCCTGCGCAAGGATTCGAATCCGCCCTGGCCCGGCATCGACAAGTCCATCACGATCACATCGACCGGCGTTGACTCGAGCCGGAAGTAGGCCTCTTCGCCGGTGGAGGCTTCAGCCACCACCTGCAGCGCGGGATCGAGTTCGATATAGCGCTTGTAGCCAGCCCGAACCACGGCGTGGTCGTCAACCAGCATGACGGTGAATTTGGCGTCTGACATCACAAGACAAAGAAAAGATGGCGACCGGCATTGTAAACGCCGGCCGCCATGAATCCGGCAAGCCGGTATTCCACGGGGGAGAAGCCGCTACGGGGCAGGGTGATGCCCGCGTTGCTGAAGCCCGGCTATTGTCGCGATGCCGTAGCGCACGCCGCAATAGGAGAAGTTCACAAGAAAACATCCCTGTGCGCGACAGGCTTTAAGCCGGGCTTTGCCAGTGCTGAAGGCCGCCGTTGAGATGACAGCAAGGCAGGCCGGATTCTGGTGTCCGGATGCTGCGTCGGGAATTTCTCCCATAGTCCGGCCCAAACGATGCACTTATCATCTTTGCCTCAAAGCCAGGCACCGATGGCATAACAACGACAGAGACCCTCATGAAATCCCCGCAGAAGTCCACCGCCATCGCTCTGGCGATCTCCGCCTTGTTCGCATCCCATGCAGGCGTCGCCGACGACGCGACCAAAGCCGACAAGCAGCTCAACGCCGTCGAAGTCGTCGGCACCTCGCCGCTGCCCGGCCTCGGTATCGAGGAAGACAAGCTGCCGTATGACGTGCAGACCATCAATGCCGAGCAGCTGTACAAGAGCCAGACCATGAACCTGACCGAGTTCATGGCGCGCGATCTGTCGGGCGTGAACATCAACGAGATCCAGGGCAGCCCCTTCCAGGCTGACATCACCTACCGTGGCTTCAGGCTGTCGGGCATTCTTGGTTCATCGCAGGGCCTGTCGGTGTACTTGGATGGCGTGCGCGTGAACGAGCCGTTCGGCGATGTCGTGAACTGGGACATGATTCCGGAAGCCGCGATCGGCAATGTGACGTTGGTGCCAGGCTCCAATCCCGTATATGGCTTGAATACGCTCGGAGGCGCACTGGCGTTCACGACCAAGTCCGGCCTGACGGCGCCGGGTACCGAAGTCAAGCTGCAGGGCGGCAGCTTTGGCCGTGTGCGTGCCGATGTCTCGTATGGCGCGAAAGGCGAAGATGGTTATCACCAGTTTATCGCGGCAACTGGATTCCGTGAGGATGGCTGGCGTGATTATTCGTCGGGTAACCTAGGCAATGTGTTTGCCAAGATCGGCCGGCAGCAGGGTGACAGCAACTGGGATCTGTCGCTGCTGGTTGGGCGCAGCACGCTGATCGGCAATGGACTGCTGCCAAGCCGGAATTACGGTCCGGATGGGGATGATGGTCCGACCAACCATATGTACGAAAACCATCGTCGCTGGATCTACACGCACCAGGATCAGACGAAGAACGAGCTGAACCAGCTGACGTTCAACCTGCAGCGCATGCTCGACAGTGAAACCGAGTTGGCCGGCATGGCATATGTGCGCTACAGCACGCGCAAGGCTTACAGCGGTGACGTAGAGCGAGAGGGCACAGGTAATCCCCCGGTTGCGCCATATTCCAACGAAGGTGTCATCAATTTCAACAACAGCAGCCAGACCAGCTACGGTGGCAGCGTGAATCTGACTAAGCTGCTGGACAGGCATCAGATCACCACGGGTGTCAGCACGGATCTCGCGCAGATGCGTTATGGCGCACAACAGGCAGCGAATTGCACGATTACCGCATCTCGCGGGATCTCGGATTGTAATGACCCGGAGGGCACGGCTGGCGTGCGCGGTGGCTCCTATGCGATCGGTGTCTACGCATCGGACACCTGGTCTCTCAGTGACCGCACTTTCCTGACGGGCGCCGCTCGTTTCAACCACGCGAACGTCAGGAATACCATCACCAGCTATAACGCTGGTGTCGGCACCGACCAGGCGCGCGAGAGCCATAGCTACAACAGCCTGAACCCGTCACTCGGCGTCAGTCACAAACTCGCCCCGGCGATCACGGTCTTCGGTAATGTGGGTCAAAGCAACCGTGTGCCGACGATCATTGAATTGGGCTGCGCGGACTACAACAACCCTTGCAGCCTGCCGACCGGCCTGCAAGCAGATCCCTATCTGAAACAGGTGATCGCCCGTACCTACGAGGCGGGTACGCGCTGGCGCATGGCTGGTGAGTCAGAGATCACGGTGTCGGTCTATCGTTCGGAAAACAGCGACGACATTCTTTTCCAGCCGACCAATACAACCGGCAAGGGCTATTTCACCAACTTCTCCCGAACCCGTCGTCAGGGTCTGGACGTGTCTGCACGCACCGAGGTCGGCAGTGTCTCGCTGCAGGCTAGCTACAGCTACCTGCAGGCGACGTATCAGGCCGACGGCGAACTGTTTGGGGGTGAGCGCGAGATCGCCGTTACCCGAGGCACGCGCATTGCCGGTCTGCCTGCGCACACCCTGCGTGTTGGGGCGGACTGGCTCGCTGCGCCGAAGTTGACCGTCGGCGGCTCGGTGCTTGCGACGTCCAGTATCGTCACTCAGGGCAATGAAGATGGCCAGATCGGGGAAAGCGGCAATACGTCGACGGTCGATGCCAGGGTGAAGGGCTATCTGGTATTGAACCTGCATGCGAACTACGAGGCCAGCAAGGGGCTGGAGTACTTCGGCCGCATCAACAACGTGTTGGATACGCGTTATGAGACTTACGGCATGATGGCGCGCAGTTCATTCGATCAGTACGGCGCGCAACTCGGTGCAGGTACGAACCCCGGTGATTTCAGCCGATTCGTCGCCCCGGGCGCGCCGCGCCACTTCATGGTGGGTATGCGATACCGCTTCTGATCAGCCCGGGTGCCCTCAGGCACCGTGCGTACCCGCCCCAAGGCTGCTCCCGGTGAGCAGCCTTTTTCTTTTCCGCACCTGCCTGCAGCGCGGACAGGGGCCGCGACTGCGCGCATGCCCCGCTAACAATTGCTTCCCGCCGCTCGCGTCGCCCGGAGGATCCTGCTGAGCAGGGTCAAGGAGTTTGAGCTTGCCATCCATTGCGTGGCCTGCTTCCTTAAACTTATAATAGACTTATAAATATCGATGAACAGGATCTTGTGGTCCGCCAAGGCACTCCGCCAGTTGCGCAAGATTGCGCCGGTCGACGGGGCGATGATTCGGGCGAGCGTCGATCGTGAGCTTTCAGACTTGCGGCAGGCGCGGAACGTGAAGTGCCTGACTGGGCATGCTTGTGGTTATCGGCTGCGGGTAGGTCGCTACCGTGTGCTGTTCGATGTGATCGACGGTGTGACCCAGATCGTCCTGATCGAGGAAGTGAGGAAACGCGATGAACGCACCTACTAAATTCCAGACCATACTGGACGCCGATGGCAAGCCCCTGTTCGTCGTTGTGCCCTATGACGAATTCCAGCGTATGTGTTCTGATGCCGCGTCCGGCATGGTGCCCAATGCGATTGTCAACCGTGTGTTTGACGGCGGCCTGTCGCCAATGGCTGCGTGGCGAGAGCATTTGCGGCTGACGCAGGCGGAAGTCGCTGCGCGCATGGGTATCAGTCAATCCGCCTATGCACAGGCAGAAGCAGGTAAACGTCCCCGCAAGGCGACTTTGCAAAAAGCGGCAGAGGCGATGGGCTTGAGCCTGGATCAGCTTGCCTGGTAGCTGCCGACCTGCTGGCTAACTGCAGGCCGGCTTCGTCAGAAATCAAGGCTTGTCTTACCAGCCCAAGCGAGCGGTTTGCTAGAATCCTTCGCACAAGCAGCCCTCGCAAAAACAAGAGGGCAACAAGAACATTCCGGAGACCCCCCATGACTTCCCCGCTGAAGCTCGAGATTGACGCCGGGCTGGCCGTCATCACCTTCAACAACCCCGAGCGCGCCAATGTGCTCGACATGGCGATGGCCAAGGCCTTTGCTGCTGCTGTCACCACGATAGCCGGCGATAAATCCGTACGCGCGCTGCTAATCACGGCGGCCGGCCGCCAGTTCTGCGCCGGCGGCGACATCACGGTGTTTGCC
>JACCDX010952714.1_pt1 | contig 15525 bp, 17 predicted proteins | sample 7449681 | NCBI WGS metagenome assembly JACCDX01 (sample SAMN15323450, study PRJNA562643) | freshwater metagenome | isolation source: river surface water | place: USA:Blue River Watershed | collected 2017-08-18 | reverse complement strand
ATCTAATGTCATAAAATCAGAAGACATATAGTATGAAGATTTTAAATAATTTATATCAAATTTCCAACACATATCTTTTACAAGGTCTCTAACTATAGTAAAGGCATCATGAACATCTGGGTAGTAGAGCCCAAGAAAATTACTAAACCTACTGTCGTAAGGCTTTACCGACTCAACGAAATCTGCCCTGACTCCAGAATTAAATATAAATATGTGCTCTACATCAGATGATACAGAATCAATTATTTTTTTATAAGAAGAGACATCTACATTTGATTTTAATACTTCTGGTGTGCTTGATCGTCTAAACAATAAATCATTTTCATTATTTTGCATAAAGCTTCTTTCTTATAACTGGCTTTGCTGATTCGCTTAAAGAGCACCATGGATGATCTGGCTCAACGTAGTGCAGTAATACTATTCCAACCTTATTGGTTTCTGGACTTGGAAATTCTGGCTTCCAGTGCTTTTGTTCATTTGCATAAAAGCAAACTGCTTCATTTGGTCCAAAGTAATACTCTTGTCCTTCAATAATCAATGGCCAAGTATTTTTTTCATATAAGCATAAGTCTATAGTATATGTACATGGGCCTATGTCAAAATGTTCATCTAGCATAGCCTGTTCTCCAGAATACTCAGAAAATACTGCATAGGTAGGAACTAGGGTTTCTGAATTGAATAAAACTTTTGCCTTAGCATGAAGCCTATCTAGCGCATCCTTTAAGTAAGACTCATCATACGAATCAATTCTTTTACTTCCATAATAATCGTATTTTGTATCATTTAAAAAAGGATGTGATATAAAATGATTCTTTAGATCATTAAAGTATTGTCTGTCAAATACTTCTTTTTCTATAAAAGCTTGTCTCATGGCTACCTCAAAAACGATGCTACTGAGAATTTAACTCCCTCTGTTATCTCATGAACCTTATGAATATATTCATAATCTGAGGGAAACATAATAAGTTGATTTGCTTTTGGCTTGACCTTAAGTCCGTGGTTTATAAATTCAATTTCTCCACCTACGTAGTCATCATTTGGGTAGAACACTAGAGAAATTCTTCTTGTAAGACCTTGTCCTAAATCATTATGTTCGTGGAAAAAATCTGTTGTATCATACTTTAAGAACTCTAGACTTTCAATCCAATAGTATGAGGCATTAAAGGTATTGCAATAATCGTTAAGCATAGGTATTATAGATATAGCAAGCTTCTGCCTAAGTGTAACCATCCTTGAAACTTCTTTGCTATCACTAAAAATCCTTGCATTCTTTGACTTTCTAGATTGCTCACGCTGTAGAGCTTCGCCTTGCATAGAAATCATAGAAATTAGCCACTCTATGTTTCCTGACTTTTTTAGCTCATCAATTAACTCATCGTTTGAATCAAATACGTTGCTGTATAGCATTATTCCAGAGCCTAAGTGTTCTTTATCCATTTTTTCCTCCTAGTCTTTGATTATACCATATATAGGGAAAGGCAGGTTCTCTTGGTGGTTCTTTTTCCCAGCCTTTATGATTAAACATTCTTCCATTGTTTGGAAACCACTTCTTTTGTCCGCCAAGCTTCATTGCTTTTACATATATTTTTTCTATAGCTAAAGCCCTGTCATCTGTTCCATCAAGTACTAGTCCGTTATATGAATATAGTATAGACCTCATCATACTTCCAGCCCATTTCCAATAGCCTCTTCTTCTATAGACAGGGTTTGTATAAATTCTGTCTGATAAAACAACGTTCTTTCCTGTCGTTGCATATGTAGCCCCACCTTTATTTAATGTCATATACATATCTGGATATTCATTTAATATATGTTTAGAGAATATAACTGTTCCAGTTGGATACTTATCATTTTTATATATTGATATTACCCCAGCAAGCTTTGGGTGATCTTCAAAAAATGTTACATGGATCCAAGATTTATCTAACTCTGATGGGTATTGAGAATAAGAAGGTGTTGGAACACCATCTGTCTCTAAATGGGAAACTATTGTATGTATCATTAAACACTGTGCGAATCGTGAGTAAGCATATTCTCTGTAAAGAATATATCATATGGCTCACAGTTAATAGAGATAATCTCATGCTCGACCTGAACCTTTTCTAATGTTGTAATTTCAACCCAATCGCTATCCTGATAAGAGTAGATTAAATCAGAAGACTCAATATCTAATGATTTTACAAACTGTGCCTCACCATTTCTTTTTGCAAGTATATAGTGACTGTCTGAGAATAAGTCATTATTGATTACTACTGCATAAGATGACATTTTTCTTGATATCCCATCAATAGTAGTATTTACTATGCTTATATCTGGAGTTGAGTCTTTCCAAGCAAGGGCTAGGTCTGTAGCACTAAATCCTTCAGTTGGGAATGTATTTATATCGGCAGAGATTAAAGTATCTCCAACTCTTAGATCTTTTGCTGCAACAAGGCCGTCTGGAGTTCTAACAAGTGTATTGATACCGACTGACTTTCCTGTGGCTGGTGAAACTCCGATAGGGAAATCAATTGGTGGGATATCAATTGGAAATACTGCAATAGGCTCGATTGGCGTTGGCGTTGGAGTTGGTTCGGCAGGAGTTGGGGTCGGCGTACCGCCACCGCTTGGACTTGGAGTTGGTGTTGGATTTGCTGCAGCAGATGCTGTTGTAAAGCTTACTCCAGTAGATGCTGATGGATAACCAGCAGCATTTAAGGTAACTGTTCCTGAATAATTTGTTCCAGCATTAAGGCCACCAATATATACTGGTGGACCATTAGAGGTTGTTCCAGTAGCACGAGTAACTCCATTTAACACAATTGAGAATGTATCAAATCCGCTACCGCTCCATGTAATATATGCTGCATCAGTTGTCCAGGCTTGTCCTGCGCCTGCACCATATGCCGTCGCCCCACTAATATTTGGATAAGATTGAGTTGGTGGAACTGGAGCTGGTGTTGGAGCAACATAGACGTATGTGTAATAATTATAAGTGACTGTTGATCCAGAAACTACTGTTGAACCAGCAGCAGGAGATTGAGAAGACACTTTATTACCTAAAGTTGAATTAGAGGTGTTTACTGAAGTTCCTACTGAATAATTTAATCCAAGAGCAGAGAGCTGTGACTGAGCCTCTGTGACTGTCAATCCAGAAAGGTTGGGAACCACTATACCACTATAAGCATATGTTTTTAATTGAATAATTTGAGTAAATGATGCTGTTTGGCCACCAGCTGGAAATTGCTCTTTAACAGTATTATTTTTAGTTTGATATTCTACAGTATTAGACGTATCAAGCACTCTTTGGATATTGGAAAACCCTGCTACCGACATTTGTTGTAAAGCCAAATCATAAGTTAAGCCTAAAACGCTAGGAAGTGAACCAATAGTTGCTGGTACATAATTTCCAAGGGACAAATTAACTGTTGCAACATTTCTAGCTAAAATAGTTCCGTATGGTGAAGACTGATAAAAAATTTTATTTGCATATGCTGCTTGAGGGGTATCAATTCTAGTAATTTGAAATGCAATTTGAAGATCTTGAAGTAATGATGTAGCCTCTGCCTCAGTTTTACCTATTAAATCTGGCATAATAGAACTACTTCTAGAGTTAACTTGAATTTTTATTTTTCCGTTTTCACGGCGAAGTGTTTCTGGTGGTGGATATTGTCCTAATATAATTCCGTCTGTACGAGTATCATCAATTAAATAATCTATATCGTATCTAAATCCAGAATCAATAATTTTAACTTTTGCTTGCTCTAATGTTAATCCAGATATATCTGGGGCGGCAAGCTTTAATGGTGGCTCTGAAGTACTAGAGACACCTAAATTTTTTCTTGGAGGTATAGACTGTACGCCACTCATTTATCTTCTACGCCCGATACAGTAATGTTGACGGCGCCTGATATTGCAGTTCTGCCGTAAAGTCTATCTCCAATATTCATAACCTGAGTCATGTCAGCGATAACTGTGGAGTTAGCTTCAATTTCAACATCCTGAAGAAGGGCGTTTGAAGATGATGGTTGCTGTGTAGAAGTTGTTAAGTGAAGTCTAACTGTAGTATCTGAACCAGTAATGTTTGATAAAACTATCTGCTTGACAATTGTTGCTGAAGTTGCAGCATAAAGAGACTGATAGCTATCTACCAGATTATATGGGCCAACCAATCTTGCTGGTACATATGCCATTTACTTCTCCTAACTTAAGATACGCCCCACTTGATTGCAAGGGAGCCTTCTGCATTATCAATTTCCGCTTGGTTAAGAACTCTATTAAATATAGCAACTTCTCCCAATTGAATATTACCGTACTGTGTAAGATATCTTCCAAGTGCCTGACCAATCATACCAGAAAGTGATCCAGTACCTGCAGATTCAAGCTCTTGAACTTTATTTCTTCTAACAACCTTACCGTTTGTCAAAGAGTCAAATGTAAATGTTATAAGTTCTGGTGTTCCTGCAGTCACGTTTGGAATAAGTGCATTTGCATCATCATTTTGGAATCTTACACCAAAGTTAGTAGCTGAGTTAAAGCCAGCTGAAAAGTTTTGTCTTGTAATTGATCCAGTTCCACCAAATATAGGCTTATTGACTGGAGTGTCTGGTCTATCAAATACCAAGAACATTGTTATGTCTGCTGTATTAAGAAAGGACATTGTTCCATCACCAATAAGCATAAAGTCATTTGAACCATCAAATACAACTGCTGGTTTTCCACCAATTTGTCTTAGAGTATATATTGGTTGGTTTACTTGAGTTGCCTGAACAGCATGTCTATTAAATCCTGATCGATCTTTCCATTGAGAAACTCGTCCCACTGAATCTTTTACGATTGTAAGCGGTGCATCAGCATCATAGTGTAGCTGAAGACCAGTTAGAACTGGAAACGGTCTACGTGCATCTGTTTTAAATGTTAGGAGATTGTTAGGGAACATTTACTTTCCCTCATTTGGGTCCTTGGGCCATGCTACATCTGCTGGAGACTTAGCTGATGTGATGTCTCTTAGGGCCGCTCTATATTCTGCGTATGCTTTTGTTTTAGCTGCGTCAAGAGTATCTGGTAGCTGAGTCCAATCTGTTGCTGTTAGCAACTGATCTCTCTTTACTTTAATTCTTGCCCATGCATCTTCATCTGAAAGCTTCTTGACTTCTACTCCTACGACTTTTCCACCCTTTGTAACTTTAGGTGTATCTAGGAAAACAAGCTCTTCAATATCTTTGTTATACTTAGCAGTCATTTCAACTGCTGTAAGATTATTTTCTTTGCAGAACTCCTGGTCTGGACCAGTCGCTGGGAAAGAGATGCTAGGGAATAGCTCAGTTAGAGTTCCACTTGAAACTACCTTTTGATTTTCTACTATTGCGTACACTTTTTCTCCTTATGCGTTTATGTCTGCGAAAGCTAATCCGCCGTAAATTGTTGTTCCATTATCTGGTGTAAAGAAGTTTAGAACTGTTGTATTTGCTGAAAGTGACGGAGCACTTGCAGAAGAGTCCCACTTGACTGCTGCTGGCCAAGTTACTGTGAAGAGTGATCCACCCTTAATTTCTACCTGCCAGACCATAACTCCACCAACAGAAGCTGCTAGACCTGTGAATGAAACTGTTGTATTACCAGTGAGAACTGCCTTATGTACTGCTGCTTCATCTACTGTAACAGCCCATGCTGTTGATACGTTTCCATAGTTCTTTCTACGAACAGAAACATTGAAGTAGTCGTAGCCATTGCCATTAACTGGCGCTTGTACGTAGGTATACGACCAGAGTGCTGGTGTTACCTGTTGTGGTGATGATGTTATACCCATCTTAATTATCTCCTGGTGTTGGTTTTACTGGTCCTGCTGGAAATTCTGGAGTACTTGTTGGAACTTGCTCTGCCAAAACTTCTGGATTACCTGCTGGTGATTCTAAACTAGATCTCCAGTGGTTATCTTCCCACTTCCAATCCTCTTTTGTGCTTGGCATTGGAGGAACAAGTCTTCCTGCTTCTTCTAGCCAAAACCATCCTAGTGATGGAGGTGAGTACTGATAAATTGGATCTGTCGAGCAGTCCAACTCATCTAATTTTACCATATAATTGTCTTCAACAACTTTGGCTGATAGTACAATTCTATTCTCGTCTAAGGTGACTATAGATTTCATGTTAATGCATACCTCACAATCACGATACCTCTTCCTCCGTTTCCGCCTCTAGCACACTGGAAGAATCCAGCTGAGTCGTTTGTGTCAAATGCTACGTAGCTTCCTGATATCACGTTGTTAACGTAAATAATTGGTGCCATATAATAAGCGTCTTCATGCCAAGCATCGTTATATATACCCTGATCCCAGTTATTTGTGCTTGTATTGATAGAATATGCTGTACCCCAAGAAGATGTTCCTGTGTTATAGTCTGTATTCTTTAGTGTATAGTCAAGAAGCTGTCTATTCTTGTTATAGATAGCCCATCCAAATCTAAGTTGAGTTGCTCCAGCTGGCTGGTATGAAACAAATGACGACCATGTTGGAACATATGAGAGACCGTGAATATAAGGCATAAGATTATTTGGCTGTACTATAACCTTTCCGTTTCCTGTTGCTGTAACTCTCTGTGACCCACCCTGCCAGGACCAGTTTTCTCCGTTATAGTTAATTGAAGAACCTGCTGCCCAACCAGACTGAGTGTGGTTTTGAGCTGTAGCTGTTGTTAATGTGGAAACTAAATCATTGATTGATCTCCAACCACGATAATCTGTATTTCCGTAAGACATATAGAATGGCTCTGTTAAACTTGGTGACCAATTTGTATCTCTAATGTGATATTGTGAACCCTGAGAAAGAACATTTGCTCCTCCACCACCTGAACCAGTTCCTGGAATACCCCACAAACCATCTCTGTACCAAAGTGAGTCTAGGTCATATTCTGCTCCAGATATTAGGTTAAAACCTCTACCTGTTCTATTTCTAAATCCTGCGTCTCCGCCACCATCTGAACCTCTTCCAAAAGAAGAGTAGTTAATGTCGTATGAGTAGCCTTGAGCTCCGCCACCGCCACCGCCTGCAATGCCATCTACACCCATTCCACCATTTGGTGAACCAGCAAATGATCTATCTGTTCCGCCGTAGTACTGTCCAGAACCACCAGCGTTTACTCTTGAATTCTTTCTTTTTAATGGTTGATTAGCTGGGAAGTTTCTAACCCAGTCGTTTGCACCATTAATTTGAGCAACCTGTCCTACTGAACCTGCTCCGCCACCGCCACCTGCGTGAATAACTCTATCATCAACACCTTCTTTCCAGGTGCAGCCACCAGTTGAACCATGCGTTCTTATTGGGTTTGATGCCTGACCCCAACCGCCTTCTCCACCATCTGATACAAGAAAGCTACCAAATGATGAGGGGCTTCCTGCTGATCCAGATTGACGATCATAGACGCCACCAGCGCCTCCATTACCAATTGTGACTGTTACGTTAGAGTTTACTGCGAAAGTGCCTGTACGCCACTCTCCAGCCCCTCCTCCGCCACCTGCTTGGCCATAGCGAGATCCGCCACCGCCGCCACCGCCGCCTACGACGACAACTTCAACTCTATTGACACCTTCTGGCTTTACCCATGTGCCGCTTGAGATGAAGCGCTCTTCCATTATCTGTGTTGGCTTAATACCTGAAACTGCTAATGCTAATTCAGATTGTAAGCCTCCAAGATAAACTTGTGTAGTAGTTGATGATGTAGGCATTCTTAGTTATCCTCTAGTGCGTCTCCTGGAAGCCCTGGCTCAATACCTGTGCCAGGGATTTCAATTCTTTCTGTATTCTCTTCTTCTGGTTCTGGCGATACAAGGTCTGATACCCACTGTAGTGAATTTGTAAGTGACCAAGTTTCTTTATCTGAATCTTGTGGTCGAGGGGAAACAAAAGCTCCTACCTCGTCATTCCATTGCCAACCTTGGCTAGGATGTGTATACTGATATCTTTCATCAACAGTTGTATCAAACTCATCTTCTGAAGTAGCCCAATCATCTGGAGCTGAAAATGCATTTAGTACAATCTTATGTGTCTCATCTAGTTTTAGAATTATCTTTGACATTATTTCACCGCATATCGTACAATTACGATACCCTTTCCACCATCTCCACCACGTCCAGAATTGTAGAATCTTGCAGAATCTGAAGTATCGAATCCATAGTAGCTTCCTGCAATAAGATTGTTTACATAAATAATTGGAGCCATAAAGAATGCATCTGGGTGATAGAAGTTATTTGTTACAGCATAAGTGTTGTAATCGTTTGTGCTTCCATTATAAGCATAAGTTGAAGTCCATCCAGTTCCTGTAGAATACTGTGTTGACCTAAGTGTATATCCAAGAAGTTGGCGATCTCTGTTATATATAGCCCAACCAAATTGTGTGGTTGTTGATCCGCCTGGTTGATAAGAAGCAAAAGTTGCAACTGATGGAACATAGTGTAGTCCAAAAACGTATGGCATTAAAGAGTTTGGCTGAAGAACAGCTTTTCCTGATGTAGAAGCTGTTGCTCTTTGTGAGCCTGACTGCCAAGACCAGTTTTCACCATTGTAGGCAACTGTTGTTCCTGTAGAGTATCCAGTTTCTCCTGGAAGTGCTGATACAAGATCTGTGATAGATCTCCATCCACGATAGTCTGTATTACCGTACTGCATCTGGAATGGGTTAGACATTGTGTCAGCCCACTCAGATCTTGTTGTATGATAATTTGAACCTTGTGGGAGCATGTTTGCACCGCCACCGCCTGAACCAGTTCCTGGGATAGCTGGTAGGCCATCATGCATCCAAAGTTGATCCATATCAAAATATGAGTTATTGATAAGGTTCCATCCCTTACCACGAAGTCTTGCAAATCCTGCATCTCCGCCACCTGAGTGACCTAAGCGATATCCTGCATATGAGTTGGAGTCATATGAGTAAACCTGACCTCCACCACCGCCACCGCCTGCTAGTCCATCAATTCCTTCTCCACCCATACCTGCATCAAATGTTGGGGAGTAAGTTGATGAGTTATCATTATATGCACCGAAGCCTCCAGTATTTACATTTGAATTTCTTCTCTTGTAAGGTGTGTAAGCATTCCAATGCCAAAATCTTGGGTGAGGTCCATGGTCTCCAGACTTTCCTGGTGAGCCAGCGCCTCCGCCTCCGCCTGCCTGCTGGTTGTAGTTGTTAACGCCATCCCATGCTGCGCCTCCAGTAGAACCATATGTTCTAATTGGACCAACGTTTTGTGAAGACATACCTCCACCGCCACCATCTGCAACAAGAAGTGTTCCGAATGATGACTGATTACCTGGGTTACCTGGATTTCTGTCATAAAGACCACCAGTTCCACCTGCTCCAACTGTAATATTTACACCTGAGCTAACAGCGAAAGTTGCTCTACGATACTCTCCAGCTCCACCGCCACCACCGACGGCTCCATAGCGTGAGGCTCCACCGCCACCGCCACCACCAACAACGATAACTTCTACTCTGCTAACTCCATCTGGTTTAGCCCAAACACCGCTATCGTAGAATCTTTCTTCCACCATTTGCTGTGGTGTAATACCTGCAATACCAGATTCAATCTGGTCTGATAATCCAGGTATATAAATCTGGTTAGTTGTTGATGACGTTGGCACTTTGACTCCTATTTTCTATTAAGAATTTGTAATTCTTACACCAGAAATAAAGCATGTAACTGCTGAATTTGCTGATGCCTGTACTTTAATTGTATCTGCTGCATTTAGTGTTTGCTTGAAGTCAAGGACAACAAGTGATCTTGGAGCAATGTCCAAGTCCTTTGCAAAAAGCACATCTGCTAGCTTTACTGTTGCCTTTTGTGCAACATCTGTAAGATTGTCAAATGTAATGCATGTGACTACATCTGTTGTAGCTGATGGAACTGTTGCAACTAGGGCTTCCTGAGTTGTTAGTTCTCCAGCAAAATATCTGTTTGGTAAGCTTACTACGGCCATATTAAATCACTCCCATTTCTGAATAAATTCTGAATGTATCAATTGTGCTTTGGAGATTAGCGCTTGCTGTTGCAGCTGATGTTGCAACGGCAGCGATCTGAACGCTACCAGCGTTTCCAATTTGTGTTACTGCACCTGAAGATGCATTCTGAATTTCATTTACTTTTTCTGCTGTAACAGCTAGAACATCATTGACACCAAGGAGATTACCCATTGACTCAATTGCTTTGGCAAGGAACACGAGGTCCTGTGCATTTAGTGTTGAACCAGAGAGAGCTGAGACCTTAGTCTTAAAGAGCTCGATCTGTGTATTTAAGCTATCATATGCCATTGTGGTAATTTCCTCCGAATAAATTAATTATACCATTAAAGGTTTTCATTGAGCAGGCCACCAGCGAGAATGGCTAATTTGATTTACAGCCTCTTCTGAGTCAGCTTGACTAATAAGCAATTCTACTGCATTGCTTGCCTGTCTGATATCTTCCTTTATTGCATAAATCTCATTGACTGTAGAAGTTCCATTTAGAAGATCTCTCTCAAGGGCTCTTTCTACCTTCCATTGAAGCTCTTGGATGTATCCTGCTGCCGCTTCTTTAACCTTCTTAATCTTTTCCTTTTTAAGTCTTTCGATGCTATCCAAGACTATAGAAGCATTATATGCCTCCATAATATCTTCATCCTCAACACCTGGAAATGCATCTACAACCGTTCCATCGTCATCTAGCTTCCATCTAAATGGAGTAGAATCTGGGTCTGGGCTTGCATGTGTTCCAAATGGTGATGTGCCTACGCACACGCCTGAATCATTAAATTGTAATAGTTCCATTATCTGTTACCTACCGAATATCTATCATAGTTTGGCCACATCATTGGTGTTGTATAGTGCGTTGAGTGATATGGCGTGTTGAACATATAGTTCTTTCCAGCCCAGTATGGGTCGGAAGTTGCATTTCTTACTTTAGCATTAGATGTATTTCTTCCAGCATATCTCCACTCATCTTCAAAGTTAGATACATGTAAGTGCATACCTGGTCCATTGTCATTGTTTCCGTCTTCTGCGGCAACTATAAATAAATCTTTTTGAATTGGAACTACTGGACGACACCAGGATGAGTTATGCCAATAATAGTCATATACACATCTTCCAGTTAAAACATCGATCATTACACCGTAAAAACCTGAGTGATAGTAATATGCGTTAGACTGAATTCTAATCTTTGTTCCATCATTTGAAACAACCCAGTGCATTCCTCCTTGGTTTCTATCATCTCCCCAACCATACATAGTAGTCCATGATCTTTGATGAAGATTTGTATTTGTTGAAATTGTTGTTCCATCAAATGTCCAGTATGAGATTGTATACCCCCAATCACGAATTGCTTGTGTATAGTAAATTGTTCCATCGTCACATATAACTGGAACACCTCTTAAATTATCTTCATTACCATTATTTGTTGGCTTATAGTGATATGATGTTGTTCTTACTACGTTTCCAGCCTCTGACAATCTAGTTGTAATTAAATCTCTATATGCTTCTGCATTTTGAATATATCCATCTGGATTTGGCATGTTTTTAATAAGAATTGGTCTATGATTATATCCAGATCTTTCCATAATGACAAGCCATTTATTTTTAATGTTGTATGAAAATCCACCTATAACGGCATCATGTGATGCTGAAAAGAATCCTGAAGGGAATGTTACCCATGCTTTAGTCTGATAAGTTGTATTGTTGTATCTAATCTGAGTTAGGTCTACAAGGTTCTTTGTACCAATACCAAAACGTGTCTGATCATTTACAAATGCTGACCTGTGAGTCAATGTTGCACCAACTTGATTTCCATGCATTGATGGTGTCGCATGTGTATTATCACCAGAACCTGTGATAGAGCCAGAACCAATTGTTCCGACTGGTCTAAAGTATGTGTGTCCCAAATCTGTGTTCATGGATGTTGAAGCATTCCATGTTGTATTTCCGTTAGATGATGGTGCCCATCCGCTATACCCTCTATAACCTCCACCAAACTCATCACCAGAATATGAATCCCATCGGTTAGTTGTGTATGACTCTGGAGACTGATCCATCTTTCCCATGACATCCATATAGTGGTTAAAAATAAGAGCACCTGCTCCTGGCCATGTCTGGTTATTTCTAACAAAGAATGCTGGCTGTAGATATGGATCTTGCTGCCATGCTGGAGCTGAAGATGCTTCTGATACAACTCCTTGAATTGTTTTTAGTACGTTATTTAATGATGTTGGCATTATGATATTCTCCATCCGTAAGCTTCATTCGAATATGTTAGTTGAATACTAGCATAGTCTACGTCAAAATTCATTATTCCTGCAACACCCATAATAAGCTTATTGCCTGGATCAATCTTAACCTTATCACCTGTTCCAAGATTTGGAAGTCCAGAGATATCTGTAAGAATAACAAAGTCTCCAAGTGCTGGGCCAGTAGGCAAAATAATTGTTTGGCCTTGTACTGGATCTGGCTGTAGAAAAAGCTGTTCTCTATTTTGAACATTATAAGTAATGTCTGACATCACCTTATATACCGCAGGAATAGAAGCTGTTGTTGATTGAAGTGTTGATATATCTGAAAGAACATCTTGAAGATTTTGCTGATTAGTATTAATATAGTTATCAACATTTGGTCTCCATGACTCAAGTGCTGTGAGTGATGAATCGTGTTCTAGAATCATTGCACCAGCTGAAGTACCGTTTATTCTAGCAATCTCATCATCTGCTGCATCAGTAATTCTTGCAATTTCTGAAGTAGATGCGTCAATAATGTCATTTACACCCATGCCTTCGCCAAGTGCCTTTAGCGCTGAAGCTAAAAGAACAAGTTCATTAGCATCGAGTGTAGTTGCAGATAAGGCATCTACCTTATCCTTGAACAGCTCGACTTGAGCGGCAAGCGTTGTGTAATCTGGCATTTATACTCCTTTTATGCCTGAGCTTCAGTCCATGAGATTCTGCAAAGTACGTTTGCAGCTGTTGAACCAATGTTTGTTGCTTGGATTGTAAGAATATCTGGACCATTAGGGAATCCTGGGTTAGTATTGCTTCCATTTCCATTCAAGATTGAGTTACCAAGGTCTCGTACCTTTGTAAGATCTTGTGTAGAGACTGAGTAGTTGTTACCACCAGAGTTTTCTGTGTAGAATGCGAACACACGGTCTCCGCCGTTAATAGTATTTGTAGGAGAAGTAACTGGAGTTCCATCTCCACGAGTTCCTGTATTATCGTGGTAAAGAACCTGTGCAAGGGAACCAGAACCAACTCTTACGTTCTCCCATGCTGAAGGAATTGCAGCACCGTTTAGTGTTGCAGGATTTAGAATTCCTTCAATCAAGAACTGACCCTGTGAAAGTACACCAATTGAGTCAAGCTTCAGCTGCATTCGGTTTGCAATTTCACGAACACCAAAGTTTCTTCCTAGACCGTTATCTGCAGAAGGTGCAATTCTAATCGATACTAGAGGACGTGGTGTAGGTGTTGCTCCGAATGACTGTGTTGCTGAACCAACACCGCTTGTTACGGCTGTAAATGCAATATCCTGAACGTTTGTCTTATTGTATGTAAATGTTGTACCAGATACAGATGTAATTGTGTATGTTCCATTAAGATTAAGTGTTCCTACTGCCTTTCCAACTGGGTTCTGGGATGTAAATCCTTGGTTTCCACCTGGGTTTGAGTAAGATAGATTAGTTGCTGTTCTTGCAGTAACGCTGTAGGTACCATTGTATGCTGCGTTTAGTCCAGTTACAGTAATAACATCTCCAACCTGGAACGGGTTATTACCAGTAATATAAACTGTAGCGGTATTATTAATTCTCTGATACGCTGTCAAAAATGCTTCTGCACCAATTCCAGAAATATTTACTGGCTGTCCATTCTGCAATGTATGGTTACCAACTGTTGTTAATGTAACAACGCCTGCTGTAACCTGATATGCAGCAATGTTTGCTGTAACTGTACCAGATCCACCAACCTGTAGATATCTCTGCATACCTGCAGTAAAGATAAACGACTGGTCTTGATCATACTTTCCATCCATAATTACTGATGAACCCCAGTGGCTAAGTACTGGAGCACAATTTTGAGAAATTGTTTGAACTGAAACCTGTGAAGTTCCTCCACCGCCAGGAATCGATGCATCTGGGGCAAAGTTTACTGCAGCTGATGTGCCATATAAAGCATATGGTTGACCAGAGTAGTAAAGAGGCATTGATGATCTTCTGATTACTGTTACTGGGTATCCACCAACTGTAGGATTGTATGCTCCAACGTTAGTGTATCTACAAATTTCAAAGTTTGTGTTATCTGCAATGCGTAGATATCCATTATTTGGCCATCTACTTACATCGTCAACATAAATCAATGATTCGTTTGGAGTTAATACTGAACCTTTGACTGCCGTTCCACCAGAGACAAGTCTTGCTGAGTGATTAGGCTCATTGATTGACTCATATCGTGCTGGAAGGTTACCAGAACGCATATAAGCTGCAGTATTCACGTTGTTATTTGGAAGTGAGTGACACCAGATAATTTCTCCGTTAATTCCACGGAAACCATATCTAATTGTTCCAGCACCATACCAAGAATAATCGATGAATGTCATCTGCATCTTAGACACATCAAGTGTATATCCTGAAGGACCAGTTGAGTCAACTCTATCAATATTCCACTCTGTCTGAGGAACTCTTGTAGTTTGTGTTAGAAGATATCTAGCACTAGCTGTTGATTCTCCACGATATGCTGGAGAAATATTCATTGTGGAGTCATCTTGAATATTTAAAATTCTATAAGATTGACCACGAATAACAATCATGTCTCCAACAACAAGCTGCTTTCTAAATCTTGTTCCTGTTCCAGTTACTAGGTTTGAATACTTTGTAACGCTGATTTTACCAAAAAGCTCTTTGATTGATGATCTTAGACATGCATACAGCTTGTCTCCATCATATTCAATAAAAAATCCATTCTGATCGTCAAACAGTCCAGCTCTTGTTGCTGAGCCTTTCCACTTATATGCTGTCACGAAGGCATTAATGCCACCTGGTAGCTGATCGATTGGATTTATTGAGCTAGTAAAATTCTTTACTACTGTAAATCTTTCTGCTGTAAGAATTGAGTTAACCTCATACTCACCATTAAACGGATTATATTCTCCAACTGTTTCAATTCCTTCAATCTTAACTATAGCACCTGGCTGTAAGTTATTTGGCTGAAGTGTTTCAATTGTAATTGTGTTAGCGCCGCTTGAAGTTGAAGAAGATCCAATGTAAGAAATGTCAAATGCTGGCGTAAACTTAGTTCCTGTTGAGAACTGAATTGATTTACCAGACTGGTATCTAAAATAACGACGTGTTTGGCGAATTGTTTGTGTTCCGCAAACATTGTTTCCTGTTGACATAACAACACCACCGTCAAACGGTCTATGGTCTACGTAACCTTCTGGCTTTGTGTAAAGTCCAACCTGATTTGTATTGATTGGGTTTGTAACACGATCAAATACTGTAAATTCAAATGTTCTTGTTGTTGCAACCTTAGTAATCAACCAGCT
>JACCDX011865044.1_pt1 | contig 15527 bp, 13 predicted proteins | sample 7449681 | NCBI WGS metagenome assembly JACCDX01 (sample SAMN15323450, study PRJNA562643) | freshwater metagenome | isolation source: river surface water | place: USA:Blue River Watershed | collected 2017-08-18 | reverse complement strand
GATGAGTCCGATCACGCCCGGATTTTCTGGCAGGGCCGAAGGCCTTGCCTGGGGTCGGGATCGGAGGACTTTGGGAGTACAGGCGTCGCCTGTCTCACATCCCCCGTGCCAGGCGCGCCGCCTTCGCAGGCGCCACGCGTTGCTCGATGAAGTCCCGCACCAGGGCGAACATGCGCTCCTGGTTCCAGGTGTTGCCGTCGACCGCGTCGACCGGGAAGTCCAGCACCGGAATCCCCGCCTCCTCCAGCGACTTGTTGATCGCGCGGATACCCCACCAGCCGGCGATCGACAGGCCGCCGTCGATGCGGTGCGTGCGCGCCTCGTGCTCGGCCCAGGCGCTGCCCAGGCCCGGCATGTGCATCTGCTCGGACATGGTGACGTAGCGGCTGGCCAGCGCCCGGATCGGGTCGCGCGTGCCATAGCGCAGGTAGCCGTCGCTGGCGATGGACAGGTAGTTCGAGCGCACGAAGACCGCGCCGTACTTCTCCTCGAACTCGGTGAAGAAGTCGAGGTTCTGCCACAGGCCCTGGCCCACGTACATCAGCCGGAACTGCTCGTTCGGGCAGACCCACTGGGCGGTGTCGGCCCGGTGGCGGATCTCGTCGCGGAAGGCGCGCGCCTGCGCCAGGGCCCAGTCGGTGCCCCGGTGCCACTGGATGCCCATGACCTGGCCCATCACCTCGCCCAGGCGGGCGGGCAGCTTGGGCGCGGTGGCGATGATGGTGCGCACCTCGTCGAAGTACTGCTCCTGCGCGTTCACCTGGTCGAGGATCTCGCGCAGGCGGTCGATGTCCAGGCGCTTGCCCGCCACCTTTTCGGCGGCGGCGATCAGGTCCCGGTACTGGGCCACCATCGCGTCGATGCGGTAGTCGCCATCCAGGTCCTCCCAGCCCCAGCGCGAGTGCTGCCACCAATTGACCATCGGCCGGTCCAGCACCGGCTGCTCGATCGGGATGAAGGGCGCACCGGCAAAGTCGGCCAGCACCTGGGCGCTGCGCTCGTTGATCGAGGTGCAGACCAAGGACGGCTTCGGCAGCCCGCCCCAGGGCTTGTCCGGGTTCTCGGTGTCCAGCAGCACGCCCAGCGTGAGCGCGGCGTAGCGGCTCAGGTTGCGGTGGAAGCCGCTCTTGTCCAGGAAGTTGGAGTAGTAGCCCGACTGCCGCCGCGCGGCGACCAGGCCCGAGTACCAGACGTCGGTGATGAAGGGCAGGTCCAGTGCCTGCAGGATCTCGTGCGGCACCAGGGCGCCGACGATGGCGTAGGGCTTGCCGGCGTCAAACACGTCGCGGCGCAGGCCGGCGAACCATTCACGCTGGTGGGCCCGCAGGCTGCGGGTCACCTCCAGCTGGGTGAGGGCCTCGTGGCGCTGCCGGGCCTCGGCGTGGGGATCGGCGTTGGTCTGGGGGGCGCTCACGAGGCCACCTCCTGTTGATTGGCGCGCGGCGCGCTGGCCACGAAGGATCGGACCTGGTCCACCAGCCCGGCGCGGCCTTCGGGCCGGTGGACATCATGGAACACCGCGATGGCGGGGATGCCCGCCGCCTGCCAGCCACGCAGCAGGCGCGGCGCGTCCCAACCGAGCAGCCGGTCGCTGGGCGGCACGTACAGCACCACCGCCTGTACCTCGGGTCGCGCGGCCTGCCACTGCAGCCAGGCTTCGCGCGCTGGCGGCGGCCAGACGCCGGGTGACTGGGTGTCGCGCCACACCGCGTCCAGGATGGCGGCGGCCGGGTCGCTGCCTGCGGCGATGTCTTTGCCGGCGGCCCGCGCGCCCCAGGCATCGTCCTCGGCGATGACGTTCAGGCCGGCCTCGGCCAGTGCCTCGTGCAGCGCCAGGTCCTGCAGCGGCTCCGACGACGCCACCACGGTGCGCAGCCCGCTTGCAGTGCCGGCAGGCGACTGCTCCAACGCCTTCACGCAGGCCTGCAGGTCGGCCAGGTAATCGGCCGGGTGCATGAAGAAGCCGGCGCCGATGATCTGCAGCGCCTGCGCGCCGGTGAGGCGCCCTTCGCCACGCAGCGTGGCCAGCCGGCGCTGCAGCCCGCGCACCTGGTTGGTCAAGGCGATCGCCTCGCCCAATGTCGTGGCGTCGATCGGCCGCGTGCCCACACGCGCCAGCCGATCGAGCAGCGCGCGCAAGCGCCCCTGGTTGTAGGCCTTGACCGCCTCACGCTGGCTGTGCATCAGGTCATGGATGATGAACGGCGGGAAGTGCGGCGCCCGACCCAGGCGGTGCAGCTCCTTCATGAAGTAGAACAGCTTGTCGTAGGGACGGGACAGCACCAGCAGATCCATGAACTCGAGGTCGCCGCGCAGTGCGGACTCGCACAGGGCGTGCGTTTCGGGCGGCAGCTCGGGGTCGATGTAGAGGTCGGCCTCGGGCGTCTCGAGCGCCAGGTCGGCCGAGACCAGCACCGGCATGCAGCCGGCGGCGAGGATCGGCTCGACCGGCACCAGGTGGCCGATGCGGCCCACCACGCGCTGGCCGGATGCGTGCGCCCGGCGTGCGGCGGCCAGGCGGTCTTTGTAGTGGCCGGCCAGGCGCGAGAAGGCAGCCGTCGTGGCAAGGATGTGGCTCATGTCAAATTGCCCCCGCTGCGCGGAGGCCCTGGATGTCGTGGGGGCCGTAGCCCAGTTCGCCGAGCACCTGCTCAGTGTGCTCGCCCAGGGCCGGCAGCCGGCCCGCGAGCGATGGGCCGTCGGTGTCGGCGACGAAGCCGGCGTTCATCAGCGTGAGCGGCATCCCGTCCGGCGTCTGGCTGTCCTGCAGCATGGCGCGCTCGCGCAGCACCGGCATGGCCAGCACCTCGCGGGTGGTGCGCACCTTGGCGGCGGGCGCGCCCGCTTCCATCAGGGCGACCTCGAGGTCGGCGGCGTTGTGGTTGGCGATGCGCCGCGCCAGCTCGGCGCGCAGCGTGTCCTTGTTCTCCAGGCGCGCGGGCGGCGTCGCATAGCGCGGGTCGACCAGCAGGTCGCCGGCATCCAGCACGCGGCACAGCGCCTCCCAGTGGTTCTGGAAGTTGCCACTGAGCCAGAGCCAGCCGTCGCGGGTGCGGAAGGGGCCGACCGTCGGCCGGTCCTGCACCACCGCCTGCGTGGCACTGATGCGGTCGCCGCTGATCATCTGCCGCACCAGACCCACCCCCATCAGGAGTACCGTCGAATCGAGCATGGACACATCGAGGTGCTGGCCCTCGCCGGTGCGGCCCCGGCGCACCAGGGCCGACAGGATGGCCGAGTGCGCGAGGTAGCCGCTGAAGCAGTCGATGCTGAAGCCACGCCCCTGCGAGGGCGTGTCCGCTTCGTCGCCGGACCAGGCCATGCCGCTGATCGCCTGGATGGTGTGGTCATAGGCGGGCCAGTCCGACATCTCGCCGCCCTGGCCGAAGCCGGAGATGGTGCAGGTGATGAGGCGCGGGTTGAGGGCCCGCAGGTCCTCGTGGCCGATGCCCATCTCGGCCAGCGCGCCCGGGCGCTGGTTCTCCACCATCACGTCGGCGCTGGCGGCCAGGCGGCGAACCACCTCGCGGCCCGCCTCGGTCTTGAGGTCGACGGTGATCGACCGCTTGCCGGCGTTGACCGCGGCGAAGGCCGAGCCCACGCTCCACCCGGGCTCGCGCACGAAGCCCCGGAAGTCATCGCCGACACCCGGACGCTCGACCTTGACCACGTCTGCGCCCAGCAGACCCAGGTGATAAGTGCAGAACGGGCCGGCGAGCGCGTGCGTGAGGTCCAGGACCCGGATGCCTTCCAGGGCCTTCATCGGCCGGCCTCCCTCGAAGCCTGCATCAGGTCAGACCGAGCAGCGAGACCAGGCCGGGAATCTTGTCCTTGACCGTGCGGAAGTCGGGTGTGGCCATCTTGGGCAGCGGCAGCGTGCCCGGCACACCCTGAATGGGCGAGAACCCGTCCTTGTTCAGGATGGCCTGGCCCTCGGGCGAGAGGATGAACGCCGACAGCAGGCGGGCGACGGCCGGGCGCGGGGCCTTGGCCATGATGCTCAGGACGGTGTCGGACGAGACGGTCGGCTGCGGGAAGGCCTCGCCCAGCGGCGCGCTCTTGGCGACCAGGCCCACCACCACCTGGTGCACGCCCGGGGCGTAGATGGCCTTGGCACCCGCTGCGATCCGCTGCAGGCCAGGCACCGCGCTGGGGGCGGCCTGGCCGTTCTGGCCCAGGGCGCGCAGGAAGGCGTCGCCATAGGTCTCGCGCATCAGCACATGCCAGGCCGCGGGCGAGCCGCCCACGCGCGGGTCGATGAACAGCACCCGGCCCTTGTTCTTCGGGTCGACCAGGTCCTCCCAGCCCTTGGGGGCGTCCTTGATGATCGAACTGTTCCAGACCAGTGAATAGGGAATGTGCGAGACGATGACCGAGGTGCCCGTCTTGACCGAGGCCGGGTAGGCCTGATGACCCGGGATCTCCGTCACCGGCACGAAGTAGTTGCGTGCCGCCAGCGTTTCCTGCAGCAGCTTGTCCGTGTCCATCACGACGTCGGCCACCGGCGAGCCGCTGTCATGCTCGGCGGTCAGGCGCTGGCCCAGCGCCGCAGAGATCAGGCGGGTCACCTCGATGTCGATGCCGTACTTCTCCTTGAAGCGGGCCACCACGGCCTGGATGATGGCCGGGTCGGTGACGGCGTAGAGCGAGCCCTTGCCCTCGCGGCGGGCGGCGGCGATGAGGCCGGCGTCCTGGGCGAAGGCCGGCATGGCGGACAGCAGCGGCGGGGCCAGCACGGCGCCGGCGGCACGCTGGAGGAAGGTGCGGCGGTTGTCGCCAGTCGTTTGTTCGTTGCTCATGGTCTCCTCGTCTCCTCGTGGTGGTGGTGAACCTGGAAAGTGGCCGCGCTCACGCCCTGAGCGTGGCCCGTCTGGTGAGGTACAGCATGACGGCCACGCCGGTGGACGTCACCGCCGTCACGACGATGGACATCGCCGCCAGCTGCGGGAAGCTGCCGAAGACCCAGAGCTCGGTCATGATCCGGCCGATCACCGGGTTGCGGGCGCCAGCCAGCAGGCTCGAGGCCGTCACCTCGCCCGCGGTGTGGATGAACACGATGATCCAGCCGGCCATCAGGCCCGGCAGCGCCAGCGGCAGCAGGATGCGCCAGAAGGTGCGCCCGGGTCCTGCGCCTGCAATGCGCGAGGCCTCTGAGAGATCGGCGCCGATGCCGCTGGCGGCCGACGCCGCGGCCCGCGCCGCAAAGGGCAGCGCCATCGCGATGTAGGCCAGGAACAGGATGGTCACGGTTCCATACAGCTTGAAGGGCGCCGGCGAAAAGGTGATGAGGAAGGCCACCCCGACCACCGTGTGGGGCAGCGTGGCCGGCAGGGTCAGCACCATGTCCGAGGCCCGCGCCATCATCCCCTGGCTCTGGCGCGACCCGAGCAGGAGCAGCGCCGCGATCAGCACCGCTGCGGTGGCCGTGGCCGCGCCCAGTCCCATGCTGGTCACGAAGGCGCGGCTGGTGGGCCCGTTCTCGAACAGCACGAAGCTGTAATTGGCCAGGGTGAACTGCGCGCTGTCGATCATCGGCGTCCAGAACGGCTGCAGCGAGACGATGGCCAGTCCCAGCACCGGCAGCACCGAGGTGGCCAGCAGGTAGGCGATGGCCAGGGCCTGCGCCGGGCGGCGCCAGCGGCCCAGGCGGATCAGGCCCGCGCGTCCGCCCCGTCCGCCGATCACTGCATGGCCCTCGGACGGCACCAGCCAGCGCTGGGCCAGCAGCAGGAACTGCACCACGGCCACCATGCCAGCGCTGAGCATCAGCCCGGTGGCTGTCTGCGGCGGGAACTGCTCGAACAGCCGGTAGATATGGACCGAGATCACGTCCATGCGCGCCGCGGTGCCGAGCACCACGGGCACCGAAAAGAGGCCGATCCCGCCGATGACCGCGGTCAGGGCCGCGGCGGCGATCGCCGGCCGCACCGCCGGCAGCGTCACCCGCAGCATCGTTCGCAGCGGCGTCGCGCCATGCACCCGCGAGGCCTCATCCAGGGCCGCATCCAGCCCGCGCAGCGCCGCTGCCACCATCAGGTAGACATAGGGCACCAGGTAGAGGCCGGTGACGAACACCAGTCCGGTGGCGGTGTAGATGTCCAGAGGTCCGTTGTCCACCTCGATGCCCACCCCGGCCAGCAGTCGCTTGAGGAGGCCGTTGACCAGGCCCACGGTCGGGTCGAGCAGGATGGCCCAGCCGATGACGCCGGCGATTGGCGGCACGATCATCGGTCCCAGCGGGAGCAGCTCGCCGGCTGCGCCCAGCGTGCCGTCGGTGCGCTCGTTGATGAAGGCCAGCAGCGCGCCCACCACCGTGGCCAGGGCGGCGCCGCCGAACACCACCAGGGCCGTGTTGCGCAGGACCTTGAGCAGCAACCCGGACTCGATGGACTTGACGATGGCCGCGAAGCCCGCCGGCGCCTCGCCGATGGTGCGGACCACCGCCATGCCCAGCGGGTATACCAGCAGCAGGGCCACCACCACCAGGGTGGCTGCCACCATGGCGCCGAAGCCGGACGGCAGGCCGGTGTTGCCGGTTGCGGCCCTCATGCGGCGCCGTCCTCCAGGCTGAAGACCAGGGTGCGGGCGACCGGAAAGGTCACCGCCGCCTGGGCTGCGGCCGCGACGCGATCCTCGCCGAGGGCCAGGGTGACGATCAGGTGCGGGCCGGCGCGCAGCACATGCTCCTGGGTGGCTCCCTGGAACACCGAGCGCTCGAGCGTGCCGTCGATCCGGTTGTGGCCGGCGAGCGGGCCGGCCGCCTGCGGGGCCAGCGTGCAGTGCTCTGGCCGGAACATCACCGCCACCCGCTGCCCGGGCCGGGTCACGCCGTGGCGCGGTTGACCCACCAGCCGGCCCAGCGGAGTGAGCACCGAGCACTCGCCGTCGCCCAGGGCCTCGACCTCGCCCGGGACCTCGTTGGCGCTGCCGATGAAGTCGGCGACGTAGCGGGTGGCGGGGTGGTCGTAGATCTCGTTCGGCGTGCCCACCTGGGCAATGCGGCCAGCCTCCATCACCGCGATGCGGTCGGCCAGCGCCAGGGCTTCGGCCTGGTCGTGGGTGACGTACAGGCTGGCAAAGCCGAGGCTGCGCTGCAGGCTGGCCAGCTCCAGCCGCAGGCGTGCGCGTACCTTGGCGTCGAGGTTGGACAGGGGCTCGTCGAACAGCACCAGGCCGCCGGTGGCTACCAGGGCGCGCGCCAGCGCCACGCGCTGCTGCTGCCCGCCGGACAACTGCCCCGGCCTCGAGGCGGCCAGCGCCTCCAGGCCCACGCGGGCCAGCGCCTGCGTCACGCGCGAAGCGATCTCGCCGTCCGGCGTGCCTGCGTTGCGCAGGGGGTAGGCGACGTTCTCGAACACGCTCATGTGCGGCCAGAGCGCGTAGCTCTGGAACACCATGCCCAGACGGCGCGCCTCGGGTGGCACCCACAGCTTCTGGTGCGCCGACGACACGGCCTGGCCGTCCAGGAGGATCTCCCCGCCGTCGGGTTGCTCCAGGCCGGCGATCGACCGCAGCAAGGTGGTCTTGCCGCAGCCCGAGGGCCCGAGCAGCACGACGAACTCGCCCGGTGCGATGTCGAGCGAGACGTCGTGCAGGGCGACATGGTCGCGGGTGCGAGTCTTGTAGCGCTTGGTCAGCCCTTGAACCGAGACCCGGGGCACAGCCCCCTGGGTGGCGGGGGTGGCCTGTGAGGGCGGGTGGGCCTGGGTCATGCGTCGGGCGAATCCATCGAAATGAGTACTGCATGCACAAGTGCATGCTCAATTGGCCATCGTCACATGGCGATGGCCTACGGCGAATAGGGACTTTCGCGGGGCTGCGACAGGCCCAGTCGCGCAGGTGACTGCGCGCGGTGCGCGCGGCACCGGCCCGGGATCGGGGCACTGGGCTGGATGGCGCGGAGCTTGCTGGACAACCCCACGGTCCACCGAGGCGGCAATTTCTTGCCGCCCGCCGGCCATGAGGATCCGCCATGGACGCTTTCGTCAACATCGCCTACGTGCACTCCCGCCTCTGCGACTCCCTGTGCCTGGCGGCCCAGGAGGCTGGCGCCGTCGCCTTCGATGGCTTCATCTACTCGCGCGGCTATCGCGGCTACCACCGCAGCTCGATCGTGATGCCGGAGGACTACTTCACCGACGAACTGATGATGCTGTCACAGGGTTTCCAGTTCGCCCGATTCCTCTCCGGCTTCCTGGCCCGCTTCCCGGACCGGCCAGTGCGCCTGTTCATCCCCCACTACCACAGCCCCTTGCTGCGCCTGTTTGCCAGCCACCAGCGGGTGGTGCAGGTGCACTACCTGGAAGAGGGCGAGCTGAGCTACCTGCCCGACCTGCCGCTGCACCCGATCCGGCGTCAATCCGATGGCATCCCTTGTTCTGCGGATGCCGGCCGTCTGATGGCCACCATGGGCTTTGACCTGAGGGGTGTCGAGCTGGTGCCCGGGCAGCCGCCGATGTGGTTCACCGATGTCTTCGGCAAGTTCGGCGGCACGCTGGCCTCGGACCCGATGGCGTTCCGGCGCCTTGGCGGGCGGCAGCAGGTCGTGCCCCTGCCGTCGCTGCAGCTGTTCGACCAACCCGTGGGCCTGGTACTCGTTACCTGCGACGGCGAGTTTTCCGAGATCGTGGGCCAGCACCTGCGCGAGCGCGGGCTGGACGTGCCCCCTGCCGTCTGCTACGAGGCGACGGTGGAGGCGCTCGCGCGCTGCTTCGAGGTGGTGGTGGATTCGATGCAGTCGCTTGTCTCGCAGATCGTCGTCAAGCCCCACCCGGGCTTGCGCGCGCCGGCGTTCCAGCGGATCAAGGCCAGGGCGCGCGCGCCCTTCGTCGAGTGGGCTGACACCGAGCTGGACTACCAGACGCGCAAGCACGAGATCGGGCGTGTCAACTTCTCGCACATCTACTCCATCGGCGGCTCCAGCGTCCTGCGCTACGCGCAGTCGAATGCGTTCCCGGAGCAAAGCCGGGAGTGCCTGGCAGACGCCGATCTGATCGACCTGGTCAGCGGCATTGCCCTCGAGTCGATGCAAGAGGCCGCCGTACCCGCCTGAGGCAGGGTCTGCGGCTCCTGGCGACCTACGGGCCTCGCCAGTCCGGCATGCGGTTGGAGAAGCAGTGCATCGAGTCGTCGATGCTGCAGAAGCTCAAGCCATGCCGCAGCGCCAGGGTGATGAGGCTGTGGCGGCTGAAGAGGCTCACATGGCCGACCCGCGGCGCGCAGTACCACCATTCGAGGACGGACTGTCCTGGCGGAACGGCGTCTGTCACCAGCGTGGAGATCAGCACCAGGCAGGCCTTGTCCATCAGGTGCTTCAAGTTCTCGACCAGCTGGTTCGGGTCGGGGACATGCTCGAAGACCTCGAACGCGGTGATCAGGTCGAATCTGCCCAGGCTGGACAGGTCGGGCGCGGACTGCGCGAACGGGTCATAGCACCGGGATGTCCAGCCTTGCTGGGTCAGGAGGTGGCTGAGCGCTCCATTGCCCCCGCCGTAGTCGAGGTGCCTTGCTGGGCGGCCCAACCCGCCAAACAGCTTGACCATGTAGTTCGCGTTGGCGCGGGGACGCTCGATCCGGTAGTCGGGGTCATGGCGCTCGTAGTCGTCGTTGTAGACCTTATCCCGGAAGTCCTGCTCCGACCAGGAGAGAAATTCTGGTGCGAAGGTGAATCCGCAGAACGAGCACCGATGGTAGCGGACGGGGCTGTATGGACATGGCTGTGATTGCGTGCGTTCATCGTCCCCCTTGTCGAAGTCGACGGCGCCGATGCACGGCGCATGGCCGCCGCACACGAGGCAGGCCGTGTCCGGCGTGGGCGAGATGGGGCGGAGGGCGCGGTCCTGGATCTGCACAACGCAGGTTGAGTCCCACAGACGCGCGATCGGTTCCGCGCGTGCCGGCCTCGCTGTGCAGGATCCGTTGCAGCAAAAGAAAAAGCCCCTGGCATCGCTGCCAAGGGCTTCTTGTTTGGTGGCGCTTCACGGACTCGAAGTCCTTATTCGCCTTTGACAACCGGAACAACTTCACCCCTATTGATGTATGCCACCAAGGCTTCTGCCACCTGTGCTCGGCGCCCTGCAAACCCGTGGTAGCTCGCCCCACCGCAGGGAGCGGAAAAGCGATTGCCGCCTGTGACCGTGATCAGCTGGTCTGGCTTGGCATGCTTCTTCGCATAGCTGTAGGGGGTATTTCTGCAAAGATCATCCTGATGATGCAGGTAAACGTAGGGCACCTTCACCTGCGAATGGTCGAAGCGGGCAATGCTTGAGCCATAGTTAGCGAATGCGGCCGAGTCGACTTCGGTTTTTGATGCCGAATGGATCGCTGCCTGAATCTCACCCTTATCAAGATGCAGGGAGAGCCAATGGCTGCTCACGGCGCCATAGCTGTGCCCCATGATCGTGATGTGCTTGAAGCCTTTTTCTGCCCTGAGCTTGGCGATCAGCGCAGCAACGTCTTGCGCATGCCGCAGACTGGACCGGTAATTGTCGTCGCACGAAGTGGGGTTGATGGCTCTAGCCCCCCATTGGTCGGTGGGGCAGTCGACCATGACGGTAGATATACCTGCCGCGTGGAGGGTGGGCCGCATTTCTTCAAAGTGTGGCTGCAGGTAATAAAAAGACGGCACACCTTCTCGCTTTTCAATACGAGGGATGCCTGGCCAGCCTGGAAACAGCAGAAGCGCCTTGCCATTGGGTTCTGGCGCCATGGCTACCAGCGCCGACATCACCACGGGTTTACCGCCAGATTCACGCTCCAAATCAACACTGATCACCTCACGTGCTACGGCGGGTCTTTCCTGCGCGTAGCATAGGGGGGCGGTCAAGGCAGCGAGGCCGATGGCGATGTGTGTGAGAGGGCGCTTCATGGGTGTCTAGGTACGGGCGTTAGATGATTATCAGACTGACCACGGATACCCGAGTGGCAGGCTGGGTTTGCCTGAAGCCCCGGATGCTGAGCCCTCGGGTTGTCCCGGCGGGCGATCCATCCGCCGCAGCGTCTGATGCGCTGTGCCAGGCGGATGACTGCGTATGACCGTGCAATAAGCAAAAAACCCCGCAGCCCTGTGATTGCGGGGCCTGATGTGACGGCGCATCACGGACTGGAACCGCTGACCTTTTGATCAAGCCGCCATCGCTCTGGCCGACTGAGCTGAGGCGCCTTGACGTTGAAATATCCCGGCTTATCAGGCCTGGGCGCTCGGCCTCGGCTGCGTCGGCACGGTGTGTCTGCCAGTTGGCATGCCCGTGCTCTCACAAGGGAGCCATAAACGCTCTAAGCTTTCCAGCCTCAATCTTCAACGTCGGGAACAACCATGGACGACCCCCGCTGCTGTGGCACTGGAACCTGCATCATCAACGCCGATGGGTTTTGCTGGTGTGGGCAGCGCTGGGACGGTGAGCGAATGTGCTTTCCGGGAGAGCCCAGCAAGGCGCCTGCAGGTGATCAAGGGAAAGATGTGTCCGCGCAAGCGGGCGATCCGTTTGACAAGGTGCCTATGTGATTCGGCCTCTTGCGCTGTTGCTTCTCGCCCTCATGCCACTGGTTGCCTCCGCCACGGAAGAACCCCGTTACGAGGTGGTTCGCCCCATCGCGGAAGGCATCGAGGTACGCCGCTATGCCTCCTATGTGGTGGCCGAAGTGGTGCTGGACACACAGGCCGCCGACGCGGGTAATCGTGCCTTCCCGATCCTGGCGGGCTACATCTTTGGCAAGAACAAAGGGCAGCGCCGGCTGGAGATGACCGCGCCGGTGACGCAGTCGGCAGCGCCTGTGAAGCTGGCGATGACGGCGCCCGTCACGCAAAGCGCCGCCGCTGGCGGCACGCGTGTGCAGTTTGTGTTGCCTGGCGAGGTCACCCTGGCCACTGCGCCAGAGCCGCTGGATTCACGGGTGCAATTGCGCGAGGAGCCCGCGACGACCTGGGCAGTGATCCGCTACTCCGGGACCTGGAGCCAGGACAACTACGCGCAGCATCTTGCCAAGCTCAGAGCTGCGCTTGAGGCGGCGGGTCTCCAGACCCAGGGGGAGCCGGTCTGGGCGCGCTACAACGGCCCGGCCACCCCTTGGTTCATGCGTCGCAATGAGATCTGGTTGGCGGTACGGTGAGGCGAGGGTATGGAGGGTGTCGCGAGGGTGGGCGGGGCAAATTTGCGTACCTACTTCTTCATCCTGTGATTGGCGCCCGCCCAAGCGTGTCACTGCGTACGACCGTGCAACAGACAAAGAAAAACCCCGCAGCCGTGCGGCTGCGGGGTCTTGTTTGGTGGCGCTTCACGGATTCGAACCGCGGACCTGTGGATTATGATTCCATCGCTCTAACCGACTGAGCTAAAGCGCCGAGGACCGAGATTATAGCGGCTAAATCCAGCCGCCGGCCGGAAAGCTCTGCGGCCGCCTTCAAGCGGCCAGCACCAGCTCTTCACCCAAGGCCACCAACGCCCCGGGCGCCTCGGCCTCCCGAATCGCCTGCCCATAGGCCGCCAGGACCGCCTGTCGGTCCCCAGCGGCAGCCATCCGTCGGTACATCGCCCCCACCATCCGGTATTTCCGCTGCTGCAGGTAGGTCACCTGGAGCTCGACGAACTCGCGCGAGAGGCAGGTACGGGGAGACAGCCGGTCCAGCATCGCCAGCACCTCACTGTCGTCCAGATGCCGCCACAGGTTGAACAGCCCATGGAAGCCGAAGGTCGGCCGCTGGGGCTCACCCCGCTCGTAGGCAAACCGGTCGGCGATCTCGGCCGGGGCAAAGCGGATGCCGTGGGCCTTTTCAAGGACAGGGCGAAGGTGGCGCGCGATCAGGTCGTCCTCGGGGACGTCGATCTTCGGCATTCCGGGCGCGGCCAGTGCCTCCAGCAGGCGCCGCGAGCGCAGCGAGAAGCCGCCGTTGCCGACGTCCGTTCCCGTGGGATGCCAGGGCCAGCGGGCCCCGATGTAGTCGTACTGCAGGAACTCCGCCCGCCACGCGCCCGGGTCGATGACAAAGCCGTCCCACTGCACCACCAGCACATGGGGCGTGCGCACATGCTCGACCAGCCGCCGCAGCAGGAAATCGTTGTAGGCCCCGATGGAGCGCAGGGGCTCGATGGGCGTCCACCGCGCATCGGTCGGGGCCTCGGTGTCGGACAGCAGAAGCGCCTCGCCGAAGTCGCAATGGGCCAGGCAGCGGTCAAGCGCGGACGCCGCCAGCGCGGGCGTCACGCAGTCGATGGCGCAGAGGGTGATGTCGCGAAGTTGCCGCATGCGGGCGCGGATGCAAGACCCGTGCGCGGCAAATCAGGGGCGATCGGCGGCAATTCCTTGCCGCCCCTCCGGGGTCAGCGGCCCTTGAACACCGCCGCCCGCTTGTTCACGAACGCGTCCATGCCTTCCTTCTGGTCCTCCGTCGCGAACAGCGCGTGGAACAGGCGGCGCTCGAACATCACGCCGTCGGTCAGACCGCTCTCGAAGGCGCGGTTGACCGATTCCTTGGCGGCGTAGGCGGCCAGGCGGGGCATGCCGGCAATCAGGATCGCGGCGCCCAGGGCTTCTTCCATCAGCTTGTCGGCCGGCACCACGCGGCTCACCAGGCCCGAGCGCTCGGCCTCGGTGGCGTCCATCATGCGGCCGGTGAGCGCCAGGTCCATGGCCTTGGACTTGCCCACCGCGCGCGGCAGGCGCTGGGTGCCGCCGGCGCCGGGAATGATGCCCAGCTTGATCTCGGGCTGGCCGAACTTCGCGTTGTCGGCGGCGATGATGAAATCGCACATCATGGCCAGTTCGCAGCCGCCGCCCAGGGCAAAGCCCGCCACCGCGGCGATGACCGGCTTGCGGATCGATCGAATCGTTTCCCAGTTGCGGGTGATGTAGTCGCCACCGTAGGCCTCGGCGAAGCCGAACTTCGCCATCGCGCCGATATCGGCGCCTGCCGCAAAGGCCTTTTCGCTCCCGGTGATGACGATGCAGCCGATGGCGTCGTCGGCGTCGAAGGCCTTGAGGGCGGCGCCCAGTTCGTCCATCAGCCCGCCGTTGAGGGCATTGAGCTGCTTGGGGCGGTTCAGGCGGATCAGGCCGACGCGCTCGGCCTCGATGGACACCTCGATGAATTCGTGGGACATGGCGATCTTTCAGTCGTTCAACGGTCGTTCGGAAATCGGTCGGATGCCCGGCACGCCGGGCCTGGCGGGCACTATACCCAAGGCGCCGCACGCCCTGGCGTCAGCGCTGTTCGACGGATTGCACCACCAGGTCGAGGGCGGCCTCTTCGCCGAAGGTCACCTTGAAGCGCACCGGCAGGTACTGCAGCCGTGGCGCGAACCAGATCTCCGAGGCCAGGGTGCCGCGCCGTCCCTGGTAGGGGCGCGGCGTGACCCGCACCGTCTCGAGCTCGCCCATGCGCGGCGTCTGCACCATCTCGTGGGCGAAGATGTCGAAGGTCCAGCTGTCCACGCCGCCTGGTCGCACCAGGGGCAGGGTGAGCGTGCTGCCCAGGTCGGTCGGCGCGCGCCCGGTGCGAAAGCGCTGGCCGATCTCCACGAACTGGCTCGCCATGTCCTGGAGGCCCTCGGGCCTGGGCAGGCTGCGGCCGTCATGCAGCACCACCTCCCGCTCCAGGAAGCGGGTGACGCGCTTGCGGCTGCCGCGGGCCTCCTCGAAGGCCTGAGGCGCCAGGCCCGCCAGGGTCACCGCCCCCTGGCTGGTGAAGACCGCACTGCCGAAGGGAAAGAGGGAGATCTCCACCCGTGCCTGGTACTGCGTGCCCTGGCGCTGCCACTGCACCCGCGCCGATCCGTTCAGGGGATTGCCACGGAACTGGCCGCTCATCACGTAGGTGACGCGGGTGTCCGGAGGCCAGGTGTCGGCGAAGGCCTCGGCCGCGGGGGGTGAGGCGGCGGACGCGGCGCCAGGTGATGCGCCCGTACCCGCCGCGACGCCGGCAGCGGATGGATTCGTGGGGGCGCTGGCGACCAGGCCTGTGGCCGGAGCCGAGGACTCGGCAGCCATCGTGCTGGGGCTGGCTGCCGATGCCGACGCGGTCTCGGCAGCCACGGGTGCCTCGGCCACCACGGGCCTGGACGCCGCATCCGGCTGTGAGCGCGAGGCCGCTGCCTGGGGTGAAGAGGCCGCAGGCTGCGGCGAGGACGCCGCCGGCTCCGGTGCTGCGGCCACCACCGTCGCCTGGGGCGTGGGCGGGGGTGGCACGGGGGGAGCGGGTGGCGTCGCCGCCAACGGCGCCGGGTCTTCGGGCTGCAGCACCCGGGTGAACATCGGCTCGGCCATCTCCTCCAGGCCAGCGCGCCCTGGCGCATTCCGCGCCATCCACTCGATCGTGAGCAGGTGGGCCAGCACCACCAGGAAGGTGAGGGCCGCCAGCGTCCGGCCGATGCGCTTGCGGCCGACGCGCGGGCCGCGGCCTGGCGCCGTGCTCAGTCGCTGCCCGCCAGCCATGCCTGCACCCGCCGGGCCTCACCCACCGACAGCCGCCAGACCGCGCCGCCGGCCGGCAGCTGCAGGTCGAGCCGGATCAGGCGGCGGTCGCGCGCGACCAG
>JACCDX011523980.1_pt1 | contig 15528 bp, 17 predicted proteins | sample 7449681 | NCBI WGS metagenome assembly JACCDX01 (sample SAMN15323450, study PRJNA562643) | freshwater metagenome | isolation source: river surface water | place: USA:Blue River Watershed | collected 2017-08-18 | reverse complement strand
CCACCGTGTTGCCCACGGGGCTGATGCATCCCAAACCCGTGACAACAACGCGGCGCCGGGTCATGGGCGATCAGGCCTTTTTGCTGTTGGCGTAGTCGATCGCGGCTTGCACCGTGGTGATCTTCTCAGCGTCTTCATCGGGGATTTCGATGCCGAACTCGTCTTCGAGAGCCATCACCAGTTCCACCGTGTCCAGCGAGTCGGCACCCAGATCGGCCACAAAAGCCTTTTCGTTGGTGACTTGAGACTCTTCCACGCCGAGTTGTTCGGCGATGATTTTTTTGACACGTGCTTCGATATCGCTCATGGTTTCCCTCTGGGGGTTGTGAAAAAAAGTAATTTTAACTGCTTGTCAGGCGGGCCTGGCCGCGGGCCTCAGGCCATGAACATGCCGCCATTGACATGCAACTCCTGGCCGGTGATGTAGCCCGCATGGCCGCTGGCCAAATAGGCCACCGCGTGCGCGATGTCGTCCGGCTGGCCGAGATGACCCAACGGGATCTGGCCCAGCAGGGCTTTTTGCTGCTCTTCGGGCAAGGCCGCCGTCATGTCGGTCTCGATGAAACCAGGCGCCACACAGTTGACCGTGATGCCGCGGCTGCCGAGCTCGCGCGCCAGCGCGCGCGTCATGCCGGCCACACCGGCCTTGGCGGCGGCGTAGTTGGCCTGACCCGGGTTGCCCGAGGCCCCCACCACGCTGGTGATGCTGATGATGCGGCCGTAGCGCTGCTTCATCATCGGGCGGATGACGGCGCGGCTCATGCGGAACACCGCCTTGAGGTTGGTGTCCGTGACGGCATCCCAGTCATCGTCCTTCATGCGCATGGCCAGCGTGTCGCGGGTGATGCCAGCGTTGTTGACCAGCACCTGCAGACCACCGTGTTCCTTGACAATGCCGTCGATCAGCGCTTCGGCCGCCGTCGCGTCGTTCACGTTCAGGTTGGCGCCACGGCAGCCGGCAAAGGCCGACAGGGCCTCGGAAATTTTGGCCGCGCCCGCATCCGAGGTGGCGGTGCCGATCACAGTGAAGCCGTTTTGCGCCAGCTGGCGCGCGATGGCGGCGCCGATGCCGCGGGACGCTCCGGTCACCAGGGCCACTTGTTTTTGTGCTTCGCTCATGCCAGCGCTCCCTTGACTTCAGACAGTGTGGCCGGGTCAAACAAGGCCAGGCCATTCAATTCGGCGTCGATGCGCTTGGTCATGCCGGCCAGCACCTTGCCGGGGCCGCATTCCACCAGGGTGGACACACCGCGCGCCTTGATGGCCTGCACGCACTCGACCCAGCGCACCGGACCGAAAGCCTGGCGGTACAGGGCGTCGCGGATGCGATCGGCCTCGGTTTCGACCGCCACGTCGATGTTGTTGACCACGGGAATCTGCGGCGCAGCCAGGGACAGCGTGGCCAGCTTTTCGCGCAGCTTCTCGGCCGCAGGCTTCATCAAACTGGAATGGAATGGCGCCGACACCGGCAGCGGCAGCGCGCGCTTGGCGCCCAAGCCCTTGAGCACTTCACAGGCCTTGTCCACGCCGGCCTTGGTGCCGGCGATCACGGTCTGCGCTGCGTCGTTGAAGTTCACGGCCTCGACCACTTCGGCGCTGCCCGCGCCAAAACTGGCCTGAGCTTCCTTACAGCCTTCGATCACCTTGTCCGAGGCCAGTCCCAGGATGGCGGCCATCGCGCCCACACCCACCGGCACGGCTTCCTGCATGGCAGCGGCGCGCAGGCGCACCAGCGGCGCCGCCTGGCTCAGCGTCAGCACCCCGGCCGCCACCAGCGCGCTGTATTCACCCAGCGAATGGCCCGCCACGACGGCAGGCTGGGCGCCGCCCTCGGCCAGCCAGGCGCGGTAGGCAGCCACGCCGGCCACCAGCATCACCGGCTGGGTGTTGGTGGTCAGCGCCAGCGCTTCCTTGGGGCCTTGCTGGATCAGCTGGGCCACATCCTCGCCCAGGGCGTCCGAGGCTTCCTGCAGCGTCTGCCGCACGGCCGGATGCTCGCCCCAGGCGTCCAGCATGCCCACCGATTGCGAGCCCTGGCCAGGAAATACAAAGGCAAATGTCGTCATCTTGTTCTGAAGGGAAAAAGCGTCAATCAGTACTGCACCAGGACCGAGCCCCAGGTGAAACCACCGCCCACGCCTTCGAGCATGAGCTTTTGGCCGCGCTGGATGCGGCCGTCACGCACGGCCGTGTCGAGGGCCAAGGGAATCGAGGCGGCCGAGGTGTTGCCGTGTTGGTCGACCGTGACCACCACCTTCTCGGCAGGCACCTTGAGCTTTTTGGCGGTGCTTTGCATGATGCGGATGTTGGCCTGGTGCGGGATCAGCCAGTCAATGTCGCTGTCTTGCAGGCCGGCCTTGGCCAGGCTGGCACGCGCGGTCTCTTCGAGCACACCGACGGCCAGCTTGAACACGGCCTGCCCATCCATCTTGAGCACCGGGTCACCCAGTACATTGCCGCCCGAGACATGGCCGGGCACGCACAGGATGTCGCGGTGCTTGCCATCGGCATGGATGTCGGTGGCCAGGATGCCGGGCTGTTCGGAGGCCCCCAGCACCACAGCGCCGGCGCCGTCGCCAAACAGCACACAGGTGGTCCGGTCCTTGAAGTCGAGGATGCGGCTGAACACTTCCGAGCCGATGACCAGGGCCTTGGTCGCCGAGCCCGCGCGGATCATTGCATCGGCCACCGTGAGCGCGTAAATGAAACCGCTGCACACCGCCTGCACATCGAAGGCCGGGCAACCGGCCGTGCCCAGCTTGTGCTGCACCATGGTGGCCGTCGAGGGGAAGACCATGTCCGGCGTCGAGGTGGCGACGATGATCAGGTCCAGGTCCTGGGCCGCCAGGCCGGCGGCCTCGAGCGCGCGGCGCCCGGCTTCGACCGCGAGGTCGCTGCAGGCGACTTCGGGCGCGGCAAAGTGGCGGGCGCGGATGCCTGTGCGCTCCACGATCCATTCGTCGGACGTCTCAACGCCTTGCCCGGCCAGCTCGGCGGCCAGCTCGGCGTTGCTCAGGCGTTTGGCAGGCAGGTGACTGCCGGTGCCCAGGATGCGGGAATACATGCTCATGTCGGGGTGGACGCGGCCTCGGAGGTCTGCGCAGGCGCCACCAGCAAGGGGGCCGCATGGGCGATCCGGTGGCGGACGCGGTCCAGCAATTGGTTTCGGGCTGCATCATAAGCCCGGATCAGCGCCTGCTCGAAAGCGACCTCGTCGGCCGCACCGTGGCTCTTGAAGACCAGGCCGCGCAAGCCCAGCAATGCCGCGCCGTTGTAGCGCCGGTGGTCAACCTTGTTTTTAAATGAAGATAAGACCGGAAGCGCGACGATCGCCGCTATTTTCGTGAAAATATTGCGCGAAAACGCATCCTTGAGGAAGGCGCCGACCATCGTCGCCAGGCCTTCGCTGGCCTTGAGCGCCACGTTGCCAACGAAACCATCGCAGACCACGATGTCGGTCGTGCCCTTGAAAATGTCGTTGCCTTCGACGTTGCCGAAAAAATTCAAATCGCCGGAATTGGCCGCAGATCGGAGCAGTTCACCGGTTTTTTTGATCGATTCGCCGCCTTTGATGATTTCTTCACCAATATTGAGCAAGCCCACTGAGGGCTGCTCCTTGTTTTGCAGCGCCGACACCAGGGCCGAGCCCATGACCGCAAACTGCAACAGGTGTTCCGGGGTGCAGTCGACGTTGGCCCCGAGGTCGAGCACGGTCGTGCCCCCGCCCAAGGCATTGGGCATCTGGGCCGCGATCGCGGGACGGTCGATGCCGTCGAGCGTCTTGAGCAGGTAGCGGGCCACGGCCATCAGCGCACCGGTGTTGCCGGCCGAAACCACAGCCTGGGCGGCGCCAGACTTGACCTGCTCGATGGCGATGCGCATCGAGGAGTCTTTTTTCTTGCGCAGGGCCAGCTCGACCGGATCGTCCATCTCAACCACTTCACTGGCCTCGACCACGCGCACGCGCGGCTCGGCGGACCAGGCTTGCAAGACCTCGGGGCGCCCCACCAGCAGCAGCTGGGCATCGGGATGGCTTTGCAGGAAACGGCGGCAGGCGGGCAGCGTGATGCGGGGACCGTGGTCACCGCCCATGCAATCCACCGCGAGCGTGATGGCAGAGGATGGGGTCATGTCAGATGCGACAGCAGGGCCCGAAAAAACAAAAGCCCGATGCTACCGGATCAGTAGCTTCGGGCCTTCGGGCCTGGGGGGCACAAATCGGGCCGATCAGGCCTCGTTCTTGGTCTTCAGCACTTTGCGGCCACGGTAGAAACCGTTGGGGCTGATGTGGTGGCGCAGATGGGTTTCGCCGGTGGTGGGCTCGACCGCAATGCCGGGCACATTCAGGGCGTTGTGCGAACGGTGCATGCCGCGCTTAGAAGGCGACTTCTTGTTTTGTTGAACAGCCATGATGGCTCCTTAATCGCTGACGCCGCGCGGCAAAGAGGTGGCGCAGCTTCTGGTTGAACGGAGGTCGCAGCAGGCAGGGTGATCCCGCGCGAAGCCTTGCATTATAGCCCAAGCGCGCGGCCCGGGTCGAGCGCGGCCTCAGGCCTTGTTTTTGAGGGCGGCCAGGGCCGCGAACGGGTTCGGACGTTCGCTCGCCGCCTCGAAGCCTTCGTCGACCGCCTGTTGGGGCAGATCCTGGGGGCAGGTTTCATGCCGGGGCACGAGGGGCAGCGCCAGAATCAGCTCATCCTCCACCAGGGCCAGCGCATCGAAATCGCGGCTGAGCACCAGCACATCCTCTTCGAGCTCGTCGTCCAGCGCCTCGGCCGTGGCCTCGTCGGCCACGAACACGAATTCGCGCTCGGCCACGACGGCCTGCACCACCGGCATGAGGCAGCGCTGGCATTGCAGCGGCAAGTCGACCTCGGCCCACAGCGTCAGGCCGATGCGCGCAGAACCGCCGGTGACCGGCGTCGCATGGCCCTGCAGGCGCCAGCGCACCGCATGGGCCTGCGCGTCCGGCATTTGCTCGTCCAGCAGACGGGGCCAGTCGGCCAGCGGCGCATGCCCCTGCAGCGCCGCACCGGCTTGCGCGAAGGCGCGGACGTCCAGCTGGCGAGGGTCAAAGGTCTTGTCCATCGCTCGAGTGTAAGAGAATCACCCCCCATGAATGCGAATGCCCCCGCCCTGCCCCGCACCGTGGTGCTGGGCTCGACCTCGCGCTACCGCCGCGAACTGCTCGCACGCCTGCACCTGCCCTTTGAAGTGGCCGCGCCCGAGGTCGACGAAACCCCCTCGCCCGGCGAGGCCCCGCGCGCCCTGGCCCTGCGCCTGGCCCTGGCCAAGGCGCGCGCCGTGGCCGCGCGCCACCCGCAGGCCGTGGTGATCGGCTCGGACCAGGTGGCCGACCTGGCAGGCCAGCCCCTGGGCAAACCGGGCGAGCACGCGCGGGCGGTGCAGCAACTGCGCCAGATGCGCGGCCAGACCGTGGTCTTCCAGACCGCGCTGGCCGTGGTCTGCCTGGCCACCGGCTTCGAGCAGGTGGACCTGGCCCCGGTGCGGGTGAGGTTCCGCGACCTCAGCGACGAAGAGATCGAGCACTACCTGCAGATTGAAAAGCCCTACGACTGCGCCGGCAGCGCCAAAAGCGAAGGCCTGGGCATCGCCCTGCTCGAAGCCATCGACAACGACGACCCGACCGCGCTGATCGGTCTGCCGCTGATCCGCACCGCGCGGCTGCTGCGCGCCGCCGGGGTGAAGCTGCTGTGAGCGCCGCCATCGCCCACGGCCGGCTACTGCTGGTGCCCACGCCGCTGGATTTCGGCTGCGCCACGCAGGCACCGATCGACGAGGTGCTGCCCGCGGCCACGCTCGCGGCGGCTGCACAAACCACACACTGGATCACCGAAAACGCCAAATCAACGCGCGCCTTCCTCAAGCGCGTGGGCGAACAGCGGCCTTTGGCCCTGCCCCTGCAGCAACAGCGCATCACCGAGCTGCCGCGCGAGGTGCACAAAAAGGGCGACCACCACACCGGGCGGTCAGGCGGCTTTGACGCCAAACCCCTGCTGCAGGCCGCGCTCGCGGGGCATGACGTGGCGCTCGTGAGCGAAGCCGGCATGCCCGCGGTGGCCGACCCGGGCAGTTCGGTGGTGCGCGCCGCGCACGATCTGGGCCTGGCGGTGGTGCCGCTGGTGGGCCCTGTGTCGCTGCTGCTGGCGCTCGCGGCCAGCGGCCTCAACGGCCAGCAGTTCGCCTTTGTCGGCTACCTGCCGCAAGAGCTGGGCGAGCGGGCCGCGCGCCTGCGGCAGCTCGAGGGCCTGGCGCTCAAAACCGGCCAGACGCAAATGTGGATCGAGACGCCCTACCGCAACCCCGCGATGCTCGCCAGCTTGCTGCAGACGCTGCAGCCCGGCACGCGCCTGGCCATCGCCAGCGGGCTCACGCTGGCCACGGCCCGCATCCACAGCCGCAGCATCGCGGCCTGGAAAAAAACAATGGACGGGCCCGACGCGCACACGCCAGCGGTGTTCGCGATCGGCGCCTGAGCCGCTTCAGCGCAAAGCGCCCGCGGCCCGCAAGGCCTTGACCGAAGCCTCGCCAAAGGCCGCACCAAAACGCTTGGCCAGGCGTTCGGCCACATTCTCGCGACGCGTGTAGTCGATCACATCGGCCGCCTTCACCAGGTCACGCGCGATGCTGTCGAGGCTGCCCAGACCGTCGGCCAGGCCCATTTCGACCGCCTGCTGCCCGGTCCAGAACAGGCCCGAGAACATCTCGGGCGTCTCCTTCAGTCGATCACCGCGGCCGCTCTTGACCACGCCAATGAACTGCTGGTGGATCTGGTTGAGCATGGCCTGCGCGTGCTTGCGCTGGGCCTCGGTTTGCGGGCTGAAGGGGTCCAGAAAACCCTTGTTTTCGCCCGCCGTCATGAGCCGGCGCTCGATGCCCAGCTTGTCCATCAGGCCGGTGAAGCCAAAGCCATCCATCAGCACGCCGATGCTGCCGACCAGACTGGCCTTGTCGACATAGACCGCATCGGCCGCGGCCGCGATGTAGTAGGCCGCCGAAACGCAGGATTCTTCCACCACCGCGTAAATCGGTTTGTCGTGCAGCTGCCGCAGGCGATGGATTTCGTCGTTGACGATGCCGGCCTGCACCGGGCTGCCACCGGGTGAATTGATCACCAGCACCAGCGCCCGCGACCCCCGGTCTTCCAGCGCGGCGCGCATCGCGGCGATGACGTTCTCGGCACTGGCCTCGCCCTCGGCACCGATTTCGCCGCGGATCGCCACCATCGCGGTGTGCGGCTGGCTCGGGTTGGCCATGGGGGCGTTGTAAGACCAACCCATCCACAGCACCCACAGCGCCAGCAGCAGCCAGGCCAGCCGCAGCGCGTTCTTCCAGCGCCGCGCCTTTTGCTGCTCATGCAGCGAAGCGAAGGCCAGGCGCTCCAGCGTCTCGCGCTCCCAGTGGCTGCCGCTCTGAGCGGGGGAAGGGGACGGGCTGTCCTGTGGGTCTTGCATGGTCAAAATTCAAAAGGCTTGAGGTTGTAGGCAGTATGCCAGTGCACCACACCCCCGTGCTCGCTCAGGTCAATCTTGACCAGACCGCCGCGGCAAGGCCCGCCGACGCAAGCGCCGGTGTCGGGCGCGTAAGCGGCGCCGTGGGTGGCGCACAGCAACCAGCGGCCGGTCTCGTCGAAAAAACGGTCGGGCTGGTAGTCCAGTTCCATCGCCACATGGGTGCAGCGGTTCAGGTAGGCGTGCACCTGGCCCTGGTGGCGGATGGCAAAGGCGCGGCAGGTCTGGCCTGCGTAGACCACATCGAAAGGCACGGCGCGCCCGCCGTTGACCAAGTCGGCGCTGTGGCACAGGGGAATTTGGGCGTCCATCGGGGTCTCCCGCTCAGGCATTCTCCAACAGCCAGTCGTGCAGCTCACGCACCGAATGCGCGATGTGGCGCGGCTGCAGGGCATGGAAGGCGGCCGGTTCGTGGGCGCCATAGCTCACGGCCACGCTGGGACAGCCGGCGTTCAGCGCCATCTGCAAATCGTGGGTGGTGTCGCCGACCATCAGGGTGCGTTCGGGCTCGGTGCCGAATTCGCGCATGAGCTCGTGCAGCATGCGCGGGTGTGGCTTGCCCGCGGTTTCGTCGGCCGTGCGTGAGCCATCGAACACCTCGCGCAGCTCCACCGCGTGCAGGGCCTCGTTCAGGCCCGCACGGCTCTTGCCGGTGGCCACGGTGAGCCAGTGGTGGCGCGCCTTGAGCTCGGCCAGCATCGCCAGCACGCCGTCGAACAGGCTGATGTCGTGCTGGTGCGCGAGGTAGTGGTGGCGGTAGCGCTCGCCCAGCAGTGGGTATTTGTCCTGCGACACATCGGGCGCGGCGTGGGCCAGGGCCGGCATCAGCGCCATGCCGATCACGTAAGACGCCTGCTCGCGCGTGGGCACGGCGCCGCCCACGTCCGCCACCGCCAGCTGGATGCAGCGGGTGATGATGGCCGTCGAGTCGAACAGGGTGCCGTCCCAGTCGAAGGCGATCAGGTCAAACTGACGGGGTCGGAAGCTGGACATGGGCAATGTGCTCTTGAAGTTCGGGCGGCAGCTCGGCCTGCAGGGCCACGCGCTCGCCCGTGGCCGGGTGGGTGAATTGCAGGCGCCAGGCGTGCAGGAACATGCGTTTGAGGCCCTGCTTGTGCAGCGCCTTGTTCCACTCGAAGTCACCGTATTTGTCGTCGCCCGCGATCGGGTGGCCGTTGCTGGCCAGGTGCACGCGGATCTGGTGGGTGCGCCCGGTCTTGATCGTGACCTCGAGCATGGTGCCGCCTTGCAAGCGCTGCGCCACCTTGACCAGGGTGATCGAGCGCATGCCATCGGGGTCTTCTGGTGTGGTCACCTTGACCCGGCGTTCCCCGTCGGGCAGCAGGTATTTGTGCAGCGGCTGGTCGATGACCTTGAGGCGCGCCGGCCACTCGCCCTGCACCAGGGCCAGGTAAGTCTTGCCGGTCTCGCGTTCGCGGAACTGGTCTTGCAGGTTTTTCAGCGCACTGCGCTTTTTGGCCACCAGCAAGATGCCGCTGGTTTCGCGGTCCAGCCGATGCACCAACTCCAGCAACTTGGCCTGCGGCCGCGCCTGGCGCAGCTGCTCGATCACGCCAAAGCTCACGCCCGAGCCGCCGTGCACGGCCACGCCAGCCGGCTTGTCGACCGCGAGCAGGTGCTCGTCTTCCAGCAACAGCGGGAATTCGCGCGCCGGCGCCGGGCGCTCGGCTTTTTCAGCCACCTTGTCCGACACGCGCACCGGCGGCACACGCACCTCGTCGCCGGTCTCGATGCGGCTGTCGGCGCTGGCGCGGCCCTTGTTGATGCGCACCTCGCCACTGCGGATGATGCGGTACACATGGGTTTTGGGCACACCCTTGAGGTGGCGCATCAGGAAATTGTCCAGGCGCTGCCCGGCCGACTCTTCGTCCACCACCAGCCATTTCACGGCCGGCGCCAAAACGCCCGCCTTGCCCCCTATAATGTGTTTCACTGGCTTTTGGCTGTAAGTGGTTGATTTGAATGGAAATGGATTCCTCAAGGCAGGAGTTTAGTCCAGCCTCCCACTGGCCACACCAGAAGGTCGATGCCACCGGCGGCTCGGCAGACAAACGCAAGGCCCTGTGCCAACCGTGGTCTGATGCCCCGCAGGACAGGCCGACGTCCCGAAACACTGAATACGGAATACCCAAGCTGGCCAGCCCTGTGGCTGCCCGGCGGATCGAAGCGAGATGGTGGTGTTGTTCGCCCATGTGTTGACCTGGCTGCTGGGGCTCATGAAGCCCGCGCAGGCCGGCGTGCGCGTGGCGGCCGAACCCGTCCTGAACACTGCAGAACGCCTGCAGCAGTGGACGCAGCTGAACACCCCCCTGACCTCGCCCCATCCACGCGCCCTGAACCCGCTGCCCGAGCCTGCGCTCGGCTGACCGCGTTCGCCCCGGCAATTCCCTTCGTTTCTGGCGTCGACCCCGGCATCCGTGACCCCTTGAGGGTCGGTTGACGCCGTGCGCGGGTCTTCACACCAAGACCGCCGCGGCACTGAAAAGAAGGAATGCACCCATGAAACGGATGCTGATCAACGCCACGCAGGCCGAAGAACGCCGCCTGGCCATCGTCGACGGTCAGAAACTGCTCGACTACGAAATCGAAATCGAAGGGCGCGAGCAGCGCAAGGGCAACATCTACAAAGCCGTCGTCACGCGCGTCGAGCCCTCGCTGGAGGCCTGCTTCGTCGACTACGGCGAAGACCGCCACGGCTTCTTGCCCTTCAAGGAAATCTCCAAGCAGTACTTCGCCGAAGGCGTCTCGCCCAGCCAGGCGCGCATCCAGGACGTGATCCGCGAAGGCCAGGAACTGCTGGTTCAGGTCGAAAAGGAAGAGCGTGGCAACAAGGGCGCCGCCCTGACCACCTTCGTCTCGCTGGCCGGCCGCTACGTGGTGCTGATGCCCAACAACCCGCGCGGCGGTGGCGTGAGCCGCCGCATCGAGGGCGATGACCGCGCCGAACTCAAAGAGGCGATGGACCAGCTCGAGTACCCCAAGGGCATGTCCATCATCGCGCGCACCGCCGGCATCGGCCGCAGCGCCCCCGAACTGCAGTGGGACCTGAACTACCTGCTGAAATTGTGGAGCGCCATCGACGGCGCCTCCAAGGCCGGCAAGGGCGCCTTCCTGATTTACCAGGAATCCAGCCTGGTGATCCGCGCCATCCGCGACTACTTCAACAACGACATCGGCGACGTCCTGATCGACACCGACGACATCTACGAGCAGGCTCAGCAGTTCATGAGCCACGTGATGCCCGAGTACGCGGCGCGTGTGAAGCGCTACCGCGACGACGCACCGCTGTTCTCGCGCTTCCAGATCGAGCACCAGATCGAGTCGGCCTATGCCCGCACCGTGCAGCTGCCCTCGGGCGGCGCCATCGTGATCGACCACACCGAAGCCCTGGTCTCGGTGGACGTGAACTCGGCCCGCGCCATCAAAGGCGGCGACATCGAGGAAACCGCCACCCGCACCAACCTCGAAGCCGCCGACGAAGTCGCGCGCCAGATGCGCCTGCGCGACCTCGGCGGCCTGATCGTGATCGACTTCATCGACATGGAGGAGAGCAAGAACCGCCGCGAGGTTGAAAACCGCCTGCGCGACGCGCTGCGCCAGGACCGTGCGCGCGTGCAGTTCGGCTCGATCAGCAAGTTCGGCCTGCTCGAAATGAGCCGCCAGCGCCTCAAGCCTGCCTTGAGCGAAGGGGCCTCGATCCCCTGCCCGCGCTGCGGTGGCTCGGGCCACATCCGCGACACCGAAAGCTCGGCGCTGCAAATCCTGCGCATCATCCAGGAAGAGTCCATGAAGGACAACACCGCCGCCGTGCATGCGCAAGTGCCAGTCGAAGTGGCGTCCTTCCTGCTCAACGAAAAGCGCCCCGAGATCGCCAAGATCGAACTCAAGCAGCGCATCAGCGTGCTGCTGGTGCCCAACCGCTCGCTGGAGACGCCGCACTACAAGATCGAGCGCCTCAAGCACGACGACCCGCGCCTGGACCGCATCGAAGCCAGCTACAAGATGGCCGAGGAGATCGAGGACCCGACCACCGTCACGCGCCGCTCGCAAGAGCCCACCAACAAGCAAACCCCGGTGATCAAGGGCGTGCTGCCCGACGCGCCGGCCCCGGTCGCACCGGTCAAGCCCGAGGCCACGGCCGCGGCCCCCGCCCCGGTGGCGGCACCAACCGCTGCCGCGCCCGCCGCAGCTGGCGGCTTCTTCGGCTGGCTCAAGCGCCTGCTGGGCGGCAGCACCGAGGAGGCAACCCCGGTCGCCGCGCCGGCCAAGAAAGAAGACGGCAAATCGCGCGAGGGCCGTGGTGAACGCGGCCGCCGTGGTGGTCGCCGCAGCGAAGGTCAGGGCGAACCGCGCAACGAGCGCGGCGAAGGCCGCAATGGCCGCCGCGGTGAAGGCCGTGGCGAACGCGCCGAGCGCCCCGAAGGCGAAGCCCGCGCCCCGCGTGCCGAACGCGGTGAGCGCCCGCAGCGCGAGCGCCGCCAGGACGCACGCGCCGACGTGAATCCGGCTGACACCACCAACGCCCCGGCTGCCGAAGGCGAAGCCCGCGGCGAACGCGCGCCGCGCCGCGAACGTGGTGAGCGCGGCGAAGGCCGCCGCGAGCGTGGCGAACGCCGCGAACGCGCCCCGGCCGAAGCCAGCGCCACACCCGAACTGGCCGCCCCGCTGGCCGAAGGCCAGAGCGACGCCCCGGTGAGCGAGGCTGCGAACGGCGAGCAGCCGCAGGGCGAGCGCCGCGAACGCCGCAGCCGTGACCGTTATGGCCGCGACCGCCGTGAACGCGCCGAACGCAGCGACACCGACAACGGCCAGACCGAGTCGGCAGCGGCCCCGGCCAGCGAAGCCGCCGAGCCGGGCGAGCGCCCGCAGCGCTCCTACTTCGACCGTGCCAGCAGCGCCGCACCGGCGGCCGCACCCGCCGCCGAGGCGGTGGTGGCAACACCCGCCCCGGTCAGCCCCGCCGTGGCCCCCGCCGCCCCGCCGGCTGCAGCCCCGACGGCCGCAGCCCCCGCGCCGGCCGGCCTGCCCAAGGTGGCCCGCTACAGCCTGCCCATCGAGGACCTGCAGCAAATCGCGAGCGGCTCGGGTCTGCAATGGGTCAACTCGGACACCGACAAGGTCGCGGCCGTGCAGGCGGCGATCGCCGCCGAGCCCCAGCCCGTGCATGTGCCGCGCGAGCGTCCGCCCGTGGTCGTGCTCGACGAAGGTCCGCTGGTGCTGGTCGAGACCCGCAAGGACCTGGCCGAGGTCAAGCTGCCCTTCTGAGCGGCCGCCACCCCAAAAAAAACCGGGCCTTGTGCCCGGTTTTTTTTGTGGCCCGCCTGAGGCGCTGCCCTCGCCCAGCGCAGGGCCTCGGCCTCAGCCCAGCTGCGCCGCCTGTTTCCAGGCCTGGCGTGCGGCCTCGGCGTCTTCGCGCTGCTCGGCCAGTTCGGCCAGGGCCATCCAGGCCTGGCGCTGCAGCGCGGCATCGCCCAGGCCCTTGACCGCCTGCGCGAGCAAGGTCTGCGCCTTGCCCCACAGCTGCAGGCGCAGGCACAGCATGCCTTCCAGAAACTGCAGCAAAGCGTCGGAGGGCCGCGCACGTTGCGCGGCCTCGATGCGTGCGAGCCAGGCGCGCGCGTCGGCCGAATGCACATCGCTGAAGCTCGCTTGCAAAGCCTGCACCACGCGCACGCGCTCGGCCAGCGGCGCCGGCGGCGTGGCCGCCAGCTGGGCCTCCCAGACCGGCTGCAGCCAGGCGCGCGCGCGCGCCGGCTCGCCGCCCAGCGCCAGCCAGCGCCCACTGGCCTGGGCCGCCACCTCGGGCAGGGCCCGCTGCGCGGCGGGCAGGCCGGCCCAAAGTTTTTCAAAAGTCTTTTCGTCCTGGGTGCGGGCCATCAGCTCGAGCACCAGGCTGCGCACCAGGCTTTGCGCGGCCGCGTCGCTGAAGGCGCGGTGCTTGGCCAGCAGCAGCGCCGTCTCGAGCGCACGGGCGGTCTGGCCCGCGAGCCGCGCGGCCTTGAGCGCGATGCGCATGGCCACCGTGCGGCGCGCAACCGCGCCGGGCAGTTGCGAGAGCAGCTCGAGGCTGCCCTCGGCATCGCGCTCGTCAAGCCGCCAGCGTGCGCTGCGCAGCGCCAGGCCTTCCTGCAAGGCCTGGCGTTCGGCGCCGCTGGCCTGCGCCGCCTCTTGCGCGGCCAGGGCCTGGTGCTGCTCGCGCAAAGCGCGGTCCTGCAAGGCATGCGCCGACTCGGCCGCCAGCGCATGGGCCACGGCGCGCAAGGTGGTGGCGTGGGCCAGCGGGTGCTCGGCCACGCCGCGCAGCACATCCTCGCGCGCGAGCACCAGCTCGGCCGCCTTGCGCGCGCGCAGGTAGCGGCCGGCCATCCAGTGCGCATAGGCCTCCAGCAGCGCCGCGTGGGCGGCGCGCTCTTTTTGCTGCAGGCGCCAGCGGCGCGCTTCGCGCGGCAGGGACCACAGCGCCGACAGGGCCTGCTGCGCCAGCAGCAGCAGGGCCAGCAGCAGCAGCAAGGCCAGCAGCAGGAGGTTGAGCGACAGGTCGATGCGCCAGGGCGGCAGAAAGATCGCCACCGTGCCATGGTTGTGCGAGGCCAGCCAGGCGCCCGAGGCCGCGAGCGCGAACAAGCCGATGAGCCAGAAGGCGGCACGCATGGCGCTTACCTCCCGGCGGCCGCGGTGGCCAGGGCCGCGAGCGAGGCGTCCAGGCGCGGCGCCTCACCGGCGCGCACCTGCTGCTGCGCCTGCTCCAGCAATTGCAGCAGCTGCTGGGTCTTGCGGGACGACGGGTCGGCGTAGCGGCGCGTCGCCGCCACGGTTTGCACCAGGTCGGTGCGCACCGATTCGTACTGGCGCGCGAGCAGGCCCAGGCGCGCATTGAGCAGCTTGAGCTTGAGGTTTTCGCGCAGGAAGAAGGACTGCTCGGGCGACAGCAGCATGGCCTCGGGGGCCTCGATGCGGCGGATGCTCACCAGGCCGCGGATCGGCTCGAGCACCTGCTGTGCCCCCTGGCGCCACCAGCCCGCGCTGGGCGCGGACGCCGGCGCCTCGGCAGGCGCCGCGGCCGACGGCGCCTGGTTGGCGAGCACCAGGGCATCGACCAGGGCGACGCCCTCGTCCAGGCGGATCAGCAGGCCCGGGATGTCGGGGGTTTGCAGCGTGCGCAAGCGCTCCAGGTCTTTGTCGATCGCGCGCTGCAGCGGCGCCAGGCGCGGCTGCGCGGCGCGCTGCAGGCGCTGCTGGGCGCTCTTGAGCGCGGCCTGCAGTGGCTCGGTGCTGCCGGTCAGCTGCGCCTGCTGCTGGGCCGTGCGCAGGGCCGCGTCGATGTCGACCACCAGGTTCTCGTCGCGCGAGCGCGACAGGCTCTGGATCAGCTCTTCGAGCTGACCGCGTTGCAAAGCGACCTCGCCGAGGCGGCTCTCCAGCAAGCCCAGGCGGGCCGCGCTGTCCTTGACCGTGTCCTGCGCCTGCTTGGCCCAGGCCTTGGCCTCGAGCGATTGCTGGCCGGCGTCCTGGCTCTGGCGCGCGAGCTGCTCCTGCATGCGGCCCAGCCTTTGCCACAGCAGGGCCGACAGCGCCAGCGCCGCCACCGCGAGCGCGCCGGCGGCCCAGACCAGCCAGGGCCGTGTGAGGGCGTCGGCCATGGGGCGGTGGGCGCCGGGCGCCAGGGCTTCGGACGCGGGCTTGGGGGGTGCGGCGTTCATGCGAGGGATTCTATCGAGGCCACCTGCGCCGCCAAGGTGGCCGGCACCACGCGGACCTCGTGCCAGCCCTGCGCGCGCAGGCGCTCGGCGATGCGCGGGTGGGTGGCCAGCGCGCGGCCGGCAGGCCCCGGCGCCGCGGGCAGCGCCTGCAGCAGGTGCTGCGCGGCCTCGGAGCTGCTGAAGAGCCACCAGTCGCCCTGCGCGAGCGCGGCCCGCGCACGCGCCAGCGCACCAGCGTCCAGCGCGGGCGCGCGGCGCGCATAGGCCACGCACTG
>JACCDX010071476.1_pt1 | contig 15530 bp, 20 predicted proteins | sample 7449681 | NCBI WGS metagenome assembly JACCDX01 (sample SAMN15323450, study PRJNA562643) | freshwater metagenome | isolation source: river surface water | place: USA:Blue River Watershed | collected 2017-08-18 | reverse complement strand
GATACAGGTCATGTTCTGACCCTTCTGGTTGATGATCGCGTCGATCGCCACGGCGGTCTTGCCGGTCTGGCGGTCGCCGATGATCAGCTCGCGCTGGCCACGGCCGATCGGCACCATGGAGTCGATGGACTTCAGGCCGGTCTGGACAGGCTGGTCCACCGATTTACGGGCGATCACGCCGGGAGCGACCTTCTCGATCACGTCCGTCATCTTGGCGTTGATCGGGCCCTTGCCGTCGATGGGCTGGCCCAGGGCGTTCACCACGCGGCCGATCAGCTCGGGGCCGACGGGCACTTCCAGGATGCGGCCCGTGCACTTGACGGTGTCGCCTTCGGAGATGTGCTCGTACTCGCCCAGAATCACGGCGCCGACGGAGTCGCGCTCGAGGTTCAGGGCCAGGCCGAAGGTCGGCTCGCCCTTGGCATTGGCGGGGAACTCCAGCATTTCGCCGGCCATCACATCGGACAGGCCGTGGATGCGGGTGATGCCGTCGGCCACGGAAACGACCGTGCCCTGGTTACGGATGTCGGCGCTGGCGGCCAGGCCCTCGATCCGGCTCTTGATCAGTTCGGAAATTTCAGCGGGATTGAGTTGCATGACTCTTTCCTATGTCTATGTGTTGCGGGCGGTCGTGCGGAGGCCATCAGGCCGTCAGCGCGGCCTTCATCTGTTCGAGGCGGGCCTTGACGGAGGTGTCGAGCACCTCGTCGCCGACCACCACACGGATGCCGCCGATGAGGGACGGGTCTTCCTGCACCGTGAGGTTGAGCTTGCGGCCGAACCGCTTCTCCAGCGCGCCCGACACCTCGGCCAGCTTGGCCGCGTCGATCGGGAAGGCGCTGTACACCACTGCATCGGACGAACCAGCCCGGGCGTTCAGGAGGGCACGGAACTGCACCGCGATCTCGGGAAGTGCCGCGAGGCGGCCGTTCTCGATGACCGTGCGCAGGAAGTTCTGCGCGGCAGCCGGCAGTTGCACCTTGGCCACACCCGAGACCACGTCGTAGACCTGCTGGTCCGTGATCTTGGGGTTGGCGGCGAACTCCAGCAGCTGGGCGTTGCCGGCCACGGCAGCCAGGGGCTCGAGCCACTGGGCCGTGCCGCTCAGGTCCGCGGCAGCGGCCTTGAACAGCGCCTCGGCATAAGGACGGGCGATGGTGGCAAGTTCAGCCATGAGGCAAGTCCTTCTTACAGCTCGGTCTTGAGGCGGCTGAGCAGTTCGGCGTGGACGCCGGCGTCGACTTCACGACGCAGGATCTGCTCGGCGCCCTTGACGGCCAGCGCAGCGACCTGCTCGCGCAGGGCTTCGCGGACCTTGACGGCCTGTTGCTCGGCTTCGGCCTTGGCGGCGGCAACGATCTTGTTGCCTTCCTCGGTGGCTCGGGCCTTGGCTTCGTCGATCAGGGCCTGGCCACGGCGCTCGGCGTCGGCGCGCAGGGCGGCGACTTCGTTGCGGGCGGCAGCCAGCTCGGACTCGACGCGGCGGTCGGCGGCGGCGAGGTCGGCCTTGGCCTTGTCAGCGGCGGCCAGACCTTCGGCGATCTTGCGGGCGCGCTCATCCAGGGCCGCCGTCAGGGGCGGCCAGATGAAGCGCATCGTGAACCCGACGAGGATCGCGAAGACGATCCACTGCAGGAACAATGTCGCGTTGATATTCACGGAACGGTCCTTTCCGTCGTGACGGCGCTAGCCGCCGATTACTTCAGGACGAAGGGGTTGGCGAAGGCGAACAGCAGGGCAATGGCCACGCCGATCAGGAAGGCGGCGTCGATCAGACCGGCCAGAATGAACATCTTGGTCTGCAGTTCGTTCATCAGCTCGGGCTGGCGAGCGGAAGACTCCAGGTACTTGCCGCCCATCAGCGCGATGCCGATCGAAGCGCCGATAGCGCCCAGGCCGACGATGATGCCGCAAGCGAGGGCGACCAGACCGAGGATGTTTTCCATGTTAGCTCCTAGTTAGAAAAAGGGAAAAAGAACAAAAAAGGGAAGGGAAACCGGGGATCAGTGGGCGTCGTGTGCCTGGCCCACGTAGATCAGCGTCAGCATCATGAAGATGAAGGCCTGCAGCGTGATCACGAGGATGTGGAACAGCGTCCAGATGGTGCCGGCGATGACATGGCCGATGGCCAGGCCGAAGCCGGTGGCGGACATGGCGAAGCCGCCGCCCATGAGGGCGATCAGCATGAACACCAGTTCGCCGGCGAACATGTTGCCGAACAGTCGCATGCCGTGGGAGACCGTCTTGGCGACGAACTCGATCACCTGCATGGCGAAGTTGAACGGCCACAGCGCGGGGTGGGCGCCGAAGGGCGCGGAAATGAGCTCGTGGCCCCAGCCGCCCAGGCCCTTGATCTTGATGTTGTAGAAGAAGCAGACGAACAGCACGCCGGACGACAGGCCCAGGGTGGTCGACAGGTCGGCCGAGGGCACGACGCGCAGGTAGTCCTTGAAGCCCAGCGCCGGACCGGCCGTGTGCCAGACCTGCGGCAGGAAGTCCACGGGCAGCATGTCCATGAAGTTCATCAGGAAGATCCAGAGGAACACGGTCATGGCCAGCGGGGAGACCAGCTTGCGGCTCTTCTCGTTGTGCACCACGCCCTTGGCCTGGCTCTCGACCATCTCGGCGATGATCTCGACGGCTGCCTGGAAGCGGCCGGGCACGCCCGAGGTGACGCGGCGGGCGGCCATCCACAGGACGAAGCAGCCGATCACGCCCAGGACCACCGAGAAGAACACGGAGTCCAGGTTGAAAACGCTGAAGTCGACGATGGAAGTCTGCTTGACGCTCTCGAATTGGAAATTCTTCTGCAGGTGCTGCAGGTGGTGCTGGATGTATTCACCAGCCGTCGGTCCGTGCTGTTCGGCAGCCATCTTTTCAGTTTCCAGTTAGTCGTCGGCGCCGCGCGAACGCGAACGCCACCCAATACATCTTCGTTGCCAGGATCACCCCGGCCAGCAACGCCAGCCAGTCCAACCCGGGCACCACCCTCGGCGAGGCCAGCAGCAAGGCCACCGTCAAACCGAGCTTCACCCATTCCCACAGCAGGACCATGGAACCCGCCCCGCGCCGAAGCGCCCGGGCGAACACCGCAGCCGGCAGGGCCACCGACCAGGCGCCCCAGGCGACGGACCAGCCGATGGCTGCATTCCCTGACCAGGCGCCAGCGATCCCTGCCGCCATCAGGCCTGCCCCTGCCTGGGCCCCCACGATCCACCAGGGCGACACCTGGCGGAGCTGGCCTCGCAACTGCTGCGCCTGCTCGGCGGTCAGCGGCGGGGCGGGAGCCTCCTCAACCTCGTCTGCGTGCGGATCCTGTTTCCAGGCATCTGCGGGGCTCGCGGGTGCAATCTTCTGTTGATGGCTGCCGCGCACATGAGCCCCTGAAATTCACAAAGCCTCTGATTATAGGTAGAAACCACGGGGTGCCGAACAGTCATTTCCGTCAGTTCCCTTTAAGTTGTTCGAAGCCTGCCTTGCCAGGAAGTCACCTGCGTGACTGCCGGCCCGCGCCCCATGAGAACTTCCGCACGCAGGGTGAGGGCAAAAGGAAGGTGGACAATCGGGGCATGACTTCTCCCGCCTCCCGCGCCGACTCCCTGATCGAGTACCCCTCCCGCTTTCCCATCAAGGTGATGGGCGCCAAGGTGGACGGCTTCGTCGCGGCCATCGCCCATGTCGCCCGGCAGTTCGACCCTGGCTTCGACGAGGCCACCATCGAGCTGCGCGACAGCAGCGGCGGCAAGTACCAGGGCATCACCATCACCATCACGGCCACCAGCCGCGAGCAGCTCGATGAGCTCTACCGCACCCTGACCACGCACCCGATGGTCAAGGTCGTCCTGTGACACCGAGCGCAGCGCCGGGCCGCCCCAAGCAAGCGAGCGCCCCCTCGGGGGGCAGCGACGGACACGAACTGCCGAGCGTGGGGGCCCCATGATCCAGGTCGAGTTCCGCGGGCGCGTCGACTACCTGCCCACCTACGAGGCCATGCAGGCCTTCACCGCGTCGCGTGACGCCGCCACCCCCGACCGGATCTGGGTGTGCGAGCACCCGCCCGTCTTCACCCAGGGCCTGGCCGGCCAGGCCGGACACGTGCTGGGCGCGGGCGACATCCCGGTGGTGCAGACCAACCGCGGCGGCCAGGTCACCTACCACGGCCCCGGCCAGGTGGTGGCCTACCCGCTCATCGACCTGCAGCGCGCCGGCTACTTCGTCAAGGAATACGTCTACCGCATCGAGGAAGCCGTCATCCGCACCCTGGGCCACTACGGCGTGACCGGCCTGCGGGTGGCGGGGGCGCCGGGCATCTACGTGCGCCTGGACGACCCTACCGCCCACCAGGCCCCGGCCGGCCCCCAGCCTGCCGGCGACCCGTTCCGCGGCCTGGGCAAGATCGCCGCCCTGGGCATCAAGGTCAGCCGCCACTGCACGTACCACGGCGTGGCGCTGAACGTGGCCATGGACCTGGAGCCCTTTGCCCGGATCAATCCCTGCGGGTATGCGGGACTGAAAACGGTCGACCTTTCTACAATCGGGGTAAACACCCCCTGGAACGAAGCGGCCGCCGTCCTGGCCCGGAACCTGTCGGCCCTGCTGCCCCCCTGAACACACCATGAGCTCCAATCCCGTCGTGCGCGAAGCGCAGAGCACCGAGACCTACAACGCGTCCGCCAAGCAGAAGGCCGCCGCCAAGCTCTCGCGCATCCCGGTCAAGGTCGAACAGGCCGAGGTCCTCAAGAAGCCCGAGTGGATCCGCGTCAAGGCCGGCTCGCCTACCACGCGCTTCTACGAGATCAAGCAGATCCTGCGGGAGGCCAAGCTCAACACCGTGTGCGAGGAAGCCTCCTGCCCCAACATCGGTGAATGCTTCGGCAAGGGCACGGCCACCTTCATGATCATGGGTGACAAGTGCACCCGCCGCTGCCCCTTCTGCGACGTGGGCCACGGCCGCCCGGACCCGCTGGACGTGAACGAGCCCGAGAACCTGGCCCAGACCATCGCCAGGCTCAAGCTCAAGTACGTGGTCATCACCAGCGTGGACCGCGACGACCTGCGCGACGGCGGCAGCCAGCACTTCGTGGACTGCATCAAGCGCACCCGCGAGCTCTCGCCCGAAACCACCATCGAGATCCTGGTGCCGGACTTCCGCGGCCGCGACGACCGCGCGCTGGAAATCCTCAAGGCCGCCCCGCCGGACGTGATGAACCACAACCTCGAGACCATCCCGCGCCTGTACAAGGAAGCGCGCCCGGGCTCGGACTACCAGTTCAGCCTGAACCTCCTCAAGAAGTTCAAGGCCCTGCATCCCAATGTCCCCACCAAGAGCGGCCTGATGGTCGGCCTGGGCGAGACCGACGAGGAAATCCTGGAAGTCATGCGCGACATGCGCGCGCACGATATCGACATGCTCACCATCGGCCAGTACCTGGCCCCCACCACATCGCACCTGCCGGTGCGCCGCTACGTGCACCCGGACACCTTCAAGATGTTCGAGGCCGAGGCCTACAAGATGGGCTTCACGCATGCGGCGGTGGGCGCGATGGTGCGATCGAGCTACCACGCCGACCAGCAGGCCCACGCCGCAGGCGTGGCCTGACTCCGCGGGCTCGTGGGGCCCGCGCCACCATCCCTTATGCTCGGCAGCCATGTCTGCCAACCTGTACGCCTTGGGCGCCATCGCCCTGTGGGCGATGCTGGCCTCGCTGGGCCTGTCGCTCTCGCATGTCCCGCCCTTCCTCCTCACCGGCCTGGCGCTCCTGATCGGCAGCGTCCCGGCCTGGCCGCTGGTGCGCCAGTGGAAAGTCCCACCACTCACGCTGGCGCTGGGGATCTACGGCCTGTTCGGCTATCACTTCCTGCTGTTCATGGCGCTGCGGCTCGCGCCGTCGGTGGAGGCCAACCTGGTCAACTACCTGTGGCCCCTGCTGATCGTCGTGCTGGCGCCGGTGCTGCTGCCCGGCATGACGCTCAAGCGCACCCACGTCCTGGCCGCCATCGTCGGCTTCGCGGGTGCGGTCATCGCCATCCTGGGTGGCAAGGGTGGCCTGTCAGGTGGTGGCTGGTCGTGGGGCTACCTGCTCGCGCTGGGCGCAGCTTTCTTCTGGGCCAGCTACTCGCTGTGGACGCGCCGCGTGCCATCCTTCCCCACGGCGGCCATCGGCCTGTTCGGCGTCGTCTCTGGCCTGCTTTCCCTGGCCTGCCACTGGGCGCTGGAGCCGTCGGTCACGCTGTCCACCCAGGACTGGATCCTGCTGGCGGTCATGGGCCTGGGCCCGCTGGGCGCCGCCTTCTTCCTGTGGGACAAGGCCCTCAAGCTCGGTGACGCGCGGCAGATCGGCATCCTGAGCTACATCACGCCGCTGGCGTCGACCGTCCTGCTGCTGCTGGTCTCCGGCCGCCCGCTCACCCCCGGCATCGCGCTGGCGGCGGCCATGATCATCGGCGCGGCGGTGGTGGGCACGCGCAGCCGCTGAGGCAACCGCCCGCAGGACGGCGTCACTCCAGGAGCTTGCCCGGCTCCTCGGCCGCGATCACGTCCTGGGCCCAGGCCTCGAGCCGGGACGTGTCCGCCCGCAGCACCTCCTGCTTGACGGCCAGGATCTGCGCGGGGTGCATGGAAAAGCTGCGCAGCCCCAGGCCCAGCAGCAGCCGGGTGAAGCCCGTGTCGCCGGCCATCTCGCCGCACACGCTCACCGGCTTGCCCTGGGCCCGGCACTCGGCGATGGTGTCGGCCACCAGCCGCAACACCGCCGGGTGGGCCGGGTCGTACAGGTGGGCCACCGACTCGTCGGCACGGTCGATCGCCAGCGTGTACTGGATCAGGTCGTTCGTGCCGATGGACAGGAAATCGAAGTACTTGAGGAAGGTCCGCAGCGTCAGCGCCGCGGCCGGGATCTCGATCATCGCGCCCACGTTCACCGCGCCATAGGCGATGCCGCGGTTGTCCAGCTCCGCGCGGGCGAAGTCCACCAGCGACAGCGTGTGCCGGATCTCGCTCACGTGCGCCAGCATCGGGATCAGCATGTTCACCCGCCCGTGCGCCGCCGCCCGCAGGATGGCGCGCAGCTGCGTGAGGAACATCGCCGGGTCCGCCAGGCTCCAGCGGATCGCCCGCAGGCCCAGCGCCGGGTTCAGGTGCGCCTCGTCGCGGCGCGTGTCATCCAGCGGCTTGTCGGCGCCCACGTCGATCGTGCGGATCGTCACCGGCAGCCCCTTCATGCCCTCGACCGCGCGCTTGTAGGCCTCGTACTGTTCCTCCTCGTCCGGCAGGTTGCCCTGGCGGCCCATGAACAGGAACTCGCTGCGGAACAGGCCTACACCCACCGCGCCCGCCGCCAGCGCGCCCTCGGCGTCCTCGGGCATCTCGATGTTGGCCACCAGGTCCACCTTCTGCCCGTCCAGCGTCACGGCCGGCGTGTGCTTCAGTCGCGCCAGCCGGCCTCGCTCCAGTTCGGCCTGCCGCTGCTTGAAGCCGTATTCGGCCAGGATGATGGGCGAGGGGTCCACGATCATCACGCCGGCATCGCCGTCGATGATCACCCAGTCGTCCTGCCGGACCAGCTGGCTGGCGCTGCGCGCGCCCACCACGGCGGGGATGTCCATGCTGCGCGCCACGATGGCCGTGTGCGAGGTCTTGCCGCCCACGTCCGTCACGAAGCCGGCGAACACGCTCTGCTTGAACTGCAGCATGTCGGCGGGCGACAGGTCGTGCGCGATCAGCACCAGCGGCACGTCCACCGTGCCATCGAGCAGCAGGTCCTGCTGGCGCGCCGCGCCCTTGCGCGCCGGCGGCGCTGCCACCGGCGTGGCCACGCCCTTCATGTACCGCAGGATGCGTTCGGCCACCTGCTCCAGGTCGGCCTTGCGCTCGCGCAGGTACTCATCCTCCATCTCGTCGAACTGGCGGGACAGCAGCTCCAGCTGCGTCGTCAGCGCCCACTCGGCGTTGTACAGGCGGTCGGTGATCCAGTGCTTGACGCCGGCGATCAGGTCCTCGTCCTGCAGCAGCATCAGGTGCACATCCAGCAGCGCCGTCAGCTCGTGCGGCGCCTCCTTGGGGCCCATGCCGGCGATCGTCTGCTGCAGGCGGTGGATCTCCTCCACGACCGCATCACGCCCGACGCGGATACGGTCGATTTCGGCGGCGACCTGCTCGGGCTCGATGAAGTAGTGCGCCACATCCACGCGCCCGCCCATGAGCACGGCGCGGCCGATGGCGATGCCGCGTGCGACGGGAAGTCCGTGGATGGCGAAAGTCATGGCGTCTCCTGCCCGGTACCCGGCCTCATTCTCCCTCGCCGAACTTGTCGGCGATCAGGGCCAGCAGCGCATCCATCGCCTCCTGCTCCCGGTCGCCCTCGGTCTCCAGCACCACCTCGCTGCCCAGGCCGGCGGCCAGCATCATCACGCCCATGATGGACTTGGCGTTCACGCGCCGCTCGCCCTTGGTGATCCAGACCTCGCAGGGATAGCTGCCGGCCAGCTTGGTGAGCTTGGCGGAGGCGCGGGCATGCAGGCCCAGCTTATTGCTGATGGTGGTCGTGCTTCGGATCATGCTTGGGTCGGTTCTGGTTCTGGGGTGCGGTGATGGCCACCTGCATCACGCCCTGGTTGCCGCCGGCCACGGCGCGGGCCACCAGGGCATCCAGCGGCTCGTGGCGGTAACTCACGCTGCGCAGCAGCATCGGCAGGTTCACGCCCGTGACCAGGCGCGATCGCACCCCGTCCACGAGCTTCTGGGCCACATTGCTCGGCGTGGCGCCGAAGATATCGGTCAGCACCAACACGCCCTGGACCTGCGGCGAGTGCGTCAGCTGCTCCATCGCGATGCGGGCCGTGGCCAGCGTCTCCTCGGGCGAGAGGTTGGGCTGCACGTCGATCGCGCCCACCGCGGTGCCGCAGTCCGGGAACACGTGCAGCGCACACTGGCGCAGCGCGTGCGCCAGGGGCGCGTGGCAGATGATCAGGATCGCGTTCATGACGCAGGATTATCCCGCCTGGCCCACATGAAATACGCCCAGGACGCCATGCTGGCCAGCAGGTAGGCCGCCATCGCGCCGCGGAAGGCATCGACCTCGCCCAGGCCCAGGGCCCGGAACCCGTCGACCAGCAGGCCGATGCCCCATTGCACCACGAAGATGCCGGCGAACATCACCAGGTTGTAGGCCGACAGCGCGCGCCCGGCCAGTGCCGGCGGGAAGGCCATGCCCACGGCGGGCTGGGCCAGCGCGGCAAACGTGCAGCTCACGCAGAACAGGGCCCAGGCCCAGGCGCCCGCGCCGCTGCCGGCCAGCAGGATGCCGCCCATCACGACGAAACTCAGCGGCAGGCCGCGGGCGATCAGCCAGTCGGCCGACCAGCCGCGCGCCGCCAGGCGGGGATTGAGCATGCCCCAGGTCCAGAAGGCCACCAGCATGGACAAGTTGATCGTGAACAGGCCGGCCGCCGCCTGCCCGGGCGTGTAACCCGCCACCCGGACCATCCAGGGTCCGGCCCACAGGGTCTGGATCGCCATCATCCCGCCGTAGGAGAAGAAGCCCATCGGCGCCATGCGCTGGAAGTAGCGGTTGCGCCAGATAGCGCGATAACCGCCGTCGTCCTCGTCGCCCGGCGCCGCAGCGCCGCCTGCGGTCCCGGCCGGGACCGCGCCCTGCCAGGCCGGCACCTTCCAGGCGACCAGGGCCACGGCCAGCACCAGCAGCACCGCCAGCCCCCAGAACAGCGCGCGCCAGCCCACCACCGGCAGCAGCCACTGCACGGGCAGGGTGGACGCCACCATGCCCAGCGAGCCGGTCATCAGCATCCAGGAATTGGCGCGCAGCTGCATCTGCGGCGACAGCCAGCGGCGGTAGCCGGTCAGCGGCGCCATCAGGCAGGCGCTCAGCCCCACGCCGCACAGCACCCGCGCGACCAGCACGGTAGTGAAGCTGCCGGCCAGCGCGAACGCGGCGCAGCCCGCCACGGCCACGGCCAGGAAGCACAGGATCACTTGGCGGGGCCCATGGCGGTCGAGCCAGCGGCCCAGGGGCAGCTGGGTCAGCGCGAAGCCCAGGAAATAGCCGCCAGCCAGCAGCCCCAGGTCCCGCGCCTGCAGCGCGAACTCCTGGGTGAGGGTGGGTGCCAGGGTGGCGGTGATGGCGCGCACGAGCGCCGAGAGGAAATAAGCGAACGCGAAAGCGAGGAACACCACCACCGCGTCCCGACGGGACAGGACCATAAGCGCCCATTATGTCCCCGGCTTTGGGCAGAATCGTCCCCTCACTTACCCGCACGAGGAGCCCTTCATGGCCTGTTTCGTCCTGGTCCACGGCGCCTGGCATGGCGGCTGGTGCTGGCAGCGCGTCGCCGCGCTGCTGGCGCGCGAGGGCCATCGCGTCCACACGCCCACCCTCACCGGCCTGGGCGAGCGCGCCCACCTCATGTCACCGGCCATCACGCTGGAGACCCACATCACCGACGTCATGGCCGTCATCGATGCCGAGGAACTGCAAGGCGTGGTCCTGGCCGTCCACTCCTACGCCGGCATGATCGGCACGGCCGTCGCCGACCGCATGGCCTCGCGCCTGAAGCACCTGGCCTACGTCGATGCCGTGGTGCCGCAGCCCGGCGAGTCCTGGGGCAGCACCCATGCGCCGGCCACCCGCGAGGCGCGCCTGGCCGCGGCCCAGGGCTCGCCCGACTACAGCTTTCCGCCGCCCGACCCGGCGGTCTTCGGCCTGGCGGGCGAGGACCATGCGTGGGTGGCGCGCCGGCAGGTCCCGCACCCGGGCCACACCTACACCGCGCCCCTGGCCTTCGACCCGGCGCGGGTGGCGGCCGTGCCGCGCACCTTCATCGACTGCACGCAGCCTGCGCTGGCCACCATCGCGGCCAGCCGCCAGCGCGTGCGGGACCCGGGCTTCTGGGGTGGGCAGTGGGCCGGCGGCGGCGGTGCGCGCGTGGCGGAACTGGCCACCGGCCATGACCCCATGGTCAGCGCCCCGCGCGACCTCGCGAACCTCCTGGTGGTGGCTGCGGCCTGACCACCGGCATCGCCGGACGAGGAGATTTGACCTACATTCCCAAGAGGAGATTAACTCGACAAAAACAGGAGGACATGTGACGGATCCGACCCGGGCTGCGCCCCCCGCCCCCAAGGCGGCCACTGCGCCGCTGCCCACGGGGCCCCAGCTGGCGGGGGCCATCGGCGCGGCGCTGGCTGCACCCGCCTCCCGCATCGCGCAGGCCCTGCAGGACCTGCACGGCCGGCACGCCCCGGGTGACCCGGCCCTGGCCTCGCTCGAGGCGGCGGGCGAACAAGTCCGGCAGATCGCCCGGTGCAGCCAGCAGCTCGCGCGCCTGGCGGCGGGCCGGCTGCGCCAATCCCACGAGAAGCTCGCGCTGCACAGCATCCTCCATGACGTGCTGCTCGAGCACCACGCGGCCCTGGCCGCCCGCGGCATCACCCTCAGCCAGCACCTGCGGCCGGTGGACATCATCGTCGACCCGGGCCTGCTGGTGAGCCTGCTGCAAGCCGCCATCGACTGGGCCGCGGAACAGGGCACGGGGCTGCGGGTCAAGCTCGGCATGAGGAACTGGCCGGAAAACGGCCTGCTGGTCCTCCAGGTCACGCGCGCCGTGCAGGTGGCCGGCGACCCTGGCGAGGCGGCGGAGCCGGACACCCTGGCGTGGTTCCTCCTGCAGCTCACGGCCCAGGCCATGGGGGTGCCCGTCTCGCGGGAGGCGGACGCTCAGGGCATCACGGCCACGCTGGAGTTTCCCCGCACGGTGCGCAACCTGTCCGGCCTCACGGCCCTGGACGTCGAGCCCGCCGCGGCGGCCGCCGCCAGCGGCCACGGCCAGCCCGCGGACCGCAATTTCGGCGACACGGTGGGCGCGGGCCGCCACTTCCAGGGCGCGTCCATCCTGCTGGTGACCGACGACCCGCGGCTGCACCACGAGGTGGGCCGCGTCTGCCAGCGCCTGAACCTGCGCCTGGACGCGTCCCCCACCACGCGGCAGGCCACGCGCTTTTGCGAGCTGTCCACGCCGCACCTCATCGTCATCGACGAGGTCCTGCATGACGCCGAGTTCGACCGGCTGCATGCCGACCTGGTGCGCCACAACACCCACGTCCCGGTGGTCGAGGTCGCGGCCGCCGACGAGGGCCTGGCCATCTCCAGCTGGGACGAAGGCAGCACCAGCCGCATCGGGCGCCAGCACATCGCCCAGCACTTGCCCGCAGCCCTGGCCCTGGAATTGAGCAAGCTCGCCTGAGCCGGCGTACCATCGAGGCTGACAGGACCGACTATGAAAACGCGTGTATGGACCGGCGCCGCCGTGGCGCTCGTCGTGGCCGCTGCGGCGGCGTTCTTCGTGGGCACGGGCGGCTCGGCCGCGCCGGCCTCCACCTTCGTGCTGCTCGACGGCAGCCAGCGCACCACGGCCGACCTGCGCGGCAAGGTCACGCTGGTCAATTTCTGGGCCACCAGCTGCACCACCTGCGTGGCCGAGATGCCCGAGCTCGTCGCCACCCACGAGAAGTACAAGGACCGCGGCTTCCAGACCCTGGCCGTGGCCATGAGCTACGACCCGCCGGCCTACGTCGTGAACTTCACCCAGACGCGCCAGCTGCCGTTCCAGGTCGCCATCGACAACACCGGCGCGGTGGCCAAGGCCTGGGGCGACGTGCAGCTCACGCCCACCACCTACGTGGTGGACAAGCGCGGCGAGATCGTCAAGCGCTACGTGGGCGCGCCCGACTTCGCCGAGCTGCACAAGCTGATCGAGAAGCTGCTGGCACAGGCCTGAGCCGCCGGCCATCGCGGGACACGCCCGGGCCGGCGCGCCTGTTCACCGCCTGGGCCCTCTCAGTTGCCGCGGTAGTTGTCGTGGCAGGCCTTGCAGCTGGCGTTCGTGGTGGCGAAGACCTTCTTCAGGTTGTCCAGGTTGTTCGTCTTGGCCGCGGCCAGCAGGTTGGCGGACTCGGCGATCATCTTGTCGGCATGGTCCCGGAACTTGGCCTGCTCGGTCCAGATCTCCGGCTTGGCCTTGGGCGAGATCTTGTCCGTCCCCGGTCCGAAGCCCGCCCAGGGCAGGCGGGCCATGTCGGCCACCACCTGCGCGTTCTCCAGCGCCGCCTTCGCGTCATAGGGCGCGCGGCCGGACGCCATCGCCCCGATGCGGAAGAAATGCGTCCCCATCACCGTCAGCGCACTCTGGCGGTACTTCACCGCATCCTCGGGCCGGGCGAACTGGGCGGCGGCGGGCAGGGCGGCGAAGGCCGCCGCACACAGGGCGAGCGTGGCGAAAGGTTTCATGGTCGCTTTGTGCAAGGTGGAAACGAAAGTGGAAAATGTACACATGAAGCCTGATGCCGTGCGTATCTGGGACCTGCCCACCCGACTGTTCCACTGGGCCTTGCTGGCGGCCGTGGCCGGCCTGTTCGCCACGGCGTACGGGCCGGACACCTGGATCCTGTGGCATCCCCGCCTGGGCTACGCGGTCCTGGCCCTGCTGCTGTTCCGCCTGGCCTGGGGCGTGGTGGGCGGCCGCTGGTCCCGATTCGCCAGCTTCATCCAGGGCCCGCGCGCCGTCCTGGCCTACCTGCGCCACGCGCCAGGGGCGCCGGCCTCGCCCGGCCACAACCCGCTGGGGGCGCTGGCCGTGGTCACCCTGCTCGCCGTGCTGCTGGCACAGGTCGGCACCGGGCTGGTCAGCGACGACGAGATCGGCTTCACCGGCCCGCTCAACCACTTGGTCAGCAGCGCCCTGGGCCTGGCCGCGACGGGCTGGCACAAGGGCTGGGGCCAATGGCTGATCGTGGGCCTGGTGGCGCTGCACGTTGCGGCCATTGCCTTCTACCGCGTGGTCCGGCGCGAACGCCTGGTCGGCCCCATGCTCCACGGCGACAAGCCCCTGCCAGCCGGCACACCAGCCTCGCGTGACGATGCCCTCAACCGGCTGCTGGCGCTGGTGATCTTCGCGGCCTGCGCGGGCCTGGTGTGGTGGCTGGTGCAGCCCGCGCCGCTGGCCTGAGGCCCGGCACTGCGACCCTCAGCCCACGCTAAACTGGCACTCCCTCAACTTCCGCATCCGCAGTGGACACTGCCCAGAGAGCCGCGATCGAGCTGGTACCCGCCTACGGCGAGGCGCATCTCGACACTGTGCGCGAGATCTTCCGCGAGTACGCCCAGGGGCTGGGCGTGGACCTGTGCTTCCAGGGTTTCGACCAGGAACTGGCGGACCTGCCCGGTGATTACGCGCCGCCGCGCGGCATGCTGCTGCTGGCGCTGGTGGAAGGGTCGGTGGCGGGCTGCTGCGCCCTGCGCCCGCTGGACTCCAGCGACTACCCCAACGCCGCCGAGATGAAGCGCTTGTACGTGCGCAAGGCCTTCCGCGGCTTCGGCCTGGGCCGGCGCCTGGCGGAGGCCACGCTGGACGCCGCCCGCCTGGGCGGCTACGCCAGCGTGCTGCTGGACACGCTCAGCGACATGGAGGCGGCCCGCGCCCTGTATGGAGAGCTGGGGTTCGAGGAGATCCCTCCCTACTACCACAACCCCATCGCCGGGGCGCACTACCTCAAGGTCGACCTGTAGGCCGGCTGGTCAGGCGGCCTCTGGCACATCGCCATGAAAAACGCCCTGCCAGCGCAAGCCGGCAGGGCATTTCCACAGAGGCAGACGACAGGGCTTACGCCTTGGCCTGGGCCAGCAGCGTGGCGGCGTCGCTCACCTCGAACTTGCCGGGGGCTTCCACGTTCAGCGTCGCCACCTTGCCGTCCTTGACCAGCATGGAGTAGCGATTGCTGCGCAGGCCCATGCCGCGGGCGGTCAGGTCCAGGGTCAGGCCGGTGGCCTTGGCAAAATCGGCGCTGCCGTCGCCCAGCATGCGCACCTTGCCATCGGTCTTCTGGTCACGCGCCCAGGCGCCCATCACGAAGGCGTCGTTCACGCTCACGCACCAGATCTCGTCCACGCCGGCGGCCTTGAACTCGGCGGCCTTTTCCACGAAGCCGGGCACATGCTTGGCCGAGCAGGTCGGCGTGTAGGCGCCGGGCAGGGCGAAAATGGCGATGGTCTTGCCGGCGGTGGCCTTGGCCACGTCCACCGGGTTGGGGCCGATGCTGCAGCCGTTGCCCTCGACTTCCGAGTACTCGAACAGGGTGGTGGAAGGCAGGGTATCTCCGACCTTGATCATGCTTCTTCTCCTCGCGCCAGGCGCGTTGTTGAAATGAGGTGGTTGAAATGAAAAAACGGCCCACGATTGTGGGCCGTTTTCATTGGCTGTGTTCAGCCAGGGGGATCAGACCACGATGGCCTTCTCGACCAGACGGGTTGCCACCCAGTTCTTGGTCTTGGACAGCGGACGGCTCTCGGTGATCTCGATCACGTCGCCGACGTGGTACTCACCGTTCTCGTCATGGGCGTGGTACTTGCTGGACTTGGCAACGATCTTGCCGTACAGCTCGTGCTTCACGCGGCGCTCGACCAGGACCGTCACGGTCTTGGCACGCTTGTCGCTCACCACCTTGCCGATCAGGGTGCGCT
>JACCDX011326422.1_pt1 | contig 15533 bp, 19 predicted proteins | sample 7449681 | NCBI WGS metagenome assembly JACCDX01 (sample SAMN15323450, study PRJNA562643) | freshwater metagenome | isolation source: river surface water | place: USA:Blue River Watershed | collected 2017-08-18 | reverse complement strand
TTGGACTAAGCATTGACAGCCCTCGGGGGCTGTAGTATAATTATATCTTTAACTGAGAGAAAGAGCGAACATGACTAATTTGGCAACTAAACCCAAGGGCTATCGTGTACTGAGTCTTGAGCAAGAGACGCCAGCACAGAGCCGTGAAACTGACGCAGAGATTATCGAACGTCTGCGTGAGCGTTTTGAAATACTTGACGACATGACCCGTGCTGTTAAGAAGGGTGCTGTACGTGCTATGATTGTTAGTGGTGCTCCGGGCGTGGGCAAATCCTTTGGTGTAGAGCGAGTCTTGGGCAAGCATGAGCTCATGGCTGATATTGCTGGCAACGAAAAGCTCAAGAAGTATGAGATTGTCAAAGGCGCTATGAGTGCTATTGGCTTGTATTCAAAGCTCTATGAGTTCTCTGCAGAGAAGAACATTCTAGTGTTCGATGACTGTGACAGCGTATTGCTGGATGACTTGAGCCTTAATATTTTGAAAGCGGCTTTGGACACGTCTAAGAAGCGTACTATCCATTGGAACACTGACAGCCGTCTGCTACGTCAAGAGGGTGTGCCCAATTCGTTTGAGTTCAAGGGTGGTGCTATCTTTATCACTAACATCAACTTCCAAAACATCAAGAGCAAGAAACTGCAGGATCACTTGCAGGCTTTGGAAAGCCGTTGTCATTACATTGACTTGACTATCCATACTGAGCGTGAGAAGATGTTGCGCATTCGACAAATCGTTGGGGATGGTATGCTCTCAGAGTACAACTTCACTGACGCAGAGCAAGCAGAGCTCGTACAGTTCATTGACGAGCACAAGAAGCGTCTGCGTGAACTGAGCCTGCGTACAGTACTAAAGACTGCGGACTTGATGAAGAGCTTCCCCCAGGGTAAATGGCGGCGTGTAGCACAGATATCGCTTATGCGTTAACAGAGGTTCGCTCCCTCTTTGGGGACCTTCGGGTCCCTTTTTTTAAGGCAAAAAAAAGCACACCGAAGTGTGCTCTCGTGCTGTCAGCACAGCAGTTAGACAACACCCCCATCGTAGTTCTCATAGTCAAACAGTGCTACTAACTTGCCGTCCTTGTAGTAGTTTACAACAGCACCTACATCTTCTGCTGTGTCATACAAGCCTGCAATAGTCTTTGCGAACTTGGCTGTATACTCTTCTGCTAGATCTGAGTAGTCCTCGCCCTGGCTGCTACGCTTCATAGCCTGCTTCAAGTAGTCCGCTGTCTTAGTTAACTGCACTTCATTGCCGTCTCTGTCAATACAAAACATATGAGCTCCCGTCGTTGTAAAATAATATTTTAATTTAATTTTACCAAAATGTCAAATTATTTTTCAAAAAATAATTGAGGAGGTGGGGAGGCAGTAAAATAAAATTTTGTTGCTTTTTTACAACAGTGCTAACAAAAATTTGAGGTTGCAGAATCACCAGGCCCCGAGAAAAATACCCTATATATTAATTTTTTGCTAGTCAATTTTTTTGACCCTACAGGACCCATTCGGCTAACTATTATTATGATATACGAAACTCGAACACGCAGTCTAGTCAAAACAGTGATATACCGCATATGGGTCTTAATCACCACGTATATCATGCTTGTCGTCACAGGGCAAAGCCTAGCCAGTGCTCTAGTGCCAACTATAGTAATTAACTGTGTTTGGATGACCAGTTTCTATGCGTATGATCGCTTATGGGCTAGGATCACATGGGGGAGAATTCATGGACGATAGAGATATTTTTATACACACCACCCGGGGACGGTATGAATACGATAGAGACTTTGACGTATACCGTAGACAGCCAGAGCCAAGAGATTTGTCTCACTTTGAGCAGTTTGGCTGGATCTACGTTACCCTAGCATTGACAGCCCTTTGTTTTTTTGTTACACTAAAGTAACTGTCAACCCAGGGATAAGTACTGTATGAGATGCCCAATTTGTACCGCCGTAGTCACTGTATTAGTCATAGTGTTTATATACGTACATTGGCTCTGGTAAAACGACCTGGGCACTTGCCTAAGTACCCTAACCGTTTTTTTTGCGCAGAATTTTTTATATTCTGCTAGAACCCATTCAAGGAGCGTATCGTGGCCAAACGCAGTCAGAAACAAGTCAAACAAACGGATCTAATTCCCAAGGAAGACTTTTCAAAGTTGTCAGAAGATCAAACCGCAGAACTTTTAGAAGTGACATTTGAAACACTGTGTCATCGACTGGAAGCCAATGGTGTAGATCCAGAACTGATAACTGGCATACTGTTCAATCACTTTACACAACGTTTATGTGATGTCAATGACCGTGAACAGTATGAAATGATACTTGAAATGGCCTTGGAAACTCCATGGGACGAACAAACAATTCACTAATGTCTTTTAATGATTTTCAGTATGTACTTGAGGGCTTTTCGGTGTTAACATAGTGGTAAGTACTAGTGCAACACAGTACTTAATTTCTTAACAAAGGAGAAACATTATGTGGACTAAACCATCTGCTGTAGAAATGCGCTACGGTTTTGAAGTAACCATGTACATCATGAACAGATAATCTCTGTTCTGATTGATGAATAAGGTGCGTAGATTATGCACCTTATTTTTTGGCTTTTACCGCTCTGCGGCTTCGCCGCCTAGGACTCTCGACCCTGAGTTAGAATGGGCTGTCAGTGGGATCCGTGTTGCCGCCCATGTTGCTCAAGAACTGACGTAGTCTAGTGCTGTCGGCCTGGGCCTTTATCTTGGGCAAGGCCACACCCGCTTGCGGATTAATTTCGTCTGATTCGGGCGCTGTCACAGACTGTGCTTCTGCGGTGCTTTTACGTTTTAAATCTTCGATAATACTGCTACTCTTTGGACGGTACTCGTTGTCGCCTTCAATTCCTGGATCTGTGATACGCAGTGTATCTATGTCAAAGTCCAAGTCGATTTTCATACCCACACCACTGCTACTACGAGTTTTCATCAACTGTATCTGATATTTGCCACGTTCACGCATGGCACGGCTGGTAAAGATACCAAACACGTTGTCTGCTGTTTGAATCTTTGACAAGCCGCCTGAGATATGACTATGGTCAAACTCTACTTCTTCCACAGCACCACGATTCAACTGTGCCGCTGTGACAAACACACACTGCTTTTCCATGGCCAAGTTACGCAATTCTTCAGCCACATACTTGTCCTTAACGAACAAGTTTTCTGCACTGATCTTCTTGCTAATGGGCAATAAAAGGTCCATATAGTCTACCAACAGTACGTCTACCTTACGGCCCATTTTAATTTCATATTCTTTCAAGTAAGCACGAATGTCGTTGGTTGTTTTACCACTGGGCATATATTTGACCTGATATGCTCCACTCTTCTTACCAATCATTTTACCTTTCATTTCAACATTGTCAATATCTTTGAAAATGTCTCTTGTAGGTATACCAGTGGTCATACTATCAACACGCATACTAACCAATGCTTCGCTGAGTTCTAATGTTAGATAAACAACATTCAGTCCTTGTAGTGCCCAGTTAACACCTAAATTAGCCAAGAATAAACTTTTACCAGCGCCAGACCCACCAGCAAAGATATTCAACTCTCCGCGATTCATTCCACCAAACAATCGCTTGTCCACAGTGTCCCAGCCTGTCTTAACCTGTCCGTTTTTATCTTTAAGTCCCAGCAATCGAGCCTTGGGATCTGCCCAGTAGTCTGTGCCCATGTCTTTTTGCAAACCAACTTGTACAGCCTGCTTGATCATGTCCTCTACTGGACCGTAGTTGCCTTCTTCTAACAAGTCTGCACTTTTTAAAATAGCACGTTCCAAACCTTTGTGTCTAATAAAAGTTTCAAACTCAGTCATGAGCCAATCGTAGTGCTCGTCTTTGAGTACACCTGGATTGTTCAATGCTGTTTTAGTTGCCGCTTGCATCATTTCAAATGTAGGCAGTGCGTTATGTTCCGTGACATAACGATTCATAAATTCTGCCGCATCTTGAAGTTTACGATCAAACAACGTAGGATCAAAAATACTTTGACAACGTACAAATGTGCCAGCATCGCTGAGCATCATTTCTAGATAAAGTTTCTGTATGTCGTAGCCGTAATCTGTATTTTGTCTGGTGGTCATTTTTTAATTATACTTTAATTGTAATGTGTTTGCAATCTTTCCATTGCCAATTCCAAATGCGTTGCTGACTGTGATAAGCCACTGCTCCTATACTGCTACTAGGATCGCCAGGATTCGGCAAACTCCAAATATGTTTAAATTTTGGTTCAACTACCTGAGTATTAGCCTTACTGTTCATAGCACACCCGCCCATATAAACAAGACAATCTGCACCAGTTAATTCTTTGGCTTTACGCATAACCATATCAACTTGTTCAGTAAATATTTCCTGTACAGCGGCCGCTATGTCACACTGATCCTGTATATTTTTAATTTCATAGGGCCAATCATTAATGCCTCTGTGCATATTTTTATATACATTAACCAATGTTCCTATATATTCTTTGACTTCAAAATAATAACGATTAGGATTACCTTGTTCGCTCATCTGTTGTAAAATGTGCTCTTGTTTAATTGGCTCCAAACCACATAACTTTGTAAAGGCACTATAGAACAGTCCTAGACTATGCGGATAACTTTTGCTCCATACTTTCCTAAGTTCTCCGTGCTTACCTTCCCAGATAGTTGCACATTCAAATTCGCCGATAGCATCGAGAACCACCACAGCACAGTGATTAAATGGACTAGTGTAGTAGCCGGCGCTGGCATGACTAGCGTGATGTGGAGTATAAGTCACCGGGGCATAGTGTACTCTTATTTTATTCAAATAATGTCTAGGTAACACAGACATATCCAATGCTGTTTTATATTGTCCAGCATAGACTTGTCTTGCTTTCTTGACCCACGGACGTTCGTACCAAAAAATCCTATCAGGCGATCCGTAATGCAATGCCAATGTTAAAACACTGGTATCAAATTCGTCTTCTTGAGAACTAGTCCACGACTGTAAGACATTGTCTTTAAACACGGCTAGACTACTGCCATGGTTAAGTGCATTAATACCCCAATGAATCATTTATAGATAAACGGGTCGCGTCGGCGCCTCGCCCTTTCTTTGAAATACTGTTTAAGTCTATTAATTAATTTAAAAACCATTGTTTTGCCCTTAATTTAATTTTTAATTCATTGTGCTCTGTTTGAGATATAATTTTATACAGGGTTTGTAGTTTGCCTAACTTTTGAACAGCATCGTTGATGTCCTTGACTCCGTCGGGCCAGTCTGGCATACTAACACTATATCTGTTGTTGATTGCCTGTTCTACAGTACGGGCGCCGTCGGAGTCTCTGTCTGGAACAACAATAACTTGACGATTTAGTCTATTGATTAGCAGTGCCTGCTTGTCCATTATTTCAGCGCCAAGAATAGCAACACCATCGATACTTAGCGCATCAAACGGACCTTCGCAGACAATTACGAATTCTCTGTCTTGTGTTTGCCTGTCTAAATTGAATACATATCCAGGAGTTTGGTCAGATATGTATTTAGGTTTAGCATCATTGACAGCACGAGCAGTATAGCCAACTATTTTGCCGTCTTTGTAAAAAGGAATAATAATTCTATTCTTATATCCAAGTTTGCTAGTCCAATAAAAAGGATAACTATACGGATCTATCTGTCTATTATTTCTTAGATAGCAGAATGCAGTGATAAGATCTTGTTCTGTATTTTCCCAACCATGTAGTTCGATCCAAGTGCTCCATGCCTCGAGACTTTTTGCACCTTCGGGCAGTTCTCTTTCCTCAAATGTTGGCAACGATACTGCTTCTAATGCCTTAGCATCTGATTCAATTTTTAATGCTTCTAAGGAAAGTTTTGTAATTACATCGTCCGGTGCGCCCATCCATTGTAATAGATAACGCATCTTCCTAGTAAGATGTCTACCTGGTTGCCAACTGGCTTTATAACCACAATTGAAACAGTGATAACTGACGCCGTCACCGTTTTGGATCATTCCACCACGTTGTCTAGTATCGGGGGTAGTACCATTATGATGACAGCAGACAGCATTAAACTTTATCCAACCACTGGGAGTTTGTTTGCGTTTTGCCGGAAGGTACGAATAGATTATCTCACCAATACTCATATAGAGTATTTTAGTTTCTTACTACTACTTTGTCAAGTAAACCGGTAAATCCCTGTCCCGCAACATCTTCAAAAACTCTGTCTGCGGTATCGGTGCTGGCAATACCCATCAATGAAACGCCAGCAATACGTCTAGTGTAACTGGCTAGACTACCCAAAACTGGACCTTCAACCACTGTCACAGTTAAGGTCAAATCATTTGTAGGACTGGACCCGCCAAGACTAGATCCAGGAATTCGAATTTTATCTCCGACTTCGTATTGTGTACCGCCAAAGGTAATTTCTTCCACAGCGTATACCGAACCAGTTTTAGAAATATTAAATTTGGCAATGTCTGCACTGGCATTTTTAGGAAAACTAAATCTCATGTATCTATAACCAGTGTTATCAACAATCTGTCTAATTGAAGTAACACCTACCGGAACTTCTACAGTTTCAATTAATTTCCATGTTGTTCCAAAGGCTGTGCTTTTGTCGTTAGTGGCATAGACTTTTACAAATCCAATGAAAGGTGTTTCGGTGTTAGGTACAATTTCAATCTCTACAGATCCAATAACTGTGCTGTCTAACTGTGTGCTGTAATCGTCGTTAATATAATTTCCAAACTGAACAATTTCGCTGGTATATTCGTCTTTATCGTGTTCGTAATTGAAAACTTTGGCAATGTCAACAATCTCTCCAAAACCTCGTTTGTCGTTGTAACCGTCCATTAATTGTACGTTGCCAAACAGCTCAAATTGTCCATCGATGTATATAGGGCTTTGTGTAGCACCATCGGTTAGGTAAGCGGCCATGCGTAACATCTGCGGATCAAGGTCTGCAATAGTGTCACTGTGTATAGTCAAAGCCATTTGCCCTATTTGACTAGGAATTGCATCAGCAGTGATAGTAAACAAATTTTTATGTTCAGCATCAAAGAATTTAACAATAGCAGTTTTGCCTACTACTGTTTCTTTTCGCTGTTCAGAGTTTCTAACTTCTAACTGTATTGTATTATCAATACCTTTGTATAATTTTAATTGTCGTTGATACACTTGTCTATACTCCGTGTTAAATCCTACTCGATCTGTAGTAACCGTAATTTTGTTTGGCACTAAATAAAACTGAATTTTTTGCATTGGCTTAATTTCGCTTATTCAAGGTTATAACAGTATTTATGGTAAAATTAACGGAAGACATCAGAGAAAACTTCCCCTTTATTTCGGTGGTACACTACGGCGGCATAGAGTACGTGGGTATCATAATCAATCAAGATCAGTACGTAACTAGCCTCTACAACTACGAATTGCTAAAAACTGAGGAAGATCGTAAAATTTTCCTAGAATTAGGAGAAGCCTGGTGGTGGGAAAGTAACCGTACTATCCCTATTAATATTTTTCTAAAAGTAGAAATGGAGCCCTACAAGTATTCTGTTATGACTATGAATACCAAGGATGTAACTATAGTTTTTGGGCCAACGATTAATTTACACAATATTTCAATAAAACGTGTAAAACGTAAGGTAATACAGTTAGTTAGAAAACGTTAATTAAACCCGTAACTGATATTTTCACAGATTAGATTCATTTGCACAACTACTACCTGGGCATAGGCAATGGCATGTGCTTTCTTAAAGAAGTAGTCATCATTCTCTGGTTTCGTCCATACTTCCGTCATCACCGTAGTCCAATCTTTCCCAATCAGATAACGTTTGGCCGGTCTGATCATTGCTAAAACTGCCGCCAACTGTTCTATAGACTTTGGTTCCATCTGCCTTAGTATAGATCCGTGACCGTTCACATGGAACAATAAGTTCACGAAGTCGTCCTGTAATAGTAAATCCCATAGTGGTTCAGTCTCCATTAATTGAACAAGATGTGCTTCACTTTTTACACCTTCATAGATACCAACATTTAAAAAATCAATTTTAAAATATCCTCGGTCTTCTGCTTCTTTGTAATCAATAGTGCTTAAACCCGTAGCAGGATTGTACGGAATAGAATGACAATATATGCCAGTATTGTGTTTTTTAAAACTACTATTATCTGCAATAGCCGCGGTAATAGTTTCTAGTTTTTCTAATACTAGATTTCTATCAGCAAAGTCTATGTCAATGTCTGGCATTTTATAAATTACCTTCCTTAACTACGTCTGCTATTAGTTCTTGATCTGCTGGATATATTTTAAAACGTTTGGCCCAAAAGTCTGGATCTAAGATTTCGAATACAATGTTTAATTGCTCGTCATTGAATTTGCCTAATAATGCCCTTCCGCTGTCACAGTTTAAAATTAACCAAGGACTGATTTTTCCGTCTTTGATTGCGTACACAGCCCTGTTAACACTTACATATTTGAAATAATGATTCCACTGGCTACTGTTTTCATTTGCCCAGTCCATCATTGTAGTTATACTACGCTGTAATGCCACTTCGGCGGGTTCTTTCTTTATTAAGTCTAGAACATATTTATAATATAGTTCTTCTCTGCACCAATGATCAAGTTTCACTCCACTGGTTACAACAAAGTCGATGTATCGATCAGGATATAATGGATCAACATTACTGAGAAAACTACCAAATTTTACGAAGGCATTATAGTACTGACTGCTGGCAAACTCTTCGTAGGTCTTTACATGTTTGGCTTTTTGTGTCAGTTGAAAAAATCTTACATAGGTTTGATAGCCAAGGATCACATGCTTGTCGTTTTTTGCCAAGTGCCTACGTTTTTGCTCGCACATATGAACCGTTAAGGTAGACTCCTTAACATAGGCACTGCCGCAGTATTGACATACGTATGGTTTTTCAACTGTGGACAATTTTATTTTAATTCCTTTGTGTTTCTCAAAAACATCTAAGTTCATAATGCCTTTTTAATATCTTTATCTTCCCAACCAAGGTCTTTTAATCTTTCCTTGACTTCCTTTTCTGTGGTCATTGATGCCATCAATTCCAGTTCATCTTCTTTTAAATGAGGATACAATGTTTCAAGAACTTTGGCAATTTTACTGTTACCTTCTTTCTTTTTATATCCAATCCATTCATGAAAATGAAGTTTCTTTTCTTCATTTCCTGTCATACAAACCAAATACCATAACAGTTTAGGATGTTTACTGAGATTAAAAAAGTTTTTGTTATAGTACTCGTTGGTTTTAAAAATTGCCAGTTCCTGCGCTTCTCTGTCGCTGGTTTTTATTGAACTGGCATAGCGTAACAGTAGATAAAGACTGATTTGTTTGCGTTGTTCTTCTGTGAATTCGTCCCACAGATCTCTAGCACCCATGTCAATGGCCGCTGTTTCGTCTTTGATTGTTAATTTATCACTCATCTTTAGGAACTATCTTTGCATCAAAGGCCATCACTGTTCTTGTACCCTGGCCACGCCAAGGATAAACTGTATGTGCCAAGTGACTAGGGAATACAATAACTGTGCCTGGCACAGGTTTATATTTCCAAGTATCATTCATAATAAACTTACTGACATCTCTAGTCTGTGGCAATTTAAAAGTAACAACACCGTCACTGGGACTGCTGTCTTCGGCAAAATCTGGAGCAGTTATATAAATGTTTCCGCTGATATTACCACCAGGATGACTGTGTAGTTCCTGATACTGTCCTTGTTCTTGTCTAATAGTCCAAATACTAGTGACCACAGGTCTACACATTTTTAAATCTTCAGTGCCACTCTGTGCTGAGATGATTTCCATGTATCCTTGGCAGATAGTTTCTATCCATTTTGTTAGCCAGTCAACATTTAAATTTAACTGATTAGGATAAACCTGTATCTGCTGTCCCCCGCGAATACTAATAAAAGGATTGCCGCTGTCATTTAGTTCTGGATGTCCGTGAAGTTGTTCAGACAGACTAAAAATTTTACTGAACTCAACTGGAGGCACTTGGTCTATAGCCAATACTATAGGTTGAAAATATGCTACCTTTAAACTCATTTATTGTCCTTAACAATGTTATAGATTAGTATAGCACGATCAAGTGCTCGTTGTAAAGTCGGATTGGTTTTCGCCGTTTCCCGGACACTCCGCCAAAGTTTTGCCTCTTTGGATGCTAAAAAAGTTTCACGTCCATTTCCTGGCTTGTTAGCGTCATAGTCCCAACCGATAGCCACTCTGGTACTGGGATCTGCACCCATTTCTCGAGCATAAGTTACTCCGTCTGCTCTTTCATATATGTAGGTTGCGCCTGGCTTTAACTGTCCCATATTATAATAATTTGTAATGATTAATAATTTCGCTCTGTCTACTGATCTCTTTGGTAAAGAATGCACATCTTGGTTTAGTTCCTTCGTACAATGGAACAGTCAATAATTGATTGTATTTCATTTTAGGAAAAAACCATTTAACATCATTGTAGACATTTACGATTTCAATCTGTGCATATTCGTGTTTGAATGCACTTAACGGATTAAAAATAAATGCTTCAAATCCTCTGTCATTTAAACTTGTCAATGGCAATACTTCTAATTCATTACCGCACTCGCTGTCGCCTACTGCTATACTCCAATCAATAGGCATCGTTACTTCATGTCCACCAATGTTTAATACCATGGCTGGACTGTTAAAACTTTCTAAAAATATCAGAGGAATAAAGAAAAAATCTGGATTCTGCGGATCGTTGTTATCTAATACACTAAATCTAATATCGTCTTCTAATTCATCAGGCATCTTAGATAAGTCAAAACTTTTATCATCTAAGGTCAATATATACATTCTTTCTCCGTTATTATTTTTGCCATTCTACTTTTTCTAGAGTAAATGGATATTTCGCTTCCTTGTAGAATTTTTTACGCTCTGTTAGGTGCCTTTTTGCATACTTACAAGTAGATGTCAAGTCCCAGATTTGGACGAAGTCTTTGTCTTCTGCCTTTCTAATACCCCGCCCAATGCTTTGTATAACTCGGACAAAGCTCTTTCCGGGCTCCAAAAGAACCAAATTAAAAATGCGAGGAATATTAAGACCCACAGCGGCCACACCATAAGTCGCCACAATAACCTTTTTATCGCTGTCTTTAACTTCATCATAGTGTTCCTTTCGCTCAGTGAGCTTAACTTTTCCGCTGATGAAAACGGAATTGGGAATTGTATCTACTATCTGTCTACCTGCATCGAGCCTATCTACCAGTATTAACGTGTTGCCTGAATCTTTGATTGAATCGCAGAGTTTTGCGATATAGCCTATTCTATCCGAGTCTGTTACTAGATATTTTAATTCTTCTTGATATGTTCTAAATTCTTTATAATCCATTAACTGTACAATGTTTACATGACATTGACTGAGCACACCTTTTTCTTGTAATTGATGTGCGGCTATTCGATTTACCACAGGGCCAATTGTGGCCAATATACTGTGAAAGTTAATTTCTTCTTTGGGAATAGTGCCTGTTAGCCCCCAGCGTATAGGAGCATTGGCCATGTTCATGCTTAACAGTTTCTTAAGAACATCTGCCTTGGCTTGATGTACCTCGTCGATGATAACACAGACAACACCTTCAAGAAATTCTGCCAATGACAAAGATTCTCCGTCGTGACTTTTCTTATCTAGTATGTTTAGACTCTGCCATGTACAGATAGTATGAGTCTTGTTTAATTCTTTACGGTCACCAAAATATACGCCAACATCTAAACCAACGTTGCGATAATCTTCCTCGGTCTGCACAACTAATCCTTTGTTAGGAACAATGACTAAGGTTCGACCGTAGGGCTCACACAAGGCACTCAATGTGGCAGTGATAATAGTTTTTCCTGCACCTGTGGCCAATTCTTGTAGTCCCTGAGGATTTTCCATAAAGCCATTGATTGCATCCAATTGATAATCTCGCAACACAATAGGTTGACCTTCTATGGGATGACCTTTGGGCCATACTTTGCCTTTGTCAGCCCAGTATTGATCCGTAATTTTTTCAAATTCAAACTTATGCGGCTGTCTAAGATCTTCTATTTCTTCTATGTCAACACCACACTCTTCTAGCACACCCATTATGACATCTAAGTGATTTAGATAACCATTACCGCCCAGGCCAAAGAAGGTAGTAGTGCCGTCCCAGCGTCCAAGTTTATATTGAGGCATGTGACGTGCATAAGGAAGTTCAAATTTTAATGCGTTAGAAATTTTCCTGCGTATTTCTACAGGCAATCCTTCTAACTTAATATTGACTTCGTCTCTAATGACTAATTTACAACTGTACAATTGAACGTGATCCTTTTATTTTTCCGTATCGAACTGACACAGAATTGTTATAATAATAGACGGTGGAAAAATCATTTAAGTACGCAGATGTTTTTCCAAACTCGTTGTTTGCTGTTACTAATGCAGTTTTGGGATGCCAGTCTGCTGAAAACAAAGGCTTGGGTATTCGATTTTTTGACACAAACACTGCCTTCGTTTTTGAATCTATATAATTATTTAAGTGGTTATCCTTGACAAATTGGTTAAATTCCCCATGCTCAGGATAACCATTTTCTAATCTAAAAAATACAGTGACCTCGTCGTTAGTCAGTCTAGACATTAGTTCAGTGCATAACGTCTTTGTCAAGGAAATTGACTCTTTGTTTTCGTCTACTATGATTAAAATAGGCCACTGCTGTAATGTATCTAAAATATCAAATACCTTGGTATGACTATGTTCTTGGGGATTAAGACGAAATCTTGACTCTGTTGAAACCAGTATGTTTTTTATTAAAGAATCCTGGGTAAACTCATCGATTTTTTCAATAATTTTGCTGTTTTTGTGGTAAATTCCACAGTTTTTTAACCTATCTAAAAAAACAAGAAAATCTGAGTCTTTAAGGTCAGGGAACATTTCGTCTAGATATTCTTTACAACGAACGTTGACATTTTTTAAAACTGGTTGCTCGTTGACTAGATCTAAGTAAGGTACAAAATTTTCAGGTTTTTCTGAAATTTCGTCAATTTTGTCATAGTATTGTTGAGCCAAAGGAGACAACATAAATCCCAAAGGTTGCAGTGCATTTACAATTTGATAAAAATCCTGTTCGTTAAAAACTAAATGCTTTTCGGTTTTTCTTTCATCAACTGTGACATGCAGTTCGTCCTGTATTGCACTCCAAAGACCAGCAAATTTCTTAGAAAATACAAATTTTACTGAAATTTTTAATTTTTTGTTCGAGTCAACAATTAAAGAAATTAACTGGGTACGATCAATCTGTCGTAGAGGCAGCCGAAGTGACTTTTCAGTGAGTAGGTGTTTTACATCGATGAAATTTTGCTCGAGTCCAGACCGATATTTTTCAATTTTTTTAAGGGCTAGGTCCAATTGACGGTCTGTTAGTGCAGTTCCTCTAAACACCTGTCTAGCCAAACTGCGTAAAAGATTTTGTTCACCTGTGTCAATTCGAACATTGACTGGTCTAGATCTAATTCCACCCAAAATTTCTAATGCGTCTTCGATTGTCTGCGTCATAATATATATTATAACACGTTTTTATACAGTGTCAACCGTCTAATGCATTTAAAATTCTACGTTGAGGTATGCCTTCTCGTATTTCTTCTACAGTCCATTCGGTATGTAAAATTTTGTTGAACCATGTGTGTCTATCAGGTAGAAAAATTTCATTAATTTTTGAAATATTTTGACTAACTGGGTAGGCCAAACTAGATTTATCACAGATTACCGGTGTTCCTTGTATGGCAGACTGTATTACTGTGCCACTGTTATGTGCAATCACACAATGGTGATTAAAATCAATATCAAATTTGTCGTAGGTGTGTAAAATTTTCTGAGGTCTTTGAAAAATTACACCGGGCATGTTAGAAATTGCGATTGGATGTCGAGGATGAGGTCGAAAAATTATGGGTCTTTCGGTGATACTTCGAATTTCTGCAACTTTTTGTTTTAGCCATTGCAGTGTTGATGGTTGATTTTGCCATTGCAGACTTCTTTCATGCTGTCCAACAATTAAAATTGAATCGCGTCTGTTTTTTTTCAGTTCTTGTAAATCAATTCCTAATTTTTTTCTTCTGTCTAGGTCGATATTTTCATTATTTCCATAAATTCCTTGATCAGTGATGTGATTCGCTGAAATTTTCCAAGTACGACCTCTGTCCAATGCACCAACTTCGATAATAAACACTGGTTTATTCAAATTTCTATAATATTCGAAGATTTGTTGATTCATGCGCATACGTCCGTTCCATAAAACTGACCAAATTACAGCCATATCCGCAGTTTTTACACCTTCAACTGGTTCAATGCCCGTTTGACGACAACCTTCGAGGAAAGATTGCCACACTGGCTCCGATTGTAACGGTGTCTGATTAGGAAAGTATGCTATCTTCATTGAGTAAATATTTACATGATTATACCACCACTCGAAGGAAAATTAAATCAAGAAGATTTTTTCATTTATGCGGCCGCAGATGAAAAATATTTTGATTTATATGCCAAACCTTTAATTAATAGCGTAATTAAAAATACTCCAGAGTATGGTGTACATATTCATATCTATAATCCAAGGCAAGATCAAATAGATTTCTGTAATAAACCAAAAGTATCTTGTACCTACGAGTTTATTAATGAGCAGGTGTTTAATAGCATTAGAGATTTGTGGTATACTCGCACAGATTTTACTAACGATAGACAGAGACAAATGCGTAAAAAAGGAGAAACACTAGGTTCTACGGAATTGCAAAAATTAGTACGTCAGACTTATTTTGCCTGTGCTAGATTTGTACGTTTATCAGAAATATTAAAAAATAAACCCTGCCTTGCTATAGATGTTGACGGATTAGTTCGTAAATCATTTACATATAATCTAGGAAACGCTGATTTTTATTTGTATGAAAAACCTAAGGATGGAACACATCTTGCTGGAGCATTGTTGTTTAATGGTAGTGCAGGCTCTATAAAATTTTTGCAAGAGTATGGACATCTAATTAAAGAAAGTATAGAAAAAGATGATATATATTGGTTTTTAGATCAATTTATTTTAGATAATCTCGTAGTTAAATATAAAAAAGGATTACTGCCCATGAGTTACATTGATTGGGCAATGCGCCCCGAAAGTTCAATATGGTCAGCCAAAGGTAAACGTAAGGAACTTGCAATTTTTAAACAAGAGCAGGAAAAATATAAATGACAGAATATCAACAAAAAAATTGGTTTAAGTTGTGGTTTGCCGACGGATATCAACATTATAAACGAGAAGGATTTGAGCATCTAGATAATTATCTCATCGAGCCACCAAAGCGTATATTAGACATTGGATGCGGCATGGCGTGGGAAAGTCAGATGTTTAATAAAAAATACAATACTGAATTATGGTTATTAGACGGTGATGTTAAATCTAATACTGTAAAAGATCCCACTATTGCAAATTGCGGCAAGTGGCACAACGATCCTAACACCATGTTGTTTTATCATTCCTTAGATTTTTTAGACGAAGAGCTTAAAAAATG